>Ga0326728_10012980_pt1 | contig 18280 bp, 15 predicted proteins | sample MB3enrmetagenome_FD_207602 | JGI IMG/M metagenome (GOLD analysis project Ga0326728, IMG submission 207602) | Lab enriched peat soil microbial communities from McLean, Ithaca, NY, United States - MB31MN | ecosystem: Environmental > Terrestrial > Soil > Wetlands > Peat | place: USA: New York... | reverse complement strand
ATGTGATTTTGGTCTTGGGATGGGCGGCGGCGCCGGATGGGCTTTGGGCGCCCACGGGCCCAGCCGGCGCCAGGCACGCAACCGCGAAAAAGACCAATCCCCGTATCATGGCGCTACCTCCTTGCGGACGCGTCAAGGCGCGTGCGGGAATGCCAAAATTCCGCGAAATTTCCCACCTCATCCCGATTTTTTCGCTGCGCCCGTGAACAGCGTGGTGGGCGTTACCTCCACGTCGAACGTTACGTAGGTCACGTCCTTCAGCGTTTCCGCGGCGGCCGCGTCCAGTTCGGTAGGGGCGGTTTTCGCCGGCACCAATCGTCCTTGGGTCACGGTCAGGTCCTTCAATCGATCCATGGACGGCGACTGCTTGGCCGGAATCAGAATGTAAGTGCCGCTCTGCAGCAGGATGCCCGTGACCGAGCCGGGCGCGCCCGTCCGTTGGACGGCCTCTTGCGTGGCAAATACGCGAACGGGATTCCCTTTGATGATCGGAACGGTCCCCGCGTGCAACACTCCGTAGAGGTTGTTGAACGAGTTCAGCCCGGACATTACGATTCCCGGAAACCCCAGCATGGGCATAAACAGCCCCGACTCCTTCACCACGTTTTGGAGCACCTTGCAGAACAGGGAATCCTTTTTTTGCGCTTCCAGATTCAAGGCCCAGCGGCCTTCTCCGGTGGGGAGTGGAATGTTCTGCATCTTTTGCCACGCCGCGTCGTCGCTGACGCTGATGCTTTGCACGGTCGCCGTGCTCTTTTTCGCGGTGGCGGATTTGGGCGCGCCCGATATTCCCGCCTCGGTCGAACGCATTCCGCCTACCACGGTATAGGCCATGGCTTCGAGCATCGGGATGATTCCGGTTTTCTGCGCCACATCCACGCGAATCTGGGCGTTTTGCAGCCGCTGGAATGTCTGGTGGTCCTCTTCCGCGACCTTGACCGTGGAGGTGTTCACGCTGACCATCACGTCGCCCGCGGAAACCAACTTGCTGGCGTCCAATTCGGCGGCATTCTTGAATCCTTCGGGGCCGTAATGCAGAAAAACCGGCTGGGCGTCGTCGGGACGCGGGGAACCTCCCCGGCGCTGCCCAGCGGCTCCCACGATTGGCTCCGCGTCGGAAGCCAAAAAGTTGGACCAAAAACTGTGAGCTTTCGGGTCGTAGTCCGGGTTGAGGGTTTCCGCGATGTTTCGATCGAGGGGCGCACCCGTGGCTTGGCCCATCCCCGGCCAAGCCAGCAAGCCCTGAAGCGTACCCGCGGCTAATAGTTCCTTAAAGAAATCTCGGCGAAGGTTGGACATGAAACACCCTGGAAAGCTGGCGGTGTCAACTACACCCGGAGGCATGGCCCCGGAATTCCCGACCCGGGGTTTCCATTTTGGCCTGGCGGGCGCCATCAGTATACACCCGGGCGCCTGTCCTGGAGTTGGCTGGAGCGCCAGATGGAGCGACGGCCCCGGCCGTCCCCGAAGCCCGAAACCAGGAATAACGGCGTTCACGCCAGTTCGAGAATTATTTCAGAGGGCTTAAGTCGTGGCTTTCCGCGCGGATACGGGAAACGGCTCGGAGCGGATGGGCCGGTTTCGCGGGGGGCGTCTGCTTAGATGGAGTTGGGAGGTTGGCTCAACTTGAGCCAATGCTCAAAACATAACCTGTTTGCATTCAGTAGGATGCAGGCTACTGGTTGGCTCAACTTGAGCCAACGGGGGAGAAAGCCATTGAAGAAGACGTTAATTCCCATGCCCGCCGGATGCGCGGGCGAATCCGAACTCGACCAGTTATTGGGAGAGCGCCGCGCATTCAGCCGGATCGCGGATAGCTGCTCGGCCGCCGATGCCGAATGCCTGCGCCGCATGCGGGAGGAGAAACTGTATCTGACCAAGAACCTGAACTGGGCACAGTTCTGCACTCGGTATCTCGACATCAGCAAGGCTGAAGCCAACCGAATCATTCAACGGTTTGACGAATTCGGAGATTCCTATTTCGACGTGTCGCGGATCGTGCGCATCTCGCCGGAGAGTTACCGCGCCATCGCGCACGCGGTCAGGGACAACGCCATCGAATACAACGGCGAGACCATCGCGCTGATTCCCGAGAACAGCCAGCGCGTCGCGGCCGCCGTGCAGGCGCTGCGCCAAACGGCCGCGCCCAAACCGGCGCCGAAAGCGGCGCTCAAGCCCGCCGCGCCACAGCCCGCTCCGGTGTCCCAGGTTCCCGTTTACGAACGCATCAACGCGCTGGAGCGGCGCGCTTACGAACTCACCGCGGAATTGCGGCAGGTCTGCCAGGAAACCAACAGCGGCCAAGACCGCCAGACGATCCAGCGCCTGGCCCACGATCTGCGCCAGCGCATGTACGATCTGGAGGTCCTGGCGGCGTAGAGGGGCTGACGGGGGTGTGAGATTTGCCCCTACTCGTACCGCAGAACTTCCACCGGGGAAATGCGCGTCGCGCTCCGCGCCGGATGAATGGTCGCCAGGAAGCTCACCAGAATCGCCAGCGCGGCGATCCATACGCCGTCCGTCCAGCGCGCGTCGAACGGCACGAAACTGAACGCGTAGACCGATTTCTCCAGCGGAATCAGCTTGTACTTGTCGGCCAGGTGCGCCGCCGTGTAGCCCGCCGCCAGGCCGATGGCGCTGCCCACCACCCCGATCAGCACGCCCTGCAACATGAAAATGCGCCGGATCTGCTCCCGCCGCGCCCCCATCGACATCAGAATGGCGATGTCCTTGTACTTCTCCATCACCATCATCACCAGCACGATCAGAATGTTCAGCGCGGCCACCAGAATGATCAGGCTGATCACGATGGCCGTCACGATGCGCTCCATCTTCATGGAGTTGAGCAGCGCGTGGTTCTTCTCCTGCCACGCGGTCGCGGTATAGTGCGTCCCGATGGCCTTGGAAATCTCCGCGGCGATTTGCGGCGCCTGGTTCAGGTCGTCCACCTTCAGCTCGATCTGGTTGACCACGTCGTCCAGCGAGAGCGCCTTCTGCACCGCCTCGATCGAGGTGTACGCCCACAGGTCGTCGATCTCGTAAAAGTCCGTCTCGAAAACCCCCGCGATGCGGAACTTGCGGATCGAAGGCTCCGGCCCCATCGGCGTCAATTGGCCTTCCGGGCTGACCACCGTGGCCACCGACTTCACCAGCAGCCCCGTGTCTTCCTTCAACTGGTTGCCGATAATCAGGCCCGGCGGCCTGGCGTCGCGATCCCGCAACGGCCCCACCGATCCCTCCTTCAAATGGCGCAGCGCGTCGCTGATGGTCAGTTCGGCGCTCACGTCCACGCCCTTCAGCACGGCTTCCTTGGGGCGCGGCCCGCCGGTCATCAGCACCGGCGTGTATAACGACGCCGATACCGCCGTCACGTGCGGCATCTTGCGCAAGCGCTCGCACATTTCGCGCCAGCCGGCGATGCCGTCGCTGCCCTTTTCTTCGATATCGATATGCGCCATCGCGCCCAGCAGGTTGCGCTCCAGAGTGTTGCGGAAGCCGTTGGTCACCGCCAGCGCGATCACCAGGGCCATCACGCCGGCCGCCACGCCGACCACCGAGATCAGGGTGATGATGGAGATCACCGCTTCCTTGCGCCGCGCCCGCAGGTAGCGCGCGGCCACGAACAACTCGAACCGCGACTGCGTCAGCTTACCCATCGAGTTCCCGCATCAGGTTCACCAGGTCGATGGGGCCTTCCGGGCGCAGCAGTGGAAACAGGATCACGTCGCGGATGGTGCGCGACCCGGTCAGGATCATCGTTAGCCGGTCGATGCCGATGCCTTCGCCGGCCGTGGGCGGCATGCCGTAGGCCAGGGCGCGCACGTAGTCTTCGTCCATCTGGTGGGCTTCTTCGTCTCCTCGTTCGCGCATCGAGATCTGCATCTCGAATCGGCGGCGCTGCTCCTGCGGATCGTTCAGCTCGGTGAAGGCGTTGCCCAGCTCCATCCCCGCGGCGAAGATCTCGAAGCGGTCCACCATGGTCGGGTCGTCGGGCTTCTGTTTGGAAAGCGGCGACACCTCCACCGGGTAGTCGTAGATGAACGTCGGCTGGATTAGCTTCTCTTCGGCGTGGCGCTCGAAAAGCTCGGTGAGCGCTTCGCCCGCCGTGGCTTTGTCCGAATGGTGGAGCAGCCACTCCGGGTCTTTGACGTTTTCCAGGGTGGGCCTGGCGTCCCTATCGTGGCCTTGCCAGAACTCCACCACCGCTTCGCGCATCGTGAGCCTGCGGATGGTCCCAAAGTCGAGCTGCTCGCCGGCGAATTCCGCGACCGTCGTTCCGGTGGCGTCGAGGGCTACCTGGCGGAGCAGTTCCGCGGTGAGGTCCATGAGGCCCTGGTAATCCGTATAGGCCTGGTAGAACTCCAGCATGGTGAACTCGGGATTGTGCTGCTTCGAGAGGCCCTCGTTACGGAAGTTGCGGTTGATTTCGAACACCCGTTCCAGGCCGCCCACCACCAGCCGCTTCAGGTACAGCTCGGGCGCGATGCGCAGGTACAGATCGATATCCAGCGTATTGTGATGGGTCACGAAAGGCCGCGCCGCCGCGCCCCCATAGAGCGGCTGCATCATGGGCGTTTCCACTTCGATGAACCCGCGCTCCTGCAGTTGCCGGCGCAGCGAGCCGATGATCCTGGCCCGGGTCACGAACACCTTGCGGACCTCGGGATTGGCGATCAGGTCGAGGTAGCGCTGCCGGTAGCGCAGCTCCACGTCTTCCAGGCCGTGCCACTTCTCGGGCATCGAGAGCAGCGTCTTGGAAAGGAACTCCAGCCGCTCCGCGTGGATGCTCAACTCGCCGGTGCGCGTGCGGAAGAGATAGCCCTCCACGCCGATGATGTCGCCCACGTCCAGCAGTTTGAAAAGCTGGTAGTCGCGCTCGCCCACCGCGTCCTTCTTCACGTAGATCTGCAGCCGTTCGCCGTTCTGCTGCAGGTGGGCGAACCCGGCCTTGCCCATGTGGCGCAAGGTCATCAACCGCCCGGCCACGCGGACGCGCACTTCGGGCGTCAGCTCCTCGGCGGTTTTCGCGCCGTAGCCGGCGACGATCTCGGGAATGGTGTGGGTAAAATCGAAGCGGCGCCCGTAGGGCCGGTATCCCAGTGCCTCGATTTCGCGAATCCGCGCCAGGCGCTGCTTGAGCAGGTCATCTTCCAGCGACAATATGGGTCTCCATCTCGCGCGCATTCGTGCCGGCGCGGTAAAGCGGTAAATCAGTTATTATAAGGCTTCGTTTGCGACGCTCTATCTCCATTATCATTCCCGCCTTCAACGAAGAGAAGCGGCTGCCGGCCACTCTTACCACGGTGAACGATTTTCTGGCCGCGAGTTCCTGGGAGTTTTCCGAGGTGGTGGTGGTGGACGATGGCTCCCGCGACGGCACCGCCGAAGCGGCCAGCGCCGCCGGGGCGCGCGTCCTTCGAAACCCCGGGAACCGCGGCAAGGGATATTCCGTGCGCCACGGCATGCTCGAGGCCAAGGGCGAATGGGCGCTGTTCTCCGACGCCGACCTGTCCGCGCCCATCGAGGAACTGGAAACGCTGTGGAGCGCGGTGGAGCGCGAGGGCGCGGCGTGCGCCATCGGATCGCGCGCGCTCGACCGCTCGCTCATCGGGGTCCACCAGCCGGCCTTCCGCGAGCAAATGGGCCGCGTTTTTAACCTGCTGGTCCGCCTGGAGACGGGGCTGCCGTTTTGCGACACGCAGTGCGGCTTCAAGCTGATCCAGACCTCGGCCGCGCGCGAGATTTTCCGCCGCCAGCGCCTCGACGGTTTCGGCTTCGACGTGGAAGTACTGTTCATCGCCAGGCGCCTGGGATACCGCACTCTGGAGGTCCCGGTGCGGTGGAACGACGTGGCCGGCACCAAGGTCAGCACGCTGCTCGGCGCCAAGGGCTTTCTGGATCCGCTGAAGGTGCGCTGGAACGGGCTGACGGGGAAGTACCGGTAGAGGCCAAGAGCGGGGGCCGCGTTTCCGTCGGTTGCGGCTGTTCGCGCGGCGGGAGTGACCGCCGGGGGTAAATACCGTTTTTCGCGCCACGGCATTTCGTGCAAGCAGACCGAGATCGGCAACACGGTGACCTTTTTCGCCGATTGCGCCGGGGACCTGCTGCACCTGCTGCGTCCGGGAAGGGCCGCTGCCGTAGGGCAGCACCACGAGCCGCTTGATTCGAGGCTGGGGCGGCGGTAGCGTAGGTGTAGAGCGGAAAGGGCTGCGAATGACTATCACTATTGAGATCGGGGGCGAGCTTCAGGCCGAACTTGCCCGCCGGGCTGCTGCACATGGCATAGGGATTGATGCATACGCCGCCAGTCTGCTCGAAGAAGTCGCCCATCTTCCGCCTGCGCCTGGTAAGTCGATTTCGTCCCCGCCCGCCGAGGAAGTAGTCGAAGCGATCAATCTTCTTAGGTCTTTTGGAAGGACCCATGGGCTTTCGCTCGACGGCATGACGATCCGCGAATTGCGCCACGAGGCGCGTCCGTGACAGGTATCGTCATCGATGCCTCGGTGACCTTGTCCTGGTGCTTTCCCGACGAACAAACGCCCATGTCCCTGAATGTGCTCGACCGGCTCAAGAGCGGCGAGCAAGCCCTTGTGCCGGCTTTCTGGTCACTCGAGGTTCTGAACACGTTGCTGCTCGGCGAACGCAAGGGACGCATCACCGCGGAACAGGCGAAATCATTCATCGACGCCCTGCGGGTGCTGAGTCCGACCCTCGACTACGCGTCATTGGAGCAAGTCGCCGGGCCCGTCCAGATCATCTGTCGCGATCATCGCCTGACGCCCTATGACGCCCTCTACGTGGAACTGGCCCTACGGTCGGGCTGTCCGCTGGCCACGTTGGATCAGCCGCAACGAGAGGTTGCGAGAGCTCTCGGCGTTCACTGCTTGTAGCCTTATCCGGCGTCACCACCGCTTACACCAGCACCGTAAACGCCGACTCCGTCCGTTCGACCGGCCTATACAGCGTATCGCGCTCCACCGGTTCGCGGCCGGCCTTGCGGATCAACTGCAGCAACTCGGCGCGGCGCAGACCTTGCTGCGTGGTGGCGCCGGCATCGTGGTAGATGCGCTCTTCCACGATGGTGCCGTCCAGGTCGTCGGCGCCGAAACGCAGCGCGATCTGCGCGATGCGCGGCGTCATCATCACCCAGTAGGCTTTGATGTGCGGGATGTTGTCGAGCATCAGGCGCGCCACGGCGATGTTCATGATGTCGGCGAAACCGGTGGTCCGGCCGATGTGCTGAAGCGCCGTATTGTCGGGGTGGAACGCCAGCGGAATGAAGGCCACGAAGGAGCCGGTCTGGTCCTGCAACTCGCGGAGGCGCGCCAGGTGGTCCACGCGGTCCTCGTCATTCTCGATGTGGCCGTAGAGCATGGTGCAGTTGGAGTGCAGGCCCAACTGGTGCGCCGTGCGGGCGGTTTCCAGCCACTCGTTGCCGTCGATCTTGTGGTCGCAGATGATGCGGCGGACGCGCTCGTTGAAGATCTCGGCGCCGCCTCCGGGCAGCGAATCCAGGCCGGCATCGCGCAACCGCTCCAGGGTTTCGCGGATAGCGATCTTGGTGCGGCGGGCGAGGTAGGCGACCTCTACCATCGTCAGGGCCTTCAGATGTACTTTCGGAAAGCGCTGCTTGAGGCCGCGCAGCATTTCGCAATACCAGTCCAGGGTCAGCTCGGGATGCAGGCCGCCCACGATGTGGAATTCGGTGACCGCCTCGCTCCAACCCTCGCCGGCGCGCTGCCAGACCTCTTCGAGCGACATGGTGTAGGCCTTGGGGTCGCGCACGTGCTTGCCGAAAGCGCACAGGCGGCAACTCGCCACGCAGACATCGGTGGGGTTGATATGGCGGTTGACATTGAAATACGTCACGTTGCCGTGCTTGCGCTCGCGCACCAGGTTGGCCATGTAGCCCACCGCCAGGATGTCGCGCGTGCGGTAGAGCGCCAGGCCGTCCTCGCAGGACAGCCGCTCACCCGCTTCCACCTTTTCGCGGACGGGAACAAGACGGGGATCGTCGATGACAACTTGCATGGTCACACGCCTGGTTTGAAGAGGAAGATATCGGCAGCCCAGAAAACAAAGAATAGCACGCTCACGTATCCGTTCATGGTGAAAAAGGCGGCATTGACCTTCGACAGGTCGTTGGGTTTCACCAGGCTATGTTCGTAAACCAACAGTCCGGCGATTGAGGCGACTCCAGCCAGGGACAGCGCTCCCAGGCGCAGAGAGCGTACCAGTACCAGAAGACAGACCACCATCGCGAGGTGCAGCGCCTGAGCCACGCGCAGCCCTCGGGCGATCCCCAGAACCCGCGGCACACTGAAGAGCCGCTCGGCGCAGTCGAATTCGTAATCCTGGCAGGAATAGATGACGTCGAAGCCGGCGGTCCAGCAGGTGACGGCGGCGGTGAGCCACAAGATGCGCGGATCGAGCGACCCCCGGACCGCGATCCATGCCGCCGTAGGCGCGATGCCGAGGCTGAAGCCCAGAACCAGGTGGGAAAACGAGGTGAATCGCTTGGTGAAGGAATAGAAAAAGACGATGCCGAGCGCTACCGGCGACAGTCGCAGGCACAGCGGGTTAAGTTGTCCCGCGGCCACCACGAACAGCGCCGAGGCGGCCGCCACGAATGCCCAGGTGAATCCCCGGCTCAGCGCTCCGGCGGGCAGGTGGCGCATCCGGGTGCGGGGATTGCGCGCGTCGATGCGGGCGTCCACCAGGCGGTTGAAGGCCATGGCCGCGGACCGCGCGCACACCATGGCGGCGATAATCCACAACAACGTTCCCGGAAACCGCCACGCGGACGCCACGGGATGGCCCGCCGCGGCTTGTTCGCCGATGTCCCGCCAAGCCAGCAGGGCGCCGGTCAGGGCAAAGGGCAGGGCGAACACGGAATGCTCGAAGCGGATCATGTCGAGCGTCAACCGCAGACGTTTCCAGATCATGGGCCGAATTTCCCATTTTACGCCTTGGTACGATCGGGTAGAATTACGGTAACGTTGCAGCCAATCGGCGCATCGTAAAATCTTGGCTGGAAGACCGGGCTTGGGAGGAGCGATCGGACATGTTGGAAGCCTTTGCAATGTCGGACATGGGCTGCGTCAGAACCAACAACGAAGACTACTGCCTGATCGAGCCGGAGCTTGGTTTGTACGTGCTGGCGGACGGCATGGGCGGGGCCAAGGCGGGAGAAACGGCGTCGCGAATGGCGGTGGAAACGGTCTCGGAAATGATGTTGTTCGCCCAACATCGCGATTCGCAGGTGCTCATTTCCGCGGTGGAGGAAGCCAACCGGCGGGTGCTCGAAGCCGCCCAAAGCGATGTCAGCCTGGAGGGCATGGGAACCACCCTGGTGGTGGCGATGGAGACGGACGACGGCATATCCATTGCCAGCGTGGGCGACAGCCGCGCGTACGTGCTGGACGACGACGGGTTCCGGGCCATCACCGACGACCAGACCTGGGTCAACGAAGTCGGCCGCCCGCTCGGGTTGGACGAGGAAGTCTTGCGCAACCACCCCATGCGGCACGTTCTAACCATGGCCATCGGGGCGAGTTCCCCGCTGGCCGTTCATTATTACGCGGTCCCGTTACAACCGGGCGCCATGGTGCTGATGTGCACCGACGGCCTGCACGGCGTGGTGGAAGAGTCGCGGATGGAAGAAATCCTGCGTCTCGGCCGCGACGGCGCCCCTCTGGCGGAGAGTTGCCAGCGCCTGATCGATGCCGCCAAAGAAGCCGGCGGACCGGATAATGTTACTACGGTGCTGGTGAGGAAGACGTAGAAGCCATCAGCCTTCAGCCATCAGCCTTCAGCTTTTCCGTGCGTCTGGGAGGACCCCGTGCGTGCTTCGCGGCGAAGCGCCACTGCGTCCGCTCGGGGCACCCAATGAGCTGATGGCTGCAGGCTGAAGGCTGATGGCTTTTAACTGATAACTCTTTTTCCTGCTTCCCTCGCCACGTACTGGTCGTAGATCCAGGCGTAGGTCTTTTCCAGGCCGGTTCGCAGGGGGATGCTGGGCTCCCAGTCGAGATAGCGTCGGATCAGAGTGTTATCGCTGTTGCGGCCCATCACGCCTTTGGGCGCATCCGGATCGTATATGCGCTTCAGTTTCACGCCGGCGATGTCTTCGACGATGTCGACCAACTGGTTCACGGACACCATCTCGGATGAACCTAGGTTGATGGGCTCAACGATCGCGGAGTCCATGATCTTCTGGATGCCGTAAACGCAATCGTCGATGTACATGTAGCTGCGGGTGCGGGTGCCTTCGCCCCAGATCACGATTTCGTGCTTGCCGCTCAACTTCGCCGCGATCACTTTGCGGCACATCGCCGCCGGCGCCTTTTCGCGGCCGCCGTCCCAGGTGCCCCAGGGGCCGTACACGTTGTGGAATCGCGCCACGCGGGTGTACAGGCCGTAATCCTCGCGGAAGTGGCGGCACATGCGCTCGCTGAACAGCTTCTCCCATCCGTACCCGTCCTCCGACAGGGCCGGGTAGGCATCCTCTTCCTTGAGTCCGGGATTGTCGGTATCGCGCTGCTTGTCGGCATTGTAGACGCAGGCCGAAGACGAATAGAAATACCGCTGAACGCCGGACTTCTGGGCCGCCTGGAGCATGTGGGTGTTGATCAGAACGGAGAGCATGCACAAGGCCTTATTGTTCTCGATGAACCCCATGCCGCCCATGTTGGCCGCCAGGTTGACGATTTGGTATGCGCCTTGAGCGGCGCGCTCGCAGTTCTCCTTCAAGTTCAAATCCAGGCTGAGGTTCTCGACGTCCGGGAAGCACTGGTACCACTCGTTCAGCGGCTTGATATCGACGGCGCGAATCCGCTTGAATCCCTGACGGCGGAAGTCGGCGACCAGCGCGCCGCCAATGAAACCACCACCGCCGGTTACGACTACGAGCTCGTTCTGAAGCATGGGCAAGTCCTTTAATCGATTCTATGGGCAATCGTAACAGGATTTACCACCCGGCTCGTGGTGGCGCGAGGAAGGTGGTGCGAGGAAGGAATGCCGAACGGCCGCGGTTCGGTGTCAGCACTGCCGTTCCCAGCGCCGCCCGCAGACCAGCAGCGAAAGCAGCCACGCGACGCCGGCCGCTGCCAGAAACCACGGCGAAACCCGCGACGCGGCGCAGCCCAACGCGAAGCCCAACACCGCCTGGGGGACGCCGGAGATCATACGGCCTCCCAGAAACCGCCAGCGCAATTGCGGCAACGGCCGGGACACCGACGGAAAATGTCCGGCCGCCAGCGCGGTCAGGCCAAACGTGAGGCCGGGCAACACGCTCAGCGGCAGCACCAGCAGCAGCAGGACGCCGAGAAAAGCCGCGTCCTTCGCCAGCAGAATCTGCCACCCGCGCAGCGGAAGCAAGCGGTAGCGCGCCATCGCGGCGGCGGAGTCCAGCCCGAAGAGGCATTGCGCCCCGGTGCTCAGCGCCAGCCCCACCAGCAACGCGAAGATTGGGAACGCAGCGGGATCGGGATGCGCCCCGAGCGCACGGTACGCCGCGCCGCCGGCCGCCAGGGCCAGCGCGAGGTAGGTATCCAGCACCGACAGCATCTGCCGGAGGTGATTGCGCACCAAGCCGCCCAAGCGGCTGGGGATGGGCGGAACCAACCCGAAGGGAATCCCGCGCGGGCGGCGGGCCAGGCGCTGGCGCCACACCACCAGCCCCTGAGCGCCGGCCGCGGCCGCCAGAAAAGCCGCGGCGATACCCCACTTCCCGAACAGCGCCAGCATCGCCGCGAACCACAGAACCGGGCTCAACGCCAGAGTGGCCAATCGCAGCCGCAAGCGGTCGCGCAAGTCCAGCGGCCAGATTTCCAACCGGGTTGGCGGGATCTTGTCCAGCGGGTCGGAGGAGATCGGAAAGAGCATCAACATCCCCAGCAGCAGAAGCAACGGGTACGAACTTCTCGGCGGCTGGCGCACCGCCAGGTCTCCCGCGATCATGAGCGCCACGAAAAGGAAAAAGTGGTTGAGGCGGATCGATTGAAACGTTCCGAGATCGCACCGGACGGCGCGGCGCACGGCTTGCCAGATGGCCAATACCACGGGAATGTCTCACGATACTACAGCCGCCGGCCGTTAGCCATAAACCGCTAACAACCCGGTACCCGGCCCGTCCCAATACCTTGGGAACAATCGGCGGGCAAGCTGCGTCTGTGAGGAACGGTGGGTAAATCGCGCGGATTTCGCTTCAGGGCCTCCTTTTGGGAGGCGGCGGTGATCGCCGTCGATTCGCTGCGCAAGAACAAGCTGCGCAGTTTCCTGACGCTATTGGGCATCATTCTGGCCACCACCACGCTGATTGCCGTCACGGCGCTGATCCACGGCATGAACCGGTACATCGCCGAGAAAGTTTCGAATATGGGCTCCGACGGCTTCCGCATTGTGCGCATGGCCTGGTTCGGCCCGTTCGACCCGAAAAAGTTCTACGAAATGCAGAAGCGCAACCCGCAGATCCGGGTGGACGAGTATCAGTTTCTCAAGGATCATGCCCGCCTGCTGAAAGACCTGGGGATGATCGCTTTCCGGACCGGCCGGGTTTCCTACAAAGGCCAGTCGCAGGATTCCGTCAATATCCAGGGGATTACCGAGAACATTCCTGTGATCAACAACGTGCAGGTGGACATCGGGCGCAGCGTGACGGAACAGGAAGTACAGCGGCACGCCACGGTCGCCTACATCGGCAACGATCTGCGCGAGAAGTTCTTCCAGGGGGTGGATCCGATCGGCAAGACCATCTCGATCGAAGGTATCCCGTACGAAGTGATCGGCGTGGCCCAGGCATTGGGAAGCGTGTTCGGAAATTCCCAGGACAACTTTGTGATGGTCCCGATCGAGAGTTACTTCAAGACCTATGGCAGCCGCAACGGGATCCGCCTGGTGGCCAAGGCGCTCGACCAGACTCAGCTCATGGCGGCCCAGGACGAATCGCGCGTGCTGCTGCGGGCGTATCGCCACCTGCTTCCCGGCCAGGACGACAATTTCAGCATCTTCGCGTCCGATACCATCGTGACCCTGTGGGAGTCGCTGACGGCGGCGATTTCGGGAATGGCGGTGGGCATCGTCTCGGTCTTCATGGTGGTGGGCGGGATCGTGATCATGAACATCATGCTGGCGGTAGTCACCGAACGCACTCACGAAATCGGGATCCGCAAATCGCTGGGCGCCCGGCGGCGGGACATCCTCAATCAGTACCTGGTGGAGTCCGCGGTATTGGCCAGCACGGGCGGACTGGTTGGGGTGGCCGTGGCGTGGTGCGTGGCGACGCTGGTGCGCAATGTGACTCCGGTGCCCATGGCCATGCCGTGGTCGAGCGTGATCGTCGGCGTCGGGCTTTCGGCCACGGTGGGTCTGTTTTTCGGGATTTACCCGGCGCGCCAGGCCTCCAAGCTCGATCCCATCGAAGCCCTGCGCGCGGAACGATGACCCTATGACGAACCTGGCGCTATTCAACGCCCTCGGACTGGCGTGGCAGACCATTCGCAACCATAAGCTGCGGGCCTTTCTGACGGTGCTCGGGGTGATCATCGGGACCGGAACGATCATCGGCGTGGCGGCCATTCTCACCGGGTTCGATGCGTCGGTGGCGGCCATACTGAGCAGCTTCGGTCCGAATTCCATCATCGTCTTCAAGTTTCCGGTGGGTCCGCGCACCACCGGGCTGACGGCCGAGGAACGCACCCGTAAGGACCTCACCTATCAGAACGCCATCGAGATCCGCGAGCGGTGCAAATCCGTGGCGGACGTGTCGGCCATGCTGTTTCCCAACCGGGACACGATCAACGCCCACTACCACGGCAACGACATGTACGACGTCAACGTGATTGGGGTGGAGGAAGCCTACGCGCGCGGCGGGCAGGTGGACATTCACGTGGGGCGATTCTTCACCGACGAAGAAAGCCGCCGCAAAATGCCGGTGGCGGTGATTGGGGCGGACATCGAAAAGGGCCTGTACGCGGGCGTGGACCCGCTGGGCAAGCCCATCAACGTGGATGGCCGCGAATTCACGGTGATCGGCACCATGCTGCGTCCCGCGGCGTCGTTCTTCGGCGACACGGACACGCGCGTGCTGCTGCCCTACGGCATGCTGCAGAAGATGTATCCGGGCGCCCACGAGAACGCCATCGTGGTGACCGCCGTGGAAGGCAAGTTGCCCGAGGCGCAGGACGAGGTGCGCACGGTGCTGCGCATCGCGCGGCGCGTGCGCTACGACAAGCCGGACAATTTCGCGCTCTCCACCGCCGAGCAGATGGTGTCGGACTTCCGCCAGATCACGGCCATCACTTTCCTGGTAATGGCCGTGCTCAGCTCGATCGGCCTGCTGGTGGGCGGCATCGGGGTGATGAATATCATGTTGGTGTCGGTGACCGAGCGCACCCACGAAATCGGCATTCGCAAAGCCATCGGGGCGCGCCGCAGCGATATCCTGATTCAGTTCCTGCTGGAAGCCGCCGCGCTGACGGGGTTGGGAGGCGTCGCGGGGATCGTATTCGGCTGGGCGATCGCCATGCTGAGCCGGCTGATCTTCCCTTCCATCGCGGCCGCGGTGCCCATGTGGGCGGCGGTGACGGGGATCGTGGTTTCGGTCGGCATCGGACTGTTTTTCGGCATTTGGCCCGCGAATAAGGCCGCGCGGCTCGATCCGGTGGAAGCGTTGCGCTACGAGTGAGCCGGGGCGCGTGTGGCGGGTGCAACCGGCCGTGCCAGGCTGTGATTACGCGACGCGGGCTGCCGAGAGAGCCATCACCGCGAACCGGTTTTCCGCGGGACGTGTAAGCGCCCGTTGACTCGAGCCATCCGGCACACATCCGCTATGGCGACTGGCGGCGTCTTCAAGAGAGAGATGGCTTCAGCCGCCGTAGGGCATCGGAGGCACCTTTCCGAGCGATCGGGAGTATACGGTCAGGGCGCCGCGGTGATGCGCGGTGTGCTCGACCATGGCCCATACGATGTCGCTGATGGGTTGGCCACCCATGACCGGGCCGGGTGGGAGCGGCTGGGCGAGATCCTCCGGGCTGCGCGAGCGGAGGAACTGGATCGCGTTGGCGTACGCCGTTTCGAGCGCCTGGCGAGCGGCGGCCAGGGAGGTTACAGCCTCCAGGGCCTTGGCATGCTTCTCGAAATCGAGGTCAAAACCTTCCAGCCGGGAAGCACCTTGGATGAACCAGTCGAGAGTCTGGGCCGTGTGTGCGACCTGCTGCGCGACGGTCATCATGCCTTCCCGCGGACGGAATTCGGAGTCGCCTTCATCGAGGACTCCGGTTGAGCGCTCGAAGAACGCCTTGCTTGCGAGCAACTGGTTGGCGAAGTCGTAGGGTTGCGGTTTTGGGCTCATGGATCAGACTATATCACATGGCGAAGAAAAAGAGAAGATAATAGGCGGCTACCGGGAAAGTCCGCAGAGAATGGGGCAGGCGTGAACCTGCCCCACGGGGTGTTTCGCTAAAAGCTGAACTTCGCGGTCACGACGATCACGCGTCCGGTGACGATCGTGGTCTGTCCCGAACCGTAGGGGCTGGTGGGCGGGGCGACGGTGCTGCTCGTGGTGCCGAGCGAACCCGAAGTGATGGAAGCGGTTGGGTTCCCGAAATTCGGATGGTTCAAGACGTTGAAGAGCTGGCCTCCGATTTCAAATGCGTACTTCTCCTTGATCAAGAACTTCTTGGTAAGGTTCGTATCGACATCGAAGTAGCCAGGGCCGCGGAAGACGCCCGGTCCGGTTTCACCGAAATTAGTCTGTATCGGTGTCGCCACGCCCGAGGTCGAATTGTAAGTCATGAACTGGCTGGTGGTGAAGCACGGCGGAGTGCTGGTACCGTGGATCGCGGTGCAGACCGGGTTGATGTTGGGGTCGACGACGGTGGCCAGGAATGTCTGGCTGGTTCCACCTCCGGAGTTGATCTGCGCGGAGATCTTGCTGTCGGACGACGCGAAGGGCCGTCCGGTATAGGCATAGACCTTCATGCCGAAATTCCAGCCGCCCAGCACCTGTTTGAGAATGCCGTTGGCGAACTTGTGCGGCTCGGTCCAGACCAAGTCGCTCACGATGGCATGACGCACGTCGATGCTCTCGTTGCCATAGCCAAAGTGCAGGTCGTACGGGTTGTAGACCGAGGCGAGACCCAACGAGTGCGACCACGTCCAGCCGATCTGGCCCTGGAATCCCCAATTCATGGAGTGGCGGAGCTGGAGGGTCATGGCGTCGTAGTTGGAGTAACCCGCGGTCAGTACCTGGGTGACGGTCAGGAAGCGGGGGTCCGGCGCGGCCGTCGGAAGGCCACCGAAGCTGGTGCCGTAATACTTGTTCAAGCCGTTGCTGGCCAGCAGCAGGAAGAAGTTGGACGAGGTGTTGGAGATGGCCTGATCGTATCCGTGATTGCCAGCGTAAGTGACGGCCAGAACATCGTGCGTATCCAGCGCGCGCTCCAGTTCGAGACTCCACTCGGTGGTCTTCGGCGCGACGAAGCTGTTCGGTGGCGAATAGTAGGCGGGTGCGCTGAAGGGAATGGTTCCCAGCGCCGCCTTGATCGAAGCCAGAGTGCCACCCCCCGCGAACTGAGAGGTGAAGGTTCTGTAGGCCGCGGCGGCTGCGTAAGACGAGCTCGCGGGATCGGTCGGCGGACCGGCTTCGCCGAATGTGACACTCGGCTTGAACACGCTGGGGGCGTTGCCGAATACGCTCGACGCCACGCTGCCCGCGAAAAGTGTGGCAAACAAGCCGACGCCGCCGCGAATCGTGGTTTTCCTATCCAGGTTCCACGCGAAACCAAAGCGCGGTTCCGGCATGATGGATTCCAGGCTCTGATACAGGTTGTGCAGGCCGGTGGTTATCGTCTGGTTGTAGGGGATGCTGGCGCCGCCCACGTACCCCGGCGTGCCAAACTGGGTGTTCATGCGGGCGAAGCAGTTATCCAGGCACGCCGGGTCGCCGTCGTGCTCGATGCGGAAACCCAGCGTGAAGGTCAGATTGTGCCGCAACTTCCATTCATCCTGTACATAAGAGCCCAGCGAGCTCATGCGGAGGTGCACCTGCAATAGATTGGGGTAGTACTGGCTGAAGGAAGATCCCGCGCCGGTGGAGTTGACCTGCCCGGTCGCAAAGTCCGTCAGATCGGTGAAGGTGTAAATTCCGGCGTACGCCCTTTCGGAGTTGGTGAAATCTGTGACCTTGTTATACCGGTAATTGACGCCGACCTTAAAGCTGTGTTTGCCGTGGATCCAAGTGAGGTCGTCGACGAACTGCGCCTGGCCTACGTTGCGGCCCTGAGGCATGTTGGTGGCGAGGCCTAGTTCCGTGCAGCAGCCGTCAGTCGAGTTCCAGGTTTCCGGCATTGCCGAGAGGGCCTTTTGGAGGTTCTGGTAGCCGAAATACGCCGTGTACCAGGAGCCGGAACCGATGAAGCTGTTCACCAGGGTTGGCCTAATGACGAATGTATAGGTCAACTGGCCGGCATCGGATGGTTGGTTGCTCGTTTCGTTGAACACCGGGTTGATGAGGCTCGGGCCGGTAGCCTGCACACCCCAATCGGGGTTGTAGCGCGCGCTGATTTTCTGCCTGTCGGTGATGTTGTAGTCGCCGCGAATGACAATCAGGCTCTCTTGGTTGATCTGGCTGGCGTTTTCGGGGAAGGCATAGGTGCAAGGCACGTTGCTGGCGACGTTATTGCCGCCGAAGACCCCGCCGCCTGGGGCTGGTATGTTGCCGTTCCAGAAGCTGTAAGTGCCGCAGCCCAGGTGGAGGTTGCCGTCCTGCAAGGGGCCGTTGCCGTTGGTTGTGGGGACGGCGTTCTTGGCGCCGGATGCGCCGCTCCACAGCGCAAACGCATCGTTATAAAGAGGCGCGGTTGCCGCGGGGATGTGCGCCAGGGTATAGGCCTGAAACTGTGGAGAAGGAATGTGCACCACTCCCGAAGTCGGCAGGGCGTACTGCAAGCTCTCGTAGTTGAAGAAGAAGAACAGCTTGTTCTTCTTGATGGGACCGCCGAAGGAGCCGCCGAAGTTATGGGAATCGGACCGCGGTTGCTGGTTGCCCGCCTGGTTGTTGAAAAAGTCGTTGGCGTTGAACTCCTTGTCGTTGTAGTTGTGGAACAGGTTGCCGTGGAACGTGTTGCTGCCGGTCTTGCCGACATAGTTGACCTGCGCGCCGCTCATGCGGCCGAAATCGGCGCTGTAGGCGTTGAGGATCACGGCGGCTTCGGCGACCTCATTGGCCCCGAGGAGGTTGTTGCTGGCGCCCGAGTTGTTGATATTCAGATACGGGTCC
>Ga0326728_10012973_pt1 | contig 18288 bp, 17 predicted proteins | sample MB3enrmetagenome_FD_207602 | JGI IMG/M metagenome (GOLD analysis project Ga0326728, IMG submission 207602) | Lab enriched peat soil microbial communities from McLean, Ithaca, NY, United States - MB31MN | ecosystem: Environmental > Terrestrial > Soil > Wetlands > Peat | place: USA: New York... | reverse complement strand
CGAGGCTCATGGTGACCCTCGGCATCTGCCTCATGCTCATGGAAGCCGCGAACAAGATGCGCTGGCTCACCGGCGGGGCCGACGGGCTTCAAGGCATCGCGGTCTCGCCCATCCTCGGAGTCTGGACCTTCGACCTCTTCGGCCGCACCGCCTATGTGTACAGCATGGTGGTGCTCTTTCTCGTCTTTCTTCTCATCCGTCGCATCATCCGCTCTCCGTACGGCCTTGCCTTGCGGGGGATCAAGGAGAACGAACGGCGCATGCACGCCCTCGGCACCCCGGTGGCCCGGCGTCTCGTGGTCGCTTACACCATGGCCGCGGCCCTGGCGGGTCTCGCAGGGGCCCTCCTCACCCAGACAACGCAGTTCGTCTCCCTCGACGTGCTTTCGTTCGACAAATCGGCCGAAGTTCTGCTTATGGTCACGCTCGGCGGGGCAGGCACCCTGTACGGCGGCATCATCGGAGGCCTTGCCCTCATCGTCGCCCAGTACCTGCTCTCAGGCATCAGCCCCCAATACTGGCAATTTTGGGTCGGCATCGCGTTTATCGCCCTGGTCTTTCTCGCCCGGGGCGGCCTCGTGGGACTCGCCCAAAGGGGAGTGGCATCGCTCTCCCGGGGCAAAAACACTGGCTCACTGAGGCAAGGAGGCTAGAGAAGTGGGTGCGGCGCTCGAAACCAAGGGACTCATGAAGCTCTTCGGCGCGTTGGCGGTTGCCAACAACGTATCCCTCACGGTGGAGCAAGGAGCGCGCCACGCGCTCATCGGCCCTAACGGCGCAGGCAAGACGACCCTCGTCAACCTGCTCACCGGCGTCCTCGTGCCGAATGGGGGTCGCGTCGTCCTGAACGGTGTCGACATCACGGACGAGCCGCAGCACCGACGGGTATCTCTCGGCCTGGCCCGGACCTTCCAGGTCAATCAGCTCTTTCCCAATATGACACCCCTTGAGAGCGTGGCCCTGGCCGTTGCCGAGCGGCGCCGCACGACTGCCCGCTGGTGGCCCCGGCTCGCCAAGAACTCGCAGACCATCGAAGAGGCGGCCGAGCTTTTGGATCGCCTGCGAATGCTCGACTACGCGCACGAGCCGAGCAAGACCCTGCCCTATGGGCGACAGCGAATGCTCGAGATCGCCCTCGCCCTTGCTCTGCAGCCCCGCGTCCTTCTCCTCGATGAGCCGGCTGCGGGCGTCCCCGAAGGGGAGGGCGTCGAGCTTTACGACGCCCTTGCCGAGCTGCCCTCCACCGTTGCCGTGCTCCTGATCGAGCATGACATGGATTTAGTCTTCCGGTTCGCCCGCCGCATCACCGTGCTCGTCTCCGGCTCCATTCTGGTCGAGGGCACGCCCGAGGAGATATCCGCTGATCCCCGCGTGCGCGAAGTCTATCTGGGGGAGGCCGCGCATGGGTGAGCTTCTGCGCATCGACGATCTGTCCGCCGGATATGGCGATGCGGTCGTGCTGTCCGGCTTGTCAATGACCCTCGCCGAGGGTGAAGCCGTTGCCGTGCTCGGGCGCAACGGCATGGGGAAGACCACACTGATGGCGACCCTCATGGGCGCCACGCAGGTCCACAGCGGTCACATCCGGTTCGGCGGCGGGGAGATTACGCACATGGCAAGCCACAAGCGGGCCGCCGTGGGGCTTGGCTGGGTCCCCCAGGAGCGCGACATCTTCCCTTCCCTCACGGTGACCGAGAACATGACGGCCGTCGCGCGGCCGGGTCCGTGGACGCCTGAACGGGTGCTGGAGTTTTTCCCGCGCCTGGAAGCGCGGAGGCGGAACCTCGGCAGCCAGCTTTCGGGAGGGGAGCAGCAGATGCTCGCGATCGGGCGGGCCCTGGTGCTCAATCCGAAGCTTCTCCTCCTCGACGAGCCTTTGGAGGGGTTGGCACCGATCGTCGTCCAGGAGCTTCTGCCGGCCATCCGCGAGATGATGGGTTCGGGCGGGATGGCGGTGATGCTGGTGGAGCAGCACGCGCGCCAGGTCCTGCCGATGACCGACAAGGCGATCGTGCTGGAGCGGGGCCGGATCGTCCATCAGGGAGAGGCCGCGGCCCTTGCCGCGGACCCCAAGCTTCTGGAGAACTGGCTCGGCGTGCCCAACCGGTTGGCTTAAAAGACGGTGGTGCCGGAACCATCAGCCTATCATAGGCTCATCCATCCGGCGCACCTAAAGGAAAGATGCATGTACCATCCCCGGCGTAGACCTTTCTTCTAAAGCAAAGCAGCGGCTCCCCGGCATAATCAATCCTGCCCCATCCCACCGGTAAGTCCTTCGGGAACCTTCGCAAAATACTAGGTGAGACTACGCATATCTTCGTTGTGTTTGTACTGATTTAGAGGTAGTATTTTTTCGTAAGTCTCCCTATAGCGGGGGGCGGAGTCTTCTTTTTTCCACTTAAGCGGCACGTGGTGTGCTTTCCCATTCCGAAAGGGGTATCGGGCTAGGGGACCCCGAAAGGGGTTTTGAAGAGAGCAGGCGAAGACGACCGTAGGGGAGCATGGAGGCGCCCCGGTTCGGCCATCAAGGAGCACCGGTCTTTCGATGGATGCGCGCACCCTGGTTGTGGCAGCCGGCGTCGTTGATATCCTGCTGATCGCCGTCCTGACCTTCATTTGGAAGACAAGGAAGGCTTCCCCTGGTTTCGGATACTGGATCCTCCAGTATGTGGCCATGGCCGGAGGGGTTCTTGCCCTGTCCTTCCGGAGTCGCGCGCCCGATTTTGTTCCCGTGATCCTGGGGAACGGCATGCTTCTGGCGGCCGTGCTTCTCGCCCTTCAGGGGGTCAGGGCCTTCTTCGGCAAGAGGCGGCCGATCCTTCCGTGGTGCACCCTCGCCTTATTCGAGTCCGCACTCGCCTGGTTTCTCTACGTGATGCCCGATATCCGCGTCCGCATTCTTCTCTTTTCCGTCTTCGTTGGGTGTGCGTTTCTCGTCCTTGGATGGGAGCTCTCCTTCAGGGCCCCTGCGAGCTTGCTCGTCCCATCGCGCTTTACCGGGACGGTCTCTGCGGCGTACGGAATATTCCTTCTGCTCCGCGGGCCCATTACGGTCATCTGGGTGGCCAATCCGACGTTCCTCGCCCTGAACGGCCTTGACGCGGCCCTCTTCGTGGTCTCCATCGCCATGGCCATCCTCGGCACCTTCGGTTTCGTGCTCATGGACGGCCGGCGGCTTGAGGACGAGATCAGGATGACCCGGGACAGGCTCGAAGAGAAGGAGCAGTATCTGAAGACCATAATCGATTCCGTGCAGACGGGCGTGGTCATCGTGGACGCCGAGACGCGCATGATCCTCGATGCGAATGCCGTTGCCCGCAGCCACCTAGGTGTCTCCGAGGAGGATATCGTAGGATCTGTCTGCACGAGGTACCTCTGCCCGCACAATGCGGGGCAGTGCCCGGTCGCCGATCTCGGTCAGGTAGTCGACGCATCCGAAGGAGAGGTGCTTCATGTAGACGGAACGCCCATCCCCGTGATCAAAAGCGTGGCCGAGACACTCATAAGCGGCCGCAAGTGCTTTCTTGAAAGCTTCATCGATATCAGCCGCAGGAAAAAAGCGGAAGAAGCGGTCCGTGAGTCGGAAAAGCTGTTAAGGACCGTCGTTGACGGCTCGACTGACGTGATGTTTCTTAAAGACACGGACTTCAGGTACCGGGCGGCAAACCCCGTGCTCTGCCGCGACATGGGAAAGGCCGAGGGAGAGATTATCGGCAAGACGGATTACGATCTCTATCCCGAAGACCTGGCCGACGCGCACCGGGCAGGGGACAAGGCGGTGATCGAGACCCGGCGGCCGGTCATTTGGGACCAGTTGATCCCGGGGACCAAGGGGGAGCGCATCGTGAGCGTGATGAAGACCCCGGTGCTCGATGCTAAGGGTGAGTGTACCGCCATCATCGGGGTGGCGCGCGATGTCACCGAACGCAGGAGCATGGAAAAGGCTCTCCGCCTTTCCGAAGAGAAGTTTTCCCTGGCGTTTCACGCCGTCCCCGTGGTGATGGCCATCGTGCTCGCTCGGAACAGGCAATTCATCGAGGTGAACAAAGCTTTCGTCGAGCACACTGGGTACAGCCGCGAGGAGGTGATCGGCAGAACTGCGAATGAGCTCGGGCTGTGGGCTGATCCGGCCGTATCGGCCTTGCTGAACCAGACCCTTGACACCGAGGGCAGGAGCCACGGCTATGAAGCGGTCTACCGCACCAAGTCGGGAGAGGAGCGCATCGGCCGATCGTGGGCCGAAGTGATCGAATTCGCGGGAGAAAAGTGCATCCTTGCGGTGGCGGAGGACGTGACGGAGAGCAAGGCCGCGGAAGAGGCGCGGTTCGTCCTGCGCAAGCTCGAATCGACAGGGATTCTGGCCGGGGGCATGGCCCACGACTTCAGCAATCTTCTCACCGTGATGGCCCTCAACATTGAGTTGGCTGCTATGGAGATGGAAGGTCAGGAAGTGGTGACCGGCTATCTGGAGGAGGCCCGCCGGGCAGCCATGACGGCGAGCGGTCTGACCCAGCAGCTTATCACGTTTGCCGATGGTGCACCCCCGGCAAGGAGCTCAGTCTGCCTACCCGCTCTGTTGAAGGAGTCGACAGCCTATGCCTTGCAGGGCTCTCAATTGACCTGCGATTTCCGCTTGCCCGCCGATCTGTGGGACATATCGGCGGACGAAGGGCAGATCGGAGAGGTGATCAGGGCCATAGTAACGAATGCACGGGAGGCCACGAAAGGTGCAGGGAAGCTGACGATTCTCGCTGAGAACGTGACAACCACGGGGATCTCCACCCTCAACCTGAAAGCCGGGGAATACGTGAGGGTCGACATCAAAGATCAGGGCTACGGCATACCGGATGATATCCTTCCAAAGATCTTCGACCCGTATTTCTCGACAAAGGAACGGGGTGCACAGAGGGGCATGGGTTTGGGCCTGACCGTGGCCCACGCCGTCATGCAAAAGCATGGGGGCGCCATTGGGGTTGAAACGGTCGAGGCGGCCGGCACTACCTTTCACCTGTACTTTCCTGCCTTCGCCGGGCAGAGTGTTGGCCCAGGCGTTGAGTCCCCACATCTCCCCCGCGGCTCTGGTGGGATGTTCCTGGTAATGGATGACGAGGCAGCGGTGAGGAGGGCTGCCGGCGCCATGCTACGGCGGCTGGGCCATGAGGTGAAGCTCGCGAAGAACGGCGAAGACGCTGTCGAGCTCTACCGGAAGGCCATGGAGGAGGGCCGCCCCTTCGACGGGTTGATCCTGGACCTTACGGTCCGCGGAGGAATGGGGGCGATCGAGACCATGGAAGCGCTCCGCCGCATCGATCAATCGGCTCAAGGTTGGGTTTCGAGCGGCCATTCGAGCGAACCCGCCATGCTCGACCCGGAACGCTACGGATTCGTGGGCGCCCTCAAGAAGCCCTGGAGCACGGCGAACCTGCAGGAGACGCTGTTACGCGCGCTGGGAAGCGAATAAGGCTTCCCTTACCGCAGGAGCCTCTCCTCCAGGAGAGCTTGAAGGGCCCTTCTGCCATCCAGGATGCAGTAAACGAATACCTTGGATTTCACTGTTGCGTAAATGATCCGATAGGGTTTGAGGATGATCTCCCTGAACTCCTGTACGCCGATCCTCTCCAATTCGGGAGGGACTGGACCCCTCTCCGGCATGGTCTTCAGCCTCTCACACGTTCTTTAGAAGATCATCGATAAGCTTGTCGGCTTTCTCGAGAGAATCGCCGGCGGCGACGTATCTGTGTAAATGAAGAAGGACCTGCTTTGCGCCGGATAGGAGGTAGACGGAAAAGGAGGTCACTTATGGCTTTCCTCTTAGGATCTCCCTTGCCTCGTCGAATGCCCCATCCATGAGCTGAGCTTTCCCCTCTTCGGCCTCCTTTTTCCCCAGGGCGAGGATGTTGAGCATCGCCCCGGGGTTTCCCTTGCCTGTTCCGCCCGTATGTCGTATAACTCGACGAGAAGCAGCACATCTTTGGAAAGAAGGAGGAATAACATGATTGCAATAACCGGGTCCACCGGTGAGATCGGGCGCAGGGTAGCAGTGCGTCTGGCTAGACTTGGCGTCGGGCAGCGCCTCATCGTGCGTGATCCCGACCGGGCGCCCCAACTCCCGGGAGCCGCAGTCTTCCCAGCCGCTTCTTACAGTGATGCCAAGGCCATGGGCCGAGCCCTGAACGGAGTAGAGACGCTCTTCCTCGTGTCGGCCCGGGACCGGATGGGGATCATCCAACAATCCATGGAGCGCGGCGTGCCCGTGCCGCCGTACGATCGCGTCCAGGAGCACGTTGCTGCGATCGCCGCAGCGGCGGCAGTCGGGGTGCAGCGGATCGTCTACCTCTCTTTCTTAGCCCCTTCTGAGGACGCGACATTCATCCTTGCCCGCGACCACTTCCACACGGAAGAATACCTCCGCTCTGTTGGGGTGGCATTCACCTTCTTAAGGCAGAGCCTTTACATGGACAAAGTGGCGCAGCACATCGCCCGCAGCGACGTGATCAGGGCGCCGGCCGGCGATGGGCGCGTGGCATGGGTCTGCCGGGACGACGTTGCCGACGTGGCCGTCGCCGTCCTCATTGGCAGCGGACACGAGGGGCTCGCGTACGACGTGACCGGCCCGGAGGCGCTCACCATGGCGGAGACAGCCGAGCGGCTCTCGGCTGCGTGCGTCAGGAAAATCACTTATGAGGCGCAGTCTCCCCATGAAGTGAGAGTCTTGCGCAACACGAGCCGTCTCGATGAGTTCGAGGCGAAGCGCATAGCCCTTACAGGAAGAGGCATTACCGACTATGAGATGGACGTCTGGATCTCCCATTATCTTCAGATAGCGACGGGCGAGGCCTCGGCCCTGAGCGACGCGGTCTTACGCCTGTGCGGGCATCCAGCCACGACACTGGCCGACTATCTGGCTAGGGAGGGGGTGGGCTAATTCTGATTCATCAGCTTCTCATTCGCTGATGTTTCCGATACCTCCACTACCCATTGTAAACGGGGACATCCATCCCCAAACTACCCGACGTTGCTTTCCGGGAAACGGCCGCATACACTAGATGTAAGCCAGAAGCGATAAGGGATTTGAAAGAAAGTCTTGAAACGGCTGTATGATTTGGGATTTCAGCCCTTCTGCTCGTTTCGGCGGCACTGTTGCCGCGTGCAGTCCAGACTTACGATAGGCACGCCAATGAGTGCCGCCGAACTCGCAACAACGGAGGTGTTATGATGGGCTACAGGATTGTATCATCCGATGGAAAGAGGTGCAAGAAGGGATCAATGGGCAAGTGCGATCAATGAGCGGCCTGCCCTTTGTAGCACCCCAGGAACTTGTAGCTTGCCGCTGTCTTTTCGATCGCCTCCAGGGCCTGCGCAATCTTTTCATCCTTGTCAGACCCTTCTATATCGACGAAGAAGGCGTAGGTGCCCGGGTCATTGCGAAGGGGCCTCGATTCTATCCGCGTCATGTTGATGGAGGCGTCCGAGAGGACCTTCAGCACGGAGAAGAGGCCGCCGGGACGGTGGGTCACGGAGAAAATGACGGAGCTCTTGTCCCCGCCTTCTGCGATGGACTGCTTCGATAATACGACAAAGCGGGTCCTGTTGGAGTCATTGTCCTCGATATTCTCCTTCAAAACTTCGAGGTGATAGAGGTCGGCGCACAGCTTGTTCGCTATGACCGCAGTGGCAGCCGGCTTCTGCTCCCGCAGCATGACGGCCGCCCCTGCCGTGTCATAGTACGGACGGGCCTCGAGCTTGTGGCGTAAGATGAACCGGCGGCACTGGCCGAGCGCCTGCGGGTGGGAATAGACGGTCCTGAGGTCGCGGTAGTCCTGTTCGGGTAAAGCAAGCAGGGAGTGGTGGATGGGTATGGTGATCTCGCCCGCGATCTTCAAAGGGGTTTCAACGAGCAGATCGTTCACCTCGTTCACCGCCCCTTCTATGGAGTTCTCAACGGGCACGATGCCGAAATCGAGCTGCCCGGACTCGACCTCTTTGAACACCTCGTGGAAGCTCGCGCAGGGAATCGCTGCGAAGGCGGGACCGTAAGAATGGGCGGCAACCTCGCTGTAGGCCCCATGTTCCCCCTGGAACCCGATGAGCCTTAAGCCCTTCTCCTGCACGCGCCTGCTCTCCGCCATGATCTCCCGATAGAGATGCTCGGCGAAATCAGCCTCTACCACGTTGAAGGAATAGCTTCGGACATGGTCTATGACCTCCTCCTCGCGGCCGGGCTCTGCCACGCTGCTCTTCAGCCTTTTCAGCCGGAGGGCGTACTCCATCCTTCGGTTGAGAAGCTTGACGATCTCGTAGTCCGTCGCATCGATCGATCTCCGTATTTCTTTCAGGTCCATTCTTTCACCTCAAGTACCCTTGGAATCTTCTGTTCAAGCAGCATCAGGTCCGCCAGGACGACAGCGCAGGCAGCCTCTACGATCACGGGCACCCTGAGGGCAAAACAGGCGTCGTGCCGCCCCGCTGCCATAACCTCGCCCCGCAGCCCCGTATTCAGGTCGATGGTCAACTGGTTTTGCGCGATGCTCGCCGTGGGCCTCACCGCGACCCTGAAGAAGAGCTCGTTGCCGTTCGTGATCCCGCCGTTAATGCCCCCTGCATTGTTTGTCTCCGTCTTTCCCTCGGTAGAGACGATTATGTCATTATATGCGCTTCCACGCATGCGCGAGCCCCCGAAGCCTGCCCCGAACTCGATGCCCTTGATCCCCGGAATGGAGAAGACGAGATGGCTGAGCAGCGATTCTGCGGAATTGAAGAAGGGCTCTCCAAGGCCAACGGGCACCCCGCGGGCCCTGCACTCCACTATGCCGCCGATGGAGTCATGGGCCTTCACGGCTTCTCCGACGGCGTCCTCGACGTCCGTGGACCCTCCGGCCTCTACGAGGGTCGCCTCTGCGAGAATGGGCCTGATCAGCCTCTTCGCGATCACCCCCGCAGCGACGAGGCCCGCTGTCAGTCGTCCGGAGAACGTGCCTCCGCCCCTGTGGTCGTTGAACCCCCCGAACTTTTGAAAGGCTACGAGGTCTGCCTGTCCCGGCCTCGGGGTCTTCCTGAAGGGCTCGTACGCATTCGAGTCCACGTCCCGGTTCTCGAAGAGAATTGCAAGAGGGGCCCCGGTCGTCCTGGCCTCGAAGAGACCCGACATGATCGACGGGGTGTCCGTCTCTCTCCGGGCAGTCGTGCCGGGTAAGCCGCTCATCCTTCGCGCGAGGTCAGAAGCGAAGTCAGAGGGGTCAAGGGGAAGGCCGGCCGGACAGCCGTCCACTAGGACCCCGACGCAGGGACCGTGCGATTCGCCGAAAATGGTTACCCTAAAGAGCCTACCGAAGCTGTTCACAGGCCCACCGTCAAAGCTTCCAAGTCTTCGAAAAAGCGGGGATAAGACTTAGCCACGCTCTCTGGCCTGCCTATGGCCACCTCTCCCCGTGCCCGCAAGGCCGCCACGGCGCAGGCCATGGCTATCCTGTGGTCGTTGTGGGAATCGACCACGCCTCCCTGGACTGCTCCCCCGGAGACCTCCATCCTGTCCTCCTCAGTCCTGATCGTGATACCAAGCTTGGCGAATTCCTCTTTGAGGGCATTGGCCCTGTCGCTCTCCTTGTGGGCAAGCCTCCGGGCCCCAAGGATGACGCTCCTGCCTTCACAGCAGGCGGCAAGGGTGACAAGGGGCGGAAAGAGATCGGGGCAGTGCGCCGCGTCAAAAACGAAAGGCTTCAGATCGCGCCGCTCCACAGAGACGGAATGGCGCCCCATGGTCACGCGGGCCCCGGCCATCTCCAGGGCTTCAAGCACGCCACTATCCGCCTGGATTGAGGGGATGGGGAGCCCTTTCACGACCACGCTGCCCCCGATAGCCCCTGCAACGAGGAGGAAGGCAGCCCCTGACCAGTCGCCCTCGACGGTGTAGGTGGAAGGCCGATAGGCCTGATTTCCCTGGATTGTGAATTCGGTGAGGAGATCGTCATGCCCTATGGTCACCCCGAAGGCAGCCAAGAGCCCCAGCGTCATGCGTACGTAGGGGGCGCTCTTGAGCCTTGAGACGCTTACACGCGAGTTCTTCCCACATAGGGGCAGGGCCATGAGGAGGCCGGTGAGAAACTGGGAGCTTAATGAAGCATCGACCACGATGTGTCCGCCCTCCAGGGGGCCACGGACCACGATGGGCGGACGGCCGTGGTCGGTGGCGCACGAGACGCCAAGGCTTTGAAGGGCATCGACCATCTCCATGGGCCTCGAACGGAGCGATCCCGAGGCATCGAGAACCGTCTCGCCCCTGAGAAGGGCAGCTATGGGAGCGAACATGCGCATGGCGAGACCCGATTCTCCGCAGTCGATCTGGTGCTTTTCGCCATTCTGGGCATGGATTCCTTGGGAGCGAACAAGTGTCTCGACCCTGCCCCGGGAGACGACTGCGCCCATGCCGGCTGCTATGGCGAAAGCGGCAAGGCCATCATCACACAAGGAGGCATGCCTTATCCTCGACGTGCCTTTTGCCAGGAGGGCAGCTGCGGCAGCCCGGACGGTCATGCTTTTTGAACGGGGAGCGGGAACCGTCCCCTTAATGGCCGAAGGCTTGATCAATCTCATTCCATATCCTCTCTGCGATCTGGCGCGGCCCTCTCCCGTTCGTATTGACGAGCAGGTCCGAGGTGCGCGCGTAGGAGGGCATCCTCGCCGCAAGAAGGGTCCGGGCAGCCTCTTCAGGGTCAGGCGAATTGAGAAGGGGCCTCGTGCTCGTCTCACCTATTCGGCTGAGCGACGTCCTGACATCCGCCCAGAGCCACACGGAGAGGCAATTGTTCCTCAGGGCCCGAACATTCGGCCGGTTCATCACCGCACCGCCGCCGCAGGAGACCACCTGGTTCGACTCGAGGCTCATCTCCTCGATCTCCGCCTGCTCCATCTTCCTGAATTCCCCTTCCCCCTTGGCTGCGAATAGCTCAGGAACCGACATGCCCGCCTTTTCTTCGATCCTTTTGTCGATATCGACCAGTGTCATGCCTGAGATGGAGGCCAGGGCCTCTGCCACCGCGGACTTGCCCGTTCCCGGAAAGCCGATGAGGGCGATGTTCTTTCTCCGGTCCAGCCTCTTCTTCCACAAGGCCCTTCGCATCTGCGCCGCCGGGGCGGCCCGGCCGGCGAACAGCTCGAAGGCGGGAAGGGCCTGGCCGAGGAGCCACTCCCGACCGTCTATCAACGTGCACCCGGCCCGGGCCGCATCCTCGACGAGCGCCGAAGGCCGCCCGTAGTTGGCATCCAGCACCGCCAGGTCGCGCCTCAAAGCGGAAGGCTCGACGAGACGGTCCCCGGAAGAGACGGCGGAGACGAGAAGGCGCGCCCCAACGAGTGCATCTTTAGCCCGATCGAGAGCCACGGCCTCGCAGCCCAAGCGCGCGGCCGCAATTTCAGCCTTCTCTAAGGTCCGGTTCATCAGGATCACCCGTGCCCCGACAGACACAAGGGCCAGGCACGCGGCCCGGCCGGCGCCTCCTGCGCCGAGGACGATTGCCTTTCGACCCCTGGGATCGAGGCCGCTTCCCCGGACCGCTTCGAGGACCCCGGCCACATCGGTGTTAAATCCCACAAGCCGGCTTCCCCTTCTCTTCACGGTATTCACCGCGCCGATCAAGAGCGCGTCCTGGTCGACCTCATCCAGATGGCGCACGATGTCGCCCTTGAAGGGAGACGTGATGTTGAGACCGTCCAGACCCATCTCGCGGGCCAGCCCGACGACTTCTTCTGCTTCCGAGGCAGCGAGACGGACATAGACCGCATCCATGCCGAGGTCACGAAAGGCAGTATTGAACATGAGGGGGCTCTTGCTGTGAAAGACCGGCGAGCCCGCCACGGCGAATATGCGCGTCACGATCCAACCTCCATTGATACCCGCTGCTTCATGGTTTCCATCAGGCTTCCCAGCGCCGCCTTGTCGATCTGTCCTTCTGCGGTCTCCCTGCCCTCGATAAGGGAGGCGAAGGTAAAGGGACTGCCAAGGAGCGGCGCCACGACCCTCGTGATCTTCCCCTTTTTTCCCATGCCGATCACCACGATCTTCCGTGAGTCGTCGAGGAGCCCTAGTAGCCTTGCGTTATCTCTCTCCGACCGTACAGCGCAGGCTATCTTGACGATGTCTGCCCCTTTTCGAAAAGACTCCGCGACGATGGCGGAAAGAGTCTGCCGGTCAGGCGTCTTCTCATGATCGTGGAAGGAAATGATGACCCCGCAGCCATGCTTTCTCGCCTTTGCGATGATTTCCTCCCGGTATGGCTCCTTCGATTCGAGCTCAATGTCCACATAGGCGGCGCCAGCCGCAATAGCTGCAAGGAGGCGCGCCTTGCGCGCATCGTCAGGCAGACCCCCGGGGGCGCAGGTAGCGATCAGCCTCTTGTGGCTCGAAAACAGCGTGCCCACGTCCTCAAGGGAAAGGCCCTCCATCCTGTCCAGGCGGATCTCCGCGAAGGGAAGCCCGGCAAGCGCCGCGAGGCATTCACCAAGGGTCGGCTCAGCGAGACTGACGCAGATCATCGATCACCCCTTCAAGCTCGCCGATCCCTATAGGCTCGACGTGAGCGCTCCCTATCCCGTCCAGAAGGACGAAATGGATCTCTTTGTCCTGCCTCTTCTTGTCTTTCCTCAACGCGTCATTGATGAGGGCCGAATCCATCTCAATCCTCACAGGGAGGCCGAGCCTCCCTAGAAGGCCTTCCAGCCTGTCTGCCTCGGTCGCGGGCAGAAGACCCCGCGCAGCCGAAAGCCTCGCAGCGGCGACCATGCCGATGCTTATGGCTTCCCCATGCCTCAGGTGATAGACCTTCTCCACTGCATGACCCAGGGTGTGGCCGAAATTGAGCTTCCTTCTCTCCCCTGCCTCTCTCTCGTCCCGGGAGACGATCCCGGCCTTTATCTTGAGAGAATCGTAGACGATGCGCTCCACAGGGCCGTGTTCCAGACAAAGGACCCCCTCCCAGTTCTCCTCCAGGAAGGAGAAAAGGTCTTGATCACCGATCGCCGCTGTTTTCACGACCTCGGCGACGCCGTTCCTCAACTCGAGCGCCGGCAGCGTTCCAAGGAGATCGAAGTCGCACAACACGAAGGCGGGCTGAGCGAAGGTGCCCACGAGGTTCTTATAGGCGCGGAGATTGACACCGTTCTTGCCGCCCACGCTCGCATCGACCTGGGCAAGGAGCGTGGTCGGGACAAAGCCGAACCGAAGACCCCTGAGGTACGTCGAGGCGGCAAAGCCCGCGACGTCGCAGACTACCCCACCCCCGACTGCTATGACCACGGATGCCCGGTCTATCTCAAGGGCGAGAAAGGCTTCGTAAACCTCCTCGATTGTCCGCAAGCTCTTCGACTCCTCGCCCAAGCCGATCTCTATGACGGGAAAAGAGGGAAAGCGCAGGCTCAGTGCGCCACGGACCTGCGGGTCGGTTATCACGACGCTCCGCGTGCCGCCGCAGTAAGAGGCGAGGCGCTCTATCGATTCCCCCACTGCGATGACCGATGCCCCGGCCGGATTCTCAATGCGCAGCTCCCTCATTGCTGGCTCGCCATGAATTGATGGAGCAACCTGACCTTCTCCATGAGACCCGCAAACTCCGAAGGCGTCAGGGTCTGGTCCCTGTCGCAAAGCGCCTTGTCTCGGTTTATGTCTACCTCGACGATGAGGCCGTCTGCGCCGGCGGCAAGGGCTGCGAGGCTCAAAGAAGGGATAAGGGAGACCCTTCCCGACGCATGGGAGGGATCCACGATTATGGGCAGGTGGCTCAGTTCCTTGATCGCCGGGACTGAGCTGAGGTCGAGCGTGTTCCTCGTATACTTCTCGAAGGTCCGTATGCCCCTCTCGCAGAGTATCACGTGGGGGTTGCCCTCGCTCAGGATGTACTCTGCGCAATTGAGCCATTCCTCGATGGTGGAATTCATCCCCCGCTTCAGGAGGACCGGCCTCTCCGATCTTCCCACCTCCTTGAGGAGGGAGAAGTTCTGCATGTTCCTGGCGCCTATCTGCAGCACATCCGCGTATTCGCTCACCCAGAAGACATCCCGCGAGTCGATCACCTCCGTCACGATGGGCAGACCGGTCTCCTCTTTGGCCTTTTTCAGGATCTGGAGGCCCTTCAGGCCCAACCCCTGGAACGCGTATGGTGAGCTGCGCGGCTTGAATGCGCCGCCCCGCAGGGCCTGGGCGCCGGCCTTCTTCACGGCGATGGCGGTCTCGATGGTCTGCTCTTCGCTCTCCACCGTGCACGGGCCCGCTATCATGGTGAACCCCTCGCCGACTCTCAAAGAATCGACGGGGACAACGGTCCTCTCGCTCCCATTCAACGTGGCCAATTTCAGATTCGTCATACCTCCTCCTCTTGACAAAGTGCCGAAAATAAGCAAAAGGCCATGGATCTCCCATGGCCTCGGAACAAAAAAGGCCATGGGTCTTGCACCCATGGCCTCCGCCGCCCGCTTTAGGGCTTAGGGACACCTCGGGTGCATTCCGATAAACCAAAAAAAGAAAAAGCCGGAAAAGCTGCCGAGGTTCCTCATAGTGACCCTGAGTTTAGAGCATTGGAGGCGTCTTGTCAAGAAGATTGGTTGCTTCCGGCAAGGAGTTGTTTTTTCATATGCCGGGGATGACAATTAGGAGAGAAGAAGGGGGGGCTTAAGCGAGGTGCTCCATGAGAGGGTTAAATGCGAGGTGCTTGATGACTGGCGTGATCGCGTCCCTTGTCGGACTTGTCATCGCAGGATTGTCGGCTCGATCGGCCCTTAGTGAGTCTGATCTTGACTCACGGGTATTGCAGTTTCTCAAACAGGCCCGAGGCTCCTGGACCGGCTGGAACGTACCGTACGAGGACGGCCGGATCCTCTATGGCCTCGTACTCCGGGGTAACTACAGAAACATCCTGGAAATAGGCACATCCACTGGCTTTTCCACTATTTGGCTGGCCTGGGCAGCCTCCAAGACCGGAGGCAAGGTCATTACCATCGAGATAGATCAAGAGCGCCTTCGCATTGCCCGGGAGAACTTCAGGAAGGCCGGCGTGGCGCACCTCATTGACGCGCGCCTCGGCGACGCACACGAGAAGATACCGGCCTTGAAAGGCCCGTATGATTTCGTTTTCAGCGACGCGGACAAAAACTGGTATCACCGGTATTTCCAGGATCTGGAGGCGAAAATGAGCCTCAACGGGTGCTTCACCGCCCACAACGTGCTCTGGGAGAACGACCCGGGAATCAGGAGCTTCCTCGATTATGTGAGAAAAGACCCCAAGTTCCGGACGACCATCGATAAAGGCAGCGGCGAGGGCATCTCCATCAGCTACAAGATAGCCGATTAAAACCGGGCAGCGCCCTCACAAAGCATCAGCCTCCTCAACAAAAGGGGTCATATCCCGCGTCTCTATTCCAGAGGTATTCTATTCCCCTCGATATCCTTTCGGCTGTTTCCGTGCCATGGCAATCCCCCACGAAACCGAGAGTCATGTCGATGCCTGCGGACACGCCGGAAGAGGTATAGTACTTATCGTCTCTGATCCATCTCGCCTTTCTCTTCCACAGGACCCCCCTATCCTGCTCGACCACCCAATCGAAGGCCATCTTGTTGCTGGTCGCCCTGCGCCCCGAGAGCAGGCCCGTTCTCGCCAGCAGCGCGCTTCCGGTGCACACGGTAAGCACGAATTGAGACCCGTTAGCGATGCTGCGCAGTGCCTCTATGAAAGGCGCGTTATCGACCTCCTTTCGAGTGCCGAAGCCCCCGGGAATCAAGACGATCCCCTTTTTCTCTATCATCGCCAGAGGGCCCGATTGGATCCTCGCGTTCTGACTGCTGCGGACAGTGCCCCCATCTTGCGAAAAAAAATCGATCTCGTAGTGTTGATCGAGCTTCCCTATCACCTCGACGGGACCGAATACATCGAGGGTCTCGAAATTCTCAAAAAGAATGACGTCGAATCTCATTGGAGCCTCTCCTAATCGATCCGCCTTCGTCGCCCTTCGGGGTTCCTTCGCCTCTTTTAGCGACGGACGATCTAACGATCCGGCCGTCGCATCGGACAAAGGCGAGGAATCAGCCGATCTGAACGGTAAGCATCGAGACCGAACCTCCGTCGAGGCCCGCGACGGGGAAGGTCACATCGTCGGTCCCCCGTTTCAGGGCAAGCACGTAGAGCAAGGGTAGGTAATGGTCCGGCGTAGGAACGGACAGGGTCGCGTCACGGCCGAACGACCGGTAGTCGATGAGTGGGCCGTCCGTTCCCTTGATCAGGCAGCCCCTGACGCGCTCCTCGAACCGCGTTGCCCAGTCAAAGGCTGCCACATCGTGCTGGCCCCAGGCATAGGCCTGCAGGTTGTGCACTATGTTGCCGCTCCCCATGACGAGGACCCCTTCGTCGCGCAGAGGCGCGAGCATCCTGCCTATCTCATAGTGAAAGGACGGAGCTTTCGTCCCGTCTATGCTGAGCTGCACCACAGGCACATCGGCCCTCGGGAAGAGGTGGCAGAGGACCGACCAGGTACCGTGGTCGAGGCCCCATCGATCGTCGCTCTTTACTCCGACGGATGCGAGCAGCTCCTGAACGCGACCCGCAAGCTCGGGGCTCCCCGGGGCCGGATAGCTCACGTCATAGAGCTCCTCGGGGAAGCCGCCGAAGTCGTGGATGGTCCGGGGACGACCCATGGCGGTGACCAGGGTGGCCGGGATATACCAGTGGGCCGATACAGAGAGCACCGCTTTCGGCCAGGGGATTGCCTCGCCCATGGCGGTCCATGCGTCCGTCCATGCGTTGTGCTCGAGGGCGTTCATAGGATTGCCGTGGCCGAAAAATACGGCAGGCATGACCCTTCCGGTACTCATAAAGTCAGCCTCCTCAACCCGTGTGCCTGAAGAATCGCGGATTTTCCGCTCCATCTGTTTATATACGTCACATCCTCACGGCGAGGCAAGAGAAAAAAGAGTAACACCCGGAACACCCTTTTCTCTTGACACCCCTGCGTGTCTGGGGAAGAATTGTAAGAAGCAGCCCCGGAAGCTCAAGGCATGGGCGCCGACCCCGAAAGGAGCGCGAAAAAGAGGATTTACCATGGGAAACGGCTATTTATTGAAGACTCTCCTGCTCGGGATCGCGGCTATCCTCGTAACTTCCTGCACGGGGATCAGCCTCAAGATCGGCTCACGGTCCGAGGACCCTCTCAAAGAGTACACTTTGGAGGGAAGGGGAAGGGAAAAGGTCCTGGTGATCCCCGTGATGGGTTTCCTCTCCGACGCATCGGAGAGGGGCCTTTTGGCAAATCGCCCCAGCATGGTCGAGGAGATCGTCGCCGAGCTTCGGAAAGCGCAAGAAGACCACAACATCAAGGCAGTGCTCCTTGAGATCAACTCCCCTGGGGGCTCGACCACCGCTTCAGACATCCTGTATCACGAGATCCAGAGGTTCAAGGAAATGACGAACGTGAAGGTCGTCGCCGCCTTCATGGATGTGGCTGCCTCGGGCGGCTACTACCTAGCCCTGCCGTCAGACTTCATAGTGGCGCATCCAACCGCAGTGACGGGCTCCATCGGAGTCGTCATGATCACGCCCAAGGTGGCCGGCCTCATGGACAAGATAGGGGTGGCCGTGGAGGTCAACAAGTCGGGCAGCCAAAAAGATATGGGCTCCCCCTTTCGTGCGTCGACCCCGGAAGAGCAGAGGATACTCCAGGAGCTGATAGCAGGCTTGGGCGCGAGATTCCTCTCCCTTGTCGCCAAGCACCGCGGCGTGGATAGCGCCGCCTTGGCCGGAATTTCCACCGCCCGCATCTATAGCTCTGAAGAGGCCCTTGGCCTTAAGCTCGTGGACCGGATCGGCTATCTGGGTGACGCCCTTACAGACGCGAAGCGTCTTGCCGGCATCCGGGATGACGCCAAGGTCATTGCCTACCGCCGCACCAAGTATCCTAACGACAACGTCTACAACCCCTCCACCTCTTGGGATCAGGGCGAGGGTCTCTCCCTCATAGACATACGTATTCACGAGATTCTCCCCATCCTCGCACCCGGCTTCTACTACCTTTGGATGCCCGGTACAACGAGCAAGTAGGCCCGCGTCAGAAGGATGAGCCGCTCATCAAACGGCGCAGATCCTTCCGAAAACCCGATGAAGCGAAAAGAGGTGAGTGGCAGCCCCGCTCTCATCGAAGAGCGGGACTGCCAGAAAGGCGGGTAAGTGCGGCGAGTTTGCTGCGTGAGTTTAAGTCTTTCCGATCTTTCGACCGAAAATGGGACCCTCTTGCGGTTCCCGGCTAGATTATCGGATT
>Ga0326728_10012971_pt1 | contig 18289 bp, 14 predicted proteins | sample MB3enrmetagenome_FD_207602 | JGI IMG/M metagenome (GOLD analysis project Ga0326728, IMG submission 207602) | Lab enriched peat soil microbial communities from McLean, Ithaca, NY, United States - MB31MN | ecosystem: Environmental > Terrestrial > Soil > Wetlands > Peat | place: USA: New York... | reverse complement strand
TTGGCAAACTGCCCGGGGCGCAGCAGATTGCCGGGATTGGGAAAGAGAGTGGCCACCTTGATGGTGCCGGTGCGCTCGTCCACCTGGCGGTCCGCAAAGTAAACCTTGCCCTTATGGGGAAAGACCCGGCCGTCGGCCAGGATCAGCTCCAGGCTGGGCCCCTCTCGGTCGGATTTCCCTTTGGCCTCTGCCGTCCGGGTAAAGTGCATATATTCCTGCTCGCTGAGGGGAATGAACACTTTAATGGGATCTACCGTGGACACGGTGGTGAGCTCCGGCCCGCCCGGGGTCCCCACCAGGTCGCCTAGTTGAGCCTTGGAGATGCCGGCGATGCCATCGATGGGTGAGGTGATCTTGGTGAAGCTTAGATCGATTTCGGCCTTTTGCACCGCGGCCTTGGCGGCCTGCACCGCGGCTCTGGCCGAAGCCTCCCGGCCAATGGCGTCGTCCAGGTCCTTTTTGCTCACCGCATTTACCGCCGCCAGAGGCCTGATCTTCTGCAGATTGGCCTTGGCAGTGTAAAGCTGACCTTCATTAATGGCCATTTGCCCTTTCGCCTGTTCCAGGGCCGCCTGGAAGGGCCGGGGGTCGATCTCAAAAAGGATCTGGCCCTTCTTCACTGCCGAGCCTTCCTTATAGTTTTGCCTGATGAGATAACCCTGGACCTGGGCATTGATTTTGGCGTTAACCAGGCCATCCGTGGTGCCCACCCACTCTCGGACGATGGGCACATCCTTCTGCACTACATTCACCACCTCCACCGCGGGAGCGGCCGGGCCGGTGGCCTTTTGCTCGCCGCAGCCGCTCATCAGACAAGCTGACAGACAGATTACTGCCAGAAGAAAAGCTGCAAGGCTGGAACTCCGGACATCATGATACCGATTCATGGGGGTTGACCTCATCTCTTTCAGATCTTGAAAATTTCAAGGCTTTCCTTTTTGGTGCATAACTGCCAAAGACACCAGCCGGGCCAGAGTGATGGCCGGGTAGAGTTGCCCCACCAGGGCCTCGAGCATGCTCAACGTGCGTGCCACGGGGTGGACCGGGGTGATATCGCCATACCCGGTAGTGGTGAGCGTGATGAAACTGTAATAAGTCAACATCCGCTGGAGCGCGCCCGGATCGCTGCCGGTCAGGCCTTCCGCCAGGCGGAAGGCGTGGGGCACGGTCAGAGCCACCACCTGGTAAAGCAGAGCCCATAAGGCACCCAGAAGCAGGTAAATCACGATGGCGCCGCGAATTCGGTGGCCGGTCACCGGTCCCTCTCCGAAGACCTGGGCGGCCACCATGGCCAACAAGAACCCCAAATAAATGAGGCTGAGGCCGGCGTTCAAGATGGTCAGGGCGCCCCCCGGCCGGATTTCCTCCACCCAGTTGAGGGCCAGGCTGGCCACCGCCAGGACGATGGCGAAGCCATGCAGCCATCGCTGTTTAAACGTGGTCAAAATCCCGGCCACAATAATGAGGGAAAAGAGGAGGCGGGCCACCAACCTGCCGAAAGCGAATTCACTCAGGCAGTTAAGAATGATCAGATATCCCAACGAAAAAATCAGCAGGCCCGTCAGGCCACTTTCGGTGGACCAAAAATGCCGGGGATGAAGCCTGGACAGATGCATGCGCCGGTTTTCTCCTACTGGGAGCTAGGCAGAAAGTAAAACATGACAGCCATAATAACGTAAACCGTGATTAACTGCACCCCCTTGAACCAGTTCGCTTTGCCGTCTCCCGCCACCATGACGCCAATCAAAACGGTCAAGAATACCGCGCCCAACAGACCCCGGCTAAACACCAGATTGAGGGGCTGAGGGGCCATGAAGTAACTGGCCAGCACCAAGACCGGGGCTACGAACAGGGCAATCTGGATCGAGCTGCCGATGGCTATGGAAACGCTTAGGTCCATGCGGTTTTTCACCCCCATGGCCACCGCGGAGCTGCTCTCCGCTGCCCCGCCGACGACGGCCAACACGACGATGCCAATAAAGGCCTGGGACATGCCCAGGGCCTTGGCGGTCTCCTCCACCGCCCCCACCAGGATTTCACTCATGAAGGCCACGAAAACCGAAGTCAGGAGAAGAGTGGCCACGGCCCTAAGCAGGCTCCAACTTTTTTCGGCGCCGTGTTCTTCCACTTGCCCCATACTTTTAAAGAAGTCGGGGTGGGTTTTCAACATGAAGACCAGGCTCAAAATGTAGGTAGCTAACAACACCACGGCCACCGCCAGATTGACATACTGCTCGTGCTTAATGGTGTCAGCGCTGACAAAGTTGTGGAACGTGCTGGGAATGGCCAGGCTGATAACCGCCAGCAGCATCATTGTCATGTAATTGCGGGCGGCTGTCGGGTTGAACTCCTGGATGTGGCGCTTCAACCCTCCTGCAAAAAAGGCGGCCCCAAGGGCCAGGAGCATATTGGCCAGAATAGCGCCGATAATGGACGCTTTGACCATGTCATATAGCCCAGCCTTGAGGGCTACCAGCGCAATGATCAACTCCGGAGCGTTGCCGAAGGTGGCGTTCAAGAGGCCGCCGATGGTGTCCCCCGTGTAGGTGGCCAGCTGTTCAGTGGCGTGCACCAGCAGTGCCGCCAGCGGGAAAATGGCCACGGCGGCCAGAAAAAACAGCAAGGGCTGAGGTACACCCCCGATCTTATCGAGGATGATGGCCAAGGGGATGAAGAGCAGGGCCAGCCCATAAAATATTTTTTGCAGGATGTTCAAAGGATTCCCTTTCCACCAGGCACTTCAACCGGGGCCTCCGCGCCAAGTTCCAGGAGGCCCCTGGCGTAAGCATTTTTCAGCTCCGCCAGAAACTCTCCGTCCACCTTGCCCTTCCAGTTGGTAACTTCCGTGAAGCGTTTCGGGATAGAGACGCTAGCAGGATTGAAGCCGGTGGCCAGGCGGGTTTGCCAGCGCAGTTTCTGGATGTTACGGGAAACCGCGGCAAAGGTATCCGCCAGGGCGTTATAACCCACCACCTTGAGACATTCCGCTAGCAGCTCATCATTGTAGACTCCCCGGGCAAAGAGGCAGGCCACCATGGAGGTGAGGAAGGCCCGGCTGGCTTCATCCGCCATCAGAAAGTCCACGGCCTTTTCCACATCTTTGTCCTTGTGCGTCTGATCATAGGAGTAGCCGGCCGAGTCCAGGTGGGAGTGCCGCAAGCCAAGGGCCTGGGAGGCGAAAAAGACCTCGCCGGTGGCATAGCCTGCCATTTCCTGGCCCAGGACGCAGGCGAAGTCCGCCCCGCCGTAATGGATCGCGGCCTTAAGAGTGCCCTGGCCCAGCAACCGGTAGAAGTCATTGACCCCGAAAGCCAGGTGCCGCACCGCCTCCTCATAGACCCGGTTCTGGCCGAACTTCAGGGGGAGGAGCGTATCTTTTTCAGTGACCACCCCTTTCTCCAGGGCTTCCGTAGCCCAGGCCAGCGCCACGCCGGTGCTCATGACATCCAGGCCCATCTGTTCGACGACGTCGATGATGTCCAACACCGCGAAGCAGTCGGTCACCCCCAGCATGGAGCCGGTGGCGAAGATGGGCTCATGGTCATAAGACACCTGCCGGTAGAAATACCGGTAGTCGGCATGAAACTTTTCCCGGGAAAAACCGATGTGGATACAGCCCACCGGGCAGCCGGCGCAGGCCGCATTCCTGAGCAGGGCCGTCTCGGCAAAGCGCTCCCCGGTAATGCCGGGAGCGTTGAGGTCGGTGGTGGCCTGGAGGTTGCGCCAGGGCATGGCTTTCAGCTCATTCAATACCGCCACGTTCACCGGGGTGCCCAGGTTGTGGTACTTCTGCATCATGTCGGTGGCGGTAAGTTTTTGATAGACTGCCTCAAAGAGCTTAGGGTAGTCTTTGCCCTCCATAAGCGGGAAACTGCCATCGCCGATGATAGCGATGGCCTTCAGGTTCTTGGCGCCCAGGGCGCCACCGCCCCCCAGCCTCCCGAAATGGCGGTAGGTATCCACGTTGATGCCCGCCATGGCGCTCTTCTGCTCCCCTGCCGGGCCGATGCGCAGGATGCTCCGGTGGCCGGAGCCATGGAACATGCGGCGCAGAAGCTTGCCGCTCTCCTGGACGTCCAGCCCCCAGAGGTAATGCACATCTTTCAGCTCCAGGTGCCGGGATCCCACCACCAGGGCACTGGGACGAGGGGCTTGGCCGGTGAGCACCAGGGCGTCCAGGTCGGCAAACCTCAGGGCCAGGGCCGAGCGGCCCCCAGCGTGGCTTTCGGCGTACTGGTCATGGTACGGGGATTTAAAAGCCGCCACTGTCTTGCTCATTAAGGGAAAGTAGCCGGTGAGCGGGCCGATGGCAAAAATCACCGGCTGCTCCGGGTCATTCCAGGGCCTATCGGCTTTGGCGAACTTGGTGAACAGCAAGGCCCCCAGGCCGCTCCCGCCTGCCACTTCGTCCCGGCCGGCAACATTTGCCACCTTGCCCTTACCGGTTGCCAGGTCCACAATGAGCACTCGAAAATAATCCCGAATCATGCCGCCACCTCCGCGGCTTCAGCCTTCTCGGCCGGAGTGCCGCCTCCCAGGTCTTTCATCTCCAGGCAATCATGGGGGCAGTACGGAACGCACTTGCCACAATGAAGACACACAAAGGGTTCCCCGGTAATGTCCAGGAAAATGGCGTCAACCGGACAGGCTTTGGCGCACTCGCCGCAGCGGATGCAGTGTTTCCTGCGGACAATGACACCCCCCCCCCGGCGCTGGGAATAGGCCCCGGTGGGACAGGCGCCGGCGCAGGGAGCGGGGTCGCAGGCCAGGCAGGTGCGCGCCTCAAAGCCGGTGGAGAGGCCCCCGGTAGAGGCGATGCGAATGCCCGCCATATCCCAGGACAGGCTTTGATGGACCAGGCGGGCGCAGGCCAGTGAACAGGAATGACAGCCGATGCACCGTTCCAGCCGCGGGGTCGTGAGAATTTTCATGAGTTATTCCTTCAAACGAGGTGCCGGGGCTGCCCGGTAATGGCCAGGACGCTGTTCCAAATCCAGCCCTCAGGGTCCAGTTTCTTCCGTTGCGATACCGCCTTGGAAATTGGCACGTGGGTACCCTGGTGGTTCCAATTGCCTACAACCATATCAGTCTTGCCAGCCATGCCCGCATGCACCGCATTTTGCCCCAGCAGCAGGCAGAAGGCCGAGTCCCGGGCATTGGCCGGCAGGCTCCGGATGGTATAGCTCGGATCGATGTACTTCAACTCCACCCGGCGGCCGGTTTGGCTAAAATGCGCCTTAATCCTGTCCCTCAGGAAAATCCCAATGTCAGCGTAGCGAATATTGCCGGAGGCATCCCGTTCGGCCGACTGCACCAAAAGGTCCTGACCTGCCCCTTCAGCCGCCACAATGACGGCGTACCCATGCCGTGCCATTCTCTCCTCCAGGGCTGTAAATAGGCCCTCCAACTTAAAAGGCACCTCCGGCACTAAACAGAAATTTACCTGGCTATTGGCCAATGCGGCATACGCCGCGATAAAGCCGGAGTCCCGGCCCATCAATTTCACCAGGCCAATGCCGTTTCTGGCCCCCTGTGCTTCACTTTGGGCCGCGTAAATGGCCCGACGGGCCTCGGAGCCGGCGGTGTCGAAGCCAAAAGTCTGCTGGATGAAAGAGATATCATTGTCAATGGTCTTGGGAATGCCGATCACGCTGATCTTTAAATCGCGCCTGGCAACCTCTCGGGCAATGGCTTGAGCGCCCCTGAGAGTCCCATCTCCTCCGATGGCAAACAGGATGCCTATATTCAGGTTGGATAGAGTGTCCACCATTTCGCCGATATCCTGATTTCCCCGGGAGGAGCCCAGAATGGTGCCGCCCATTTCATGAATGGCGCCCACGGACTTTGGGGTCAATTCCAGGGGGGTGTGATTGTACTTTGGACTGAGGCCCTCGTAACCGTAACGGAAGCCCAACACCTGCCTTACCCGGTAGCCTTTAAAAAGGGTCAAGACGATGGCTCGGATGACGTCGTTCAGACCTGGGCATAAGCCCCCACAGGTAACAATACCGCACTTGAGGTTTGCCGGGTCGAAGTAGATTTTCTCCCGGGGTCCGGCCTTTTCCAGGCAAGGAGGCTCTCTCCCCGTCTCAAGATAGCCCTTAATTGCCTTGAGGTCTGTATGGTAAAGAACGTGTTCCTCTTCATTGACAAAGGACACCCCGGAAATGGGTGAAGTGATCCGGCATTCACCCAACCTCGAAATCGCAAAATTCAGGTCAATCTCATTCATATGTAACCTCAGAAAACCGGGGATCGAGAGTGATTACCCGATCGGGCCGGGATGCATCCATTGTATCGAACAGGAGCAATTCCACTCCGGTGGCGCCTTTGGAGAAGACGCTGAAGTTCACCCCTTCAGGGTAAACCGTGGCCCCTAAGGGAAAGCTACGTCCGGGATTAGTTGGGAATCCTGTCATGTTAAGGCCGTCTCGTCACTTCGTCCCAAAGCCCAAGTGAGGCAGGGCGGAGTAATGAGGGTTGTGACCAGCACCACAATGATGAGGACCGAGTAGAGATAAGTGCTCAAAACCCCCATGGATTTGCCCAGGCTGGCAAAAATCAGGGTTACTTCACCCCTGGGAACCAGGCCAAAACCCACCACCAGCTTGTGGTAACCTTTCTTTAAGATTAAGGTTGCGGCCATCTTCCCGAAAATGGCCACCAGGGTAAGCAGTAAGCCCAAGACCAGGACCTTGAAGTTGGCAAAGGTGGTGACATCCACTTGAAAGCCCAGGAGCACGAAGAACAGGGGCGCAAAGAGGTGTTCCAGGGGCGCCAGGAGGGTTTCCACAGATTGCTCTCCTTCCGGGGACTTCACCTCGATCTGGAAATACCTGTCTTCCAGAATCAATCCCGCAGCAAAGGCACCGATAATGGTGGCCAGCCCCATCAGGTCTGCCAGCCAGGCAAGGATCAGAAGGAGGCCAAAAGAAAAATAAAGCTTCAAATGGCCTTGCTCCAGCCAAGCGAAAAGGGCAATGTCCTTTTGCAGAAATTTGATTCCGAACCAGGCCACTACGGCAAAAAAGAGCACCGCTTTGAGAACGATTAGGGCTATGGTGGACAGGGCCACCGCTCCGGTAGAGAGGATACCGGTGACCACCGCCAGAATGATGAGGCTCATTATGTCATCCAGGACTGCCGCCCCCAGCACCACCTGGGCCTCGGGGAGGCCCAACTTGTTCATATCCTGGAAGGACCGGGCCGAAATGCCCACGCTGGTGGCGCTCAAGGCGCCAGCTATTAGCAGGGGCATGGTGGCGCTCTCTCCTGGGGGCATAAGCAGCCAGGCCACTGCGTAGCAGGAGACAAAAGTCAGGCCCACTTCGGCAAAGCCAAGACCTGCTAACGTCTTTCCGGCCCGCCTGAGCTTGTCAATGGTGGACTCCAGCCCCGCCATAAACAAGAGTAAAACCACCCCGAAGCTGGAAAAAAAGTGGAGAATCCTGGCCACCATGAAATATTGGGGAAATTGGGGGCTGGTAACAACCGCTTGGATCTGTGCCTTTTCCTCCGAAGGTAACTTGGCCTCAGCCAGGGTGAGTTGGACTGCCTCCTGCCAGCCCACGTTTTGCTGCAACACCCTTTGGGTGGCCGCCGCCACCTGGTCTGAGTGGCGCAATATCGTCACCATCGGGCTGCTTAGCTGATAGGCCAGGGCACCCACCAGGATGCCCACGGCCAACTCTCCCAGGACGGCCGATTGGTTAAGTTTTCTGGCGGCGAAGTGGCCAGCCATGGCACAGATAAGCAAGAGAGCCAGGACCAGAAATACCCTGGCATAAGGGTCACCGTGGGGGGTAACGGCATCCGAAGTCTCACCCTGCGGTGCCGACGTGGAGGCATAGGCAGGTGAGTCCCCCAAGTTACTACTCCCGGGAATGGGGGAACTTTCCTGGAACCCGACCCATAGAGCCCCCATAAAAAGAAAGAACAGCATTAACCGGGGAACGTTCCTCATCATAAAGGCTTGACCTTCCAGATATGCTCGCAATATTCCCGGATGGCCCGGTCTGAGGAGAATTTGCCCATGCGTGCGGCGTTGAGGATGGACATCCGGGTCCAGCGTTTCTCATCCCGGAATACATGACCTACCTCATCCTGGCGGTCCAGGTATGATCGATAATCGGCTAATAGTAGGTATTCATCGTGAAGCAACAGCGAGTCCACTAGGGGCTTGAACAGGTCCCGGTCGCCGGGGGAGAAGAATCCGGAGCCGATCAGGTCCAGGGCCTCCCGCAACTTAGGGTCCTCATGATAATAGCGCTGCGGTTCGTAGCCGCCGGCCTTCAAATTTTGCACTTCTTCAGCCGTGAGCCCGAACAGGAAAAAGTTTTCCGGCCCCGCCTCCTCCCGGATTTCTACGTTGGCGCCGTCCAGTGTGCCAATGGTGAGGGCGCCATTCATGGCGAACTTCATGTTGCCGGTGCCGGAGGCCTCCTTGCCGGCCGTGGAGATTTGCTCCGAGAGGTCGGCCGCGGGGTAAATGAACTGGCCGTTTTTCACATTGAAATCCGGGAAGAACACTACCTTGAGGCGGTCCTGGAGATCTGGATCGTTATTTAACACCTCCGCCACCGAGTTGATAAGCTTGATGATGAGCTTGGCCATTAAGTAGCCGGGCGCCGCCTTGCCCCCGAAAATAAAGGTGCGGGGCGTGATTTCCTGCGCCGGATGGCGCTTCAGGCGATTAAACAGGGTAATGATGTGCAGCACGTTCAAATGCTGCCGCTTGTATTCGTGAATGCGCTTCACCTGGATGTCGAAGAGACTTTCCGGATGGACCGCGATGCCGGTGCGCTCTTTAATGATGGCGGCCAGGCGCTTTTTGTTTTCCAGCTTCACCCGCCGCCAGTCCCGGTGGAACTCCAGATCCCCGGCGAATTCCTCCAGGCGCTTGAGTTCCTCCAGATTCCGGACCCAGCCCTCGCCGATCTTTTCGGTGATGAGCCTGCTCAACGCGGGGTTGCTCAGGGCCAGAAAACGCCTGGGGGTCACGCCATTGGTGACATTGAGGAACTTCTCCGGCCACAGGTCGTGAAAGTCCTTGAGCACTGTATGTTTGAGGAGTTCGGTATGGAGGGCCGCCACCCCGTTGATGGCATGACTGCCCACACAGGCCAGATTGGCCATGCGTACGGATTTGCCGCCGGCCTCGTCGATCAGGGACAGCCTTCGTGCCCGGTCCTCGTCCATGGGATACTCGAGGCGCACCTCATCCAAAAAACGGCGGTTGATTTCAAAGATGATTTCCAGGTGCCGGGGCAGGTATTCGGCAAAGAGGGCCAGCGGCCAGGTCTCCAGGGCCTCAGGCAGCAGGGTGTGATTGGTGTAAGCCAGAGTTTTCCGGGTGATCTCCCAGGCTTGCTCCCAGGGCAGGAGATGTTCGTCCACCAGCAGCCGCATCAGCTCGGCCACGGCAATGGCGGGATGGGTGTCGTTGAGTTGGACTGCGAAGCTCTCATGGAACCTGTCCAGACTTCTTTTTCTCAGCAAGTGAATACGGATCATGTCTTGCAGCGAACAGGAGACGAAAAAGTGCTGCTGCCCTAATCTGAGCCTTTTGCCCACCTCGGGCTCGTCATTGGGGTAGAGCACCTTCGTGACATTCTCCGAATACACCTTTTCCTGAACGGCGCCGTAATAGTCCCCCACGTTGAAGTCCGCAAAATCGAAGGACTCCACCGCTTCGGCTACCCATAAACGCAGGAGATTGGTGACCTTATTGCGGTAGCCGGGGACCGGATAATCGTGGGCCTTCCCCTTCGCCACTCGCCCCGGCACCCAGCGACGCCGCTGCTGGCCGTCGGCATCGGTATAGGTTTCTGTGAAGCCTCTCCAGCCCACCCGATAGGCGATCTCCGGACGGCAGATCTCCCAGGGATTGCCCAGCTCCAGCCATTTGTCCGTGATCTCCACCTGCCAGCCGTCTCGGATGTTCTGGTCGAAGATGCCGAATTCATAGCGGATGCCGTAGCCGATGGCAGGAACTTCCAGGGTGGCCAGGGAGTCCAGGTAACAGGCGGCCAGCCTGCCTAAACCGCCGTTCCCCAGACCGGGTTCGCCTTCCTGTTCAAGAAGTTCTTCCAACTTGAGTCCGTGTCGAAACACCGCTTCCTCGACCTGTTCCCAGATGCCCAGGTTGATAAGGTTGTTGCCCAGCTGCGGCCCCAGTAAAAATTCCGCCGAGAGATAACTCACCACCTTGACGTCTTCAGCAAGGGTCTTGAGGGTCTTTACCCAGTTATCCAGTAGCCGGTCCCGGACTGTGTAGGCCAGGGCCATGTACCAGTCGTTCCTGGTGGCCAGTTCAGGGAGCCGCCCCTGGACGTAATGAAGGTTGTCCAGGAGGGCCTGGGCCAGCATCTCCGGGCTGGTTCCGGTGCGAATGTTCTCTTTGTCTTGAGACTGTTGACTCTTTTTCATGTTTCTCCCCTACGTGCTGCTCTTCTTCTGGGAGGTCTCAGGCTTTCCCGGCGCTCATGAGGACCTGCTCGTTTTTGAACTTGACCATCTTGATCAGTTCGTCCCTGGCCACCCCTGACCTGCCCCTAGTAGTTGTAACAAGTTTTAAGTTATAGTGGGGGTCAAGTCAAGCCAGAGATGGTTTGCCAAAGGGAAAGCGAAAATCTTGGATTCGAAAGTTTCTAGAACTTGCCAAATTTGAAACTTTACAAAAGATCCAAACTCTTGAAAATATGAACTTCATATCATAAAATAGATGGCATTCCATTAAACAGAATGTGCAGCATGAAACTATCCAGAGCCTTCAGCCTATTTGGGGCGTATTATAAGAAGGGAGCTAGTCAATGGACATAAAGATGGTTTTGACAATCGGTCTGATCTTGTTCTTAATCCTGGGAGCCGGGCCCTACACCCTGGCAGAAAGGAGTCAGCCGTTGGTCAAACTGGAAACCAGTCTGGGCGAGATCACCCTGGAGCTTTTCCCGGACAAGACCCCAAAGACGGTGGCCAATTTCCTTCAGTATGTTAGAGACGGGTTTTACAATGGCACGATTTTCCACCGAGTCATCAAAGGTTTTATGATCCAGGGTGGGGGATTTGATGCCCAGCTCAACCAGAAATCAACTCGTGAGCCCATCCCCAACGAAGCCGACCTCGGGCTGAGCAACGATGCCTACACCATTGCCATGGCCCGAACCTCGGACCCCCATTCGGCCACGGCCCAGTTCTTCATCAATGTGGCGGACAACCGCCGCCTGAACCACACTGGCAAGACCCCCCAGGGCTGGGGCTACACGGCGTTCGGCAAGGTGATAAAAGGTAAGGAAGTGGTGGATAAAATCAAGGCGGTCCCCACTACCACTCAGGGGCCATATGAGAACGTGCCCACCCAGCCGGTGACTATCATCAAGGCCACTGTGGTGCAGGAATAAATAGAGCCAGGCACGCTGGCCGTACCCGCAATGGAAAGACCTATCAAATAATGGTCCCAGGCCGAAAAGTGTCGATATGATCCGAATAGTCTGAATTTTCAGTGGCTTGATAAGTTTCTAGTCATAGCAGATAGCGCTCATCCTTCCCCGTGTAAAATTAGTCCCGACCAGAAGTAGGGATGGGGTTCTTTGGCCCGCACTGCCTGGCGGGCGACCTTTAACGCCTCAATCTTGGGCTTCCCCTCCTTCAAGGCCTTATAAAACGCAGAGTAAAACTTCATGGACTCGTCCACCGGGATATTCCACAGGGCCACCAAGACGCTGCGGGCCCCGGCCTGTTGAAAGGCCCGGGCGAAATTGAGCACCCCTTCCCCCTGCATCACCCGGCCCACCCCGGTCATGCAGGCCGCCAGGGTGACCAAGTCGGCGTCCAGCTTCAACTGCACCACTTTGCTGAGGCTCAAAAAACCGTCATCGGGAGGCTTATTCTCCACCAGGGTCAGCACCAGGGTGGGTTCCTGCACCCCGAACAGCTTGTCCGCCAAAAACCCGTGGGTGCCGAAAAACAGGTAACGATACTGGGTCAAAGTCGTTTGGCGCACTTTGGTTTCGGTGGCATTGACGTCCAGGAGCACCTGGGGCGGTTGGGGCTTCTCCTGGAAGAGGGCCGCCAGTTCCGTTACGGTCTGGCGGGTCTCGGGGAGCGGCGGGAACTCCAGCCGGCCCCAGCCCCGGTCGGTGGCCGCCATGGTCATGACCTTCTCGGGCCCGGCATGCTTGATCTCCCCCGCCTTTTCCGTCCCCGCCTTATAGGCCAGATAGCGGCTGCTGTCCTTGTCGTAGATGCAATCGCCCAGGCCAAAGAGTGGTTGAGTGGCGCGGGTCGCCCCCAAATGACGGTTCAGGGCCAGGATGGCGGCGGATTGAAAATAGGTGACGGGCCAGCGGTCGCCCACCAGGACGCTTTTATCCCAGCCGGCGCCCGCCTGCACCACCAGGGCCTCGAAGGGAAAGGCCCCCAGGGCGCCGTCCGGCACGATGATCAGTTTGGTGCCGGGATTCACCCCGGCCAGGGCCGGCGCCAGGATTTCCTGATACAGGGCGGCGGCATCGTTTATGGAAAAGCGGGATAAATCTTCGCGCCGCAGGAGGCTCTGGCGGAAGGGCACCAGCATGGCCCCCAGACGCTTCTCCAGGGCCTCCTGGTCCACAGCCAGGCGGAAGACCTGGGTTTTGCCCCCGGGCTCCACCCGGAATAAATAACTCTCCTTTTCCCCCAGTGCGTATTCCAACAGCACCTCTCCTGGCTTCAGGGGCAGCTCCTGGGCCTTATATGGTTGGGGATATGCCAGTGCGGCATATCGGGGGTCCCGTCGGCGCAGCTCTGCCACAAACCCGTCCAGTTCCTGCTGCAAGGCATCCCGTTCGAGTTGGAATTCCTGGGCGGGCTGATCCATCCGATCCCGAGAACGTCCACCTTTGGTCGTTATCCTTTCCGCCCTTTGGGCTTCCAGGGCCAGCAAGCGTTCCTGGAGACTCTTTTCTCTGGCTGCCAAGTCCGGGGGTAATTGGGGCTGTATCCGCGCCGCCCCGGCGGCCAGGGCCTCCAGCAGGGAACGGGCCTTGGTGGCCTCGGCAAAATAGAAGGCCGCGGCCCCGGGGTCTGGTCCGAAGGTTTGCAGGCCTGCCGGGGTGGGCTCGCCCTTCTGAGCCATCTCCGCCAGTAACCCCACCATGCCCTGGTAGGCTCGAAAATAGCCGCCGAGAAGCCCGGACTCGAAGAAGCTGGTGCGTTCCCCCGGGGTGCGGCCCCGTAGTCCTTCAATGTTTTTAATGGCTTCCATTAAGGCGGCAGATGCTTCTTCCCTTTTCCCTAACCCCTTAAGCGCCAATCCCTTCTGAGTGTAATACAGCGCCTGGCGTGTGGGGCTACTCCACGCCTTAATAGCACCAGCAGTGGTATGGGGGCGAGTTATTACGTTTAGAGCTGCTTCGTACTGCCCGGTGGCCAGGTATAGCTCCACCATCCCGCTGTCGTCTTTTTGACCTTGGACCCGGCGGAAACAAGATTCCGCCTGACTATAATCTTTCTTGGCCAGATAGAGGTATCCCAGGTTTGTCAGACTTGTGGCGGTCTGGAAGTCTTCCGGTCCCAATACCTTTTCCCTGATCTGCACGGCGCGCTGGGCCAAAGGCAGGGCCTGATCATAGGAACCCATCTGAGAATAAAGGGTCGCCAGGTTGTCCAGGGCGCCCGCGGTAAGCGGGTTTTCCGGCCCCAGGGCCTGTTCGCTGAGCCGCAAGGCTTGCTGTTCCAGCTGCAAGGCCTGGTCGAGGTCTCCCATCCTCCCATAAAGGAACCCCAGGATCATCAGGCTCTGGGCGGTCTGGGGGTGCTCCGGCCCCAGGGTCTGTTCTCTGATCTTTAAAGACCTTTGGGCCAGGGGCAAGGCCCGGTCAAAGAAACCAAAGAGCGTGTCTAACCTCGCAACCTGAGCCATGCAGGCGGCGGTCAGGGGGTGTTCCGCCCCCAAAGCCCGCTCGCTGAGCTGTAGGGCCGACTGGTACGATTTCAGGGCCGAAATGTTCCAACCGTTACCCTCATAGTTCCTGGCCATCTTCATTAATTCCTTGACTTTGGCCGCCTCCGGTTCCTGGCTGGCAACCAGCATATCCTCGTCGAGAGCGGCCTGGGGATCCATTTTCGCAGCATAGCCATGAGTTCCCGATAGGCCAAGGAGCAAAAGGCAGAAGCAAACACAGATGAGTCTGACCATATTATCCTCCCCTGACTCTGCTGGTTTTCAACTCGGGGGCAATTATTTCGTCGCGGCGGCTTGGGATCGGACCCAGGCCTTCCAATCCTTCAGGCCTGCGTCTCCCGGCCTTTTTTGCAGCATGGCGTCTACCATCTTAACCAATCTCGGCGGCATTCAGCCACCCCATACGGAGTGCCGCTTCCTCCCCACACCAACAAAGATGATCAGAAGCACGCCGCTGCTACCGAAAACATTGGTCTTGAATTTGCGCCCATTAGAGCAGCATTTGGTCACTTAGTAAAGAGTTCTGAGTCACAGTTGTAAATTATGGGGGATAGAGAGCATTCCCTGATCATCGAGTGGAATGTAGCATAAAATTCGGAAAACTAAGACTATTGATCATTTGCCAAGCCCCTCCCTTATCACCAAGCCAGCAAAAGCGGCAGATATGTTTTGCATATCTTCCATGGGCCTTTGTGGGGGGAACGATTTCAAGTTCATTTGATGGCGATCTGTTATGTTAATGGCGGGGAGGAGATTAGGCCATCAGGGTTAGGCATGCGCAAAATTCAGGGAAAACGTATTGTTCTGGGGAAGGTGCTATTTTTTGTTCAGCCGCTCACGCAATACTCCCGAGGCCTTGAACACCATCACCTTGCGAGGTCGGAGCATAAGACTTTCTTTGGTTTGAGGGTTTCTACCCCTGCGTGCATTTTTTTGCCTGACCGAAAACTTTCCAAAACCGCTGATAAGCAGGTCATCTCCTTGGACCAGGGTGTCCTTCATAATCTCCAGGAGCCGTTCCACTATTTCTAGGGACTCTTACTTACTCATGCCCATCAGCGTCTGGAGGTGGGTGATCAGTTTATCTTTGGTGAGCGCCATGTTCACCCTCTAACAATTAGTAGGTTATGCTGGGACCAAATGGATAATTTGATGGCCCAAACCCCTCAATGGTAAGGCAATATATCAGATTTTGCAGGAGAAAATAGTCAGTAAGAGCGAAAAGTTTGGATATGGTCTGGATAGCTTGAATTTTCAACAACTTGATAAGTCTCTACTTATAGCAGTTAGCAACGCTTCCCTCATACTTATCTACGTGCACTAAAGGGTTCTGAGGGGGGGTTGAGAAACACTGGAAGAAGTCCAGCTGCCCATCCCAAACCGGCTAAGTGTTTAGGCCAGAGCCTTCTTCAACAGCCTCAATTATCTCCCGCCTGCGGCCACGGCGCAAACCGGCACTGGTCGCCATCTCCATAAATGGATTCGTAGTCGATATCCACTTCAATTTGCTCCAGTGCGTTATAAAATTTCTGGCGGTCCGGCTCAGGTAAGTGTTTCCAATTAGTCTGCGTGACATAGAAGATTGGTAAAATCACGCCGGCTCTTATTGCGAGTCGATCGCTAGCTCCAATCCAATAGGGCGAGCCAAGTTGTTTGCGAACATTATCCCAGCCCGCTTTGAACTCACCCATCAGTTTCTTGTTAAATTTGATTTTCACACTCTTCACCAAGGCGGTACCGACGCCTTCGTTGGAAAGGATCAAGCCATTCACGCTCTCGCCCTTCGAATCCGTTTGACTAATAATCTGCAACACGGGTTTGACGGAAAGGTAATCATGATACCACGTTACATAGCCAGTATAAACTGAGAAGGCAAAAGCTAAGACCGCGGTGAGCGACCCGGAGATGGAAGTAATGGTCGCCAACCGCGAAAGGGTTTTATGAGCATTTCCTTCCGCCGAATTGTTCATGTTTGCCCTCCTCACGATAGTTTTCGGGTTAATGACTGTATCCGGGAAGTTACTGCACGTTGCTGGAGCAGTCCAGAGTTGGAAATGATCCAGCGTTCTCACGGTCCTCAGGATATATTAGTTATCGCCAGAAACAACGAGAGAATTTAACTGTATTCCTAACTACACCTTTCGCCTATCTTAACTTGACCCAGGTTAATCCCGGCCAAATGCCGCGCTGGGAAATCGGTTTTTTGCCAATGGAATACGCGCCCCTCAGGAATCTGTCCCTGGGTCAGGGCTGAATGATTATGGTCTGCTTGCGCTCTGAAAAAGGTTAGGGCATCATCCGGCTTCTCGATCAGTGCCATCGCTTCATCGATTGAAATCCGAAGGTGTTCCCTCCAAAGCTGGGCCACCCAACTTTTAATAAGATCGCTTTCCATGAAGGCAATATTCATTTCCGAATGGAACCACATGCTGGTGAAGGCGATGTTGGCCGAGCCGCCAGTCATTACTGCCCCATCGGGATAGAATACGGCGATATTCTTCGAGTGAATATAGGTTTCGCTAAAGATAAATTTCCCCGATGACCGTGGATCAGGCCGACAGTTTCCTAGGGTGAGCAGCGCCACGTTGTCATGGCGCGCCACTAACTGTAACATGTCCCGATAGTTGGCGATAATCTTCTCTATGAGGCTTTCAACCTTTCCCTGTAACAATCCCTCATCCGGCTTAGAGGTCAAGAGGGCGATTATTTTAGCGCCTTTTTCAGCAGCCTCGAATATCTCGGAAATAACCCCATGGTCAAAAAAGTATTGGTTTTCGATATAAACCAAGCTTCCTTCTCCAGCTTCTGCGGCGCGCTGCAACACATTCAGATACAGCTCCCTGATCCCCCTGTCTCCATGCCTGGTCTCACGATAAGCTTCAGGGACGAGTGACCCCAGCAGCCAAAGTAGGAGCTGCCTAACAAAGACGAAGAAGCGATGACGGTAAGTGCCAGGGGCGATGGTCCTCAACACTTGAACCTCTGTCCCGTTGTCTACTTTTTTTATCTGTTCTGAGGTGACTGGAGGCACTACATTGGAGGTCACGTCCGCGTGGCGGAATCTGGCGCCGTTATAGCGCTGGACGAAATTGGCCAGAACGTCGCCCACCGCAGGCCCCTTAATTTGATAGAAAATGTCATGAAGCGGCGGTGTCGCCTCTAGCCCATTGAGGCGATCTGGATATTTCTCCATATCCACGCGTCGAGCATCCAAAGAATCGTGGTCCGGGGTATCCCAGTATGCCTGAACTGGATTGATGCCGCCGACGAACGCCACGGAACCGTCTTCGCCGTCGTCCATGATATAGGTTTTTTGATGATGGCAGCCCAGTTTCGCAGGAAAATATAGAAAAACTGGCTCGAAATGCCCATGCGGCGAACTATACCATCCTATATAACCCTTCGCCTTGTCCCAGCGGGCTTGAATGCTGCCAGGTCCATCGTTGACGCCGGGGATTTTTTGATCGGGAATGGTATCTGCCGTGTTGGGTGCAGGCTGCCAGACCACCATACGGATGTCAACTTTATCCTTAGAGCGAGACCTCAGAATGTCGAACAAGGTTTCCCCACTTCCCGGAACCAAAAGGAAATCCTGCGCACCATAGGAAATCGTCAGATAGATAAATTTTTTTGCCTGCCTAAAAGCCGCGGCAATTTCTTGGTAGGCCACTTGCCCGTCGATGAGAATCTTAATCTCATTGCCTTTTCGCGGTGGATAGTAACCTTGTTGCGCCCAGAGGGTGTCTGGGTCAAAGGCTTTGGATTCTTTCATAGCTCACCTCTCGTTTTTGATGATGGCCCCAGTAGGCAAATCCTACCGTAAATTTTCTTTGAAATAGATAAAGTTTCGCCCTGTGGGCCAACTCAGATGGAATCTATCAGCTGAAAGCCCATTTTAAACTACCCCAGCTAATTTCATAATTTGCGTGACGATTCCAATCAGGTCAGCAACAGCCTGTAAATATTGTGTTATGTTATCAATAAACTGCTTAGCTTTATTGACCTGATTGATAGCATCTTGTAATTTCGACTTATTTTGATCAAGATTTTGTATGATTTCTTGCAATATTGCATTTAACCATTTATCCCGGCGATCTTTAAGGTTGAAAAACTGGATTGCAGACTGCTCTTTTTCGTCCTTAGATTTACTTTCCAAGGACTGTTCATATTCGTAAGACGTCATATGCAAGATTTGATCATTCAGGCAAGAACCGGTGTCAAGGTATAATTTGGAAAGGTCATCGGGTAAACTGGTATTATTCATGCTAAGCTCCTTTATTAGTTGGTTTCGGCGGTTGTATCTGTTGTACAAGGGTAACTATATCCTGGGCCTGCTTAATGATGGCC
>Ga0326728_10012968_pt1 | contig 18290 bp, 16 predicted proteins | sample MB3enrmetagenome_FD_207602 | JGI IMG/M metagenome (GOLD analysis project Ga0326728, IMG submission 207602) | Lab enriched peat soil microbial communities from McLean, Ithaca, NY, United States - MB31MN | ecosystem: Environmental > Terrestrial > Soil > Wetlands > Peat | place: USA: New York... | reverse complement strand
CTTCCGTCGCCGCAACCGACATCGGCGACCACGCCTCCGGCGTAGTGCCGCAGGAGTTCCTTGTAGCGGAGGTCCGTCCTCCACCGAGGATGCGTTGCGTGCCCTGCCGCACTTTCCCAATCGCTCATGGTGGGTTCCGCGGCTCCGGCATCGCGAAACGAACGGCTCACGGAAGCCCAATCGGCCGCAGTGACGAGCCGTGGCTGACCGGCGTTGTAGCGCGCCAGCGTGCGCGCGCGGCGAACGCAGAACACGACAAAATCCGACGCCAGCGTGACTGCTGCGGCCGCAACGAGGAATTCGACGCGAAAACTCAATGCGACAACCAAGGCTAGAACGATTGCAACGGTCCAGCCCGAAGTGAGAAATCCGCGATCGATACGGTTCCACTCCGCGATCGTGGCCCGGGCTTCTTCAGGCGTTTTGAGCGCGATCGTTCCTTGCTCGAAAAGCCCGCCGCAAGGGCTCGGTCCAGCACACAGAATGTCTTGATTTGAACGGATGGAGAACCTGCTGATTGCGGAATCAGGAATCCAGGACGGGCTTGATCAGGACGGCGAGGATGCAGCTTCGGAAATTCGACATTTGCTCCAAATCCAAAACGCGAAAAATAGCCTTCTCCACCCAAAGCAATGGGGAAATTCGTCGAAATTCCCAAGCCGAATGAACCATATGAACTGCGTCGATTGCCAGGCCCGCCGCACGTGCAGCCTTGGCGATTTCATTCCTGGTGTTCAAGCGGTAGTACGTCCTAAAAACGTCCCGTTCCTCTCTAAACTCAAGATAGCGGACAATGCGTTTTTTCAGTTTGTCCGGAAAGAAGGTGGCCGCAAAAACTTGATAATTCAGAAGATTCGGAGTCAGAAAAATAAATTTGCCTCCAGGACGCAGCACGCGGCCGACCTCACGCAGTAATTCCAGCGGTCTCTCCACGTGTTCAACCACCATCTGAGCCGTCACAAGAGTGAACGAAGCATCCGGAAAGGGAAGGTTGAGAAAATCTCCGACTACCTTTTCGTGCAGGTACGGGTTTCGCGACACATCATCGGCAACCCGATCGATCCCTACCAAGCGCCGGGCTCGCTGAGATAGTGCTTCTTGATCGGCCTTCCCATTGGGCAGCCATTCACGCAGGACTTGCCGGCCGCATCCCAGATCCAACCACTCTGTTTCGGGACTTACTTCGTTCAAGAGCATCAACCGGTAGCAGTCTTCCGCGATGGTTACGTTCCGGCCTCGCTCACGCCGATCCGCGCGCGGCAGTTCATTGCACAGAGTCCTGAGCGCAGAATGGGCAGGCTGGCTCAATCGGGGCGCTCCCACCCGCACAATTCGCGAATGAAAGCATCGGTCTGCCGGGAACTCCGCGCGGGGTCTGATCTCTGCCGAACGCCCGGAATATTCTTCTCGGCCCGATCCGCCATCGCGCGGTGACTTGCAAACGATTCGACGATGGCGGTGGCCAGAGCGCGAGGATCCCGTGGCTGCACCAATTTCCCCGTTCCGTCGGACGCGATCAGTTCCCGATTCCAACCAGTGTCTGTGGCAACAACGGGTTTTCCCAAGAGCATCGCCTCACAGACGACGAGGGGGCCACCCTCCCAATGAGACGAGGAGACGAATAAATCCAGTGCGGCTAGGAAGCTCGCTGCGTCGGATTGAAACCCGCAAAGAAAAAAGTAATCTTGAAGGCCGAGCTCGGAGATCAGAGATTCAAGCGAGGATTGGAGCGGGCCCGAACCCGCAATGGCGAAGCGCACGCTCGGGTTAGAAGCGATGACCAGACGCGCGGCCCGAACGAAAACGTCGAACCCCTTCTGCGGCTGCAATTGGCCGACCGATCCGACGAGAAACCCGCCGTGAGGCAAGAGTTTCGTTCGCCATGCGAGGGCAGATGAGGGGTCAGGCGCGGGCAATTCGACTCCATCGCGGCAGGTCCGCACGGAAACGGGAGCACCCCAGGAACGAAGCTCGCGTTCCAGCGAACGATTCATGGTGACCACAAGATCGGCACAGCGGAGGAGCGCTCGATTCAGACCGCTGGGCGGCACAGAATTGCGAACATGGGCAAGAATCGGGGTCTTGGACCACTTCGCAGCCAAGAGCGTTGGCGCTTGATACGAAAATGTGTTGTTGACGTGAACCACGTCGTAGTTTTCCCGCTGCAAGAGCGAGGCGATGGCCCTCACCGTTCTCAATACCTTTGGAATCCGCGCGATCCTCCGCAGTTCGCTGAATGCACGCCTAACAAAGGCGCTCTCCCATCGCGCCTCCCTCGTTCCCTGAGAGCCAAATCGAGAGGGTTGGGGCTCCCGTGGTGAACCGGCGCATAAAACGAAGATGTTCCTCACGAGGCCGGCGAGCGCCTTTGCGCCCGGCGTTGGATAATAGAAGAGGACATCGTGGATCGTCTGCCGCTTGTCCGCGTGCCGAAGATAGGTTTCCAGTATGCGAAGCGATCCGCCAAACCTCCCGCCGACTTCCACGTGCAGAACTTTCAAGATTTTTCGCGCGCCCGGATCACAGACAAATGAAACAGGCGGACGGGCCGCTTCGGCCGAGGGCGTGCAATCGGGGTTCATATTGGATGCGCGTTGAAAGATGAATCGGCTGGGCGCGGAACGAAATATCGGAGCAACGCCACACATTCCGAGAAACGATGCCCGGCCAAGAGCAGGAACACACTCATCGCCGCGCACCAGCACGCCAATGCGGCGGCAACATCGTGCGAAGGCCGGAACAATCGCAAAAATGAGGCGGCCACGGCGAGCAATGCAAAGGCAACGTATTGCCGGCGGACTGAAATCTCGAACGGGACACTGCGTTTGCCGGCGAGGAAGAGCGACGCATTGGCCGCGAGCAAAGCCAGACCGTATGCCGTAATCGCTCCCAGTAGACTGAACCTTCGCCAGAGCATCGAGAACAACAAAATGTAGAGAGCGATTTGTGCAAGACCCAGCCAGACGGCGCGCTGCTGCTTGGCGACGCTGGAAAGCAGCAGCGCTCCAACGGAGCCTGGGGTGGCCAATCCGATAAAGAGCGCGCAAAGGATGAGGGCGGGGCCCAATTGGGCGTATTGCGGACCGAGAAGCGCGGTGAGGGGGCCGGCGAACAGGATCAAACCGATCGTGGTGGCGGCATTGACCAGGAAAAGAATTCGCACTTGCAGGGCGAACACTTGCGCTGCCGCCGGAAAATTGTGGTCCGCCATCAGATTCGTAAGCGAGGGCAGGATCGGGTCGAGGAAGAAAGCTCCAATCCCCGTAATCAGGGAGGCGAGAGTCATCACTGCGACGTAACGTCCCAGGAGCGAAAGGCCGGCGCAGTTGAGGAGCAGGACATAATCGAGGCGATTGACAAAGAAAGTAAGCAAGCCCACCTGTTGGGTGGCAAACAGATAGCGCCAAAAACCTCGTGGAAAATGAATGTGAAGGTGATGCTTGCCGGGGCGCCACGCCGGCAATCTGGACAGGCGGGCAATCCCGGCGAGTGCCGACAGTAAGGCGAGACCCAGGTAGGCACTCCAAATCACGGCGACGGAGTGCTCCCTCAATTCAGCGCGCCAGCCGAAATAGAAAACGGCCAAACAGAGGAAGAAGCCGAACGTGACGAATCGCGCCGTGAGTTGAGCGGAGCGGATTTCCAAATTCCCCTTGAGGGCGGCAACGACGAGCGAAAGCAGGATGGCGATGGGCGAAAGGCACAACAAGAAAAGCTGCGAAGAGGGACTGGTTTGCCGTCCAAACAAGAAGCGCAAATTGCCGGACCAAATGCCCGCCGCGGCAAGCCAGGGAACCGCGGCCAGGCAAATCAGCAGGAAATATGACAATAAGTAGGAGAAACGGTCCCGCGGGGCGATTTCGGGAATGAACTTGATTGTGACCGTGTCGCCGCCCAGGTAGAGAAACGCGGTTCCGAAAGCAAGATAAACGCACAAGATACCGAATGTGCCGATCACTTCAGGGCCGGCGCGCGCCAGGAGGACGCTCGTGCCGTAGCTGAAAGGCGCCGCAAGAAACGAAAGCCAAACGGTCCAGCGCATGCCGGAGACAATGCGACTCCGCGTCTCCACCGGCACGGCCGAAAGCAAGGCTGCGGAATCCCCGGGAACGGCCGGGAATTCATTGCTAAGGAGTCCCATGGGGGTCGTCTTCTGAATGGCGCGGCTAGTTTCGTGCCACAGCAAGATCGATACTGCGGGGCGGATGCGCGCGGGAACGGAGTGGATCGTGCAGAGCGGCTCGCAATAATACCGGCGAACACAAAGATGCAGCCAAAGCCAGCGCAAACCAGGTTGTCTTCTGGTACTCGGCGGAAATGAACAGTCCGGAGATTAGCAAAGCGACCAAGCTCGCGGAGAGCGCCGCCGCCATTTGTTTCGCAAACCGGGAAGCGTGGGGCGCTTTCCGCAATTTCGCCAGGCCTCGGAAATTGAAAACGAAAATGGAAAAGAACAGCAGGGCCGGGAGAATTCCCATTTCCGCCGCGATCTCGATAAACATGTTGTGTCCGATTGTGTCCACATCCAGCCCGGGCGCTGCATAAGCGGGCATTTCTTCCTTAAAGCGCCCGACTCCGACTCCGGTGAGTGGATGGGCTCCGATCATTCTTAAGCCCGCGCGCCACGCTTCCAGATGCGCGTCTTCGGACACCTGCTCCGCCACTTCCGGGTTCAGCAAGCGCCGCAGCGGGGAATTTGGCAGCAGAAGAGATGCGGGGACGACGAGAACGGCCAAGAGGAAGAGGATGCGGAGCCGACGGCGAGTGTGCCAGATGGAATAGATCGAGGCGACCGCGAGTCCCACGAACGCTCCTCGCGAGGCGCAAAGCGTAAACGCGGGGCAAATGGTCAGTAAACACGCGGCGCAAAACAGCCTTTGCCACAGAACACGGCTGGATGTCGCCAGATACAGAGCGGGGAATATGGCGATCAGCGCCGCGCAGCTGAAATAATTCGAGTCGCCCGCGATCCAGCCCGGCCGGAATGAACTCCACCGCGCGTGCTCCCTTTGCCATTCGCGGAGAACGTACAGTGAAACAAATGCGTACGAGCCGATGGTCACCAGAACGATGCGGCGGAAACGAGGCATCGAATCAATCACCGCGAGCGTGATCAAGAAAAGCAGGAAGGAAGAGGTGTAGGCGACGAAGGGACTGTTCCCAGGGCTTATGCTGCCTCCCGAGCCCAGCGCGGAAAGGGTCGCCAAGAAATAGAATGGAAATAGCGCGCAAACCTGCGGCATCTCCAAGAATGCAGGGGCCTGTTTGTTTCGCAAAATATGAAAAGTTGCGTAGGCGAGCGAGGCCAAACCGAGACACTCGAAGCCGGTCAAAGGCCCGACTCTGCCGCCCCAAATCGGATGCTGAGTCATGGGCAGGACCCAGATGAGCCAGAAATAAAGGATCATCAGCGTGAATTCACGAGAGAGGAGCCCCCGCCGGACAACGCTCGCGGGGATCAGGAGCCTGCGCCTCTGGAACGACCGCCATCGCGCCTTCCAGGGTCTTGCACAAGACCGGAAAACTATATTGCTCCTCAACTCGTTTTCGGGCGTTCAAGCCAAGCCGATTGCGGCGGCGCGCATCTCCCATCAATCCAACCACTGCTTGCGCAAAATCCGACGGATCGTTGGCCAGGATAATTTCCTCATTGTGGCGGAACTCCAAACCTTCCGCCCCGAGGCGCGTAGAGACGATCGCCTTCCCCATCGCGGCCGCCTCGAGAATTTTCAGGCGTGTACCGCTGCCGATTCTAAGCGGCACGACGCAGACGGCGGCGCCGGCGACTTCCGGACGGATGTCCTCCAGGGTTCCCGTGAAGCGGACATGCGGGGCGCGGGCGAGGCGGCGACGAAAAGCATGGCTTGGATTTCTTCCCGCGACGACGAACTCTATGCCGGGAACTCTTCGGCGAATTTCCGGGAGGATCAATCTTACAAAATGCTGCACGGCATCACGGTTCGGATACCAGTCCATTCCGCCTTGAAAGAGCGCCTTGAACGGTTCTTCCTGCGAGGCCGGAAGATAACGATCCGTATCCAGCGCATTGGGGACGACAAAGAACGGTGTGCTCGAACACAAAGCTTGCAGGATGCTGCGGTCCTGCTCGGAGCACGTTATGGCGAGTTTCGCGCGTTCGCAGGAGCGGCGTTCCCATTCTCGGAGCTTCTCACTTTCAAGCCGTGCGTAGAGTCTTGCCACAGGGTCGCGCGCATGAAGCAAAAAGCGCTGCCAGATCACGTGCTCCGCATTGTGATTGTCCAAGAACAGCGGCACGGGCAGTGGATCCGGAACGTTGATGAGCGGCTGCGTTTGCTCGCAAAACACCGCGTCGATGCGCCCCGAATCCAGCAATTCGCGGATGCGTTGCGCGGCTGACTTCGAGCGTGTGGCCTCAACGGAATGCGGCTTGCGGCTGAGCAGATTCCTTGCGCGTGAAAGGTGGACGCGCAGCCCGGGAGGCGTCTCGGCGTCTCGCGGTATGGCGAATGCCTGCTCGCACAAACGATGCACGGGCGAGCCATTCGCTTGGATTTCATGCGGCGAGGCAATTCCGAGATACACAATCCTGTGGCCATTCGCGGCGAGAGCGCGGAGCAAAGCCCACGTTCTCATTCTCGAACCGTTGTTCGGCGGCGAGGGCCAAGTCGAAGACAGGAAGAGGATACGCATCTCTAAATGGATTGCTCGGCGATCGGCTGGGAGTGCCGGCCGATAGGATCAGGTGCGAGTTCCGGTCAGAAACTCTTGATAGTTGGATACGATTGCAGCGGCCAGCGCATGCGCGCCATTCGATTCACTCTTCCCTTCCCTCTGTCCGGCGACGGGCAGCAAACGGCGCAAATCGCAAATGTCCAGTCCTGCTTCAGTGTGATTCAGAGTCCCGCTGGGAAGAGAGGATGCATGAAACAGTAGCTCGAAGGCGGCTACGTACACGCCGAAACGAGGGCCGGTCTCCCAGGAGAGTCGAAGCCACCGCATCCATTGGCGGCAACCTCTGCGCCATCCGCAGAGTCGAAAGACGCGCGCCCAACCCCGGAGATTTGCTTTCCGGGATTGCGAGCGTTTCCACGCGCGGAAGAGTTCATCATCCGTGATGGACTCTGGCGAGCCGGTGAGATCAATCAGTTCCCATCGCCAAAGCGAATGGGCGCACTGCACGGCCTCGCGCCAGGAAACATCAGGCCAGGCCTCACATTCCTCGTGCTGAGCTAACTTCCAATGCGTGCAGTCGGCAACCAATTTTGCAAACGGCACGATCTCGACTGGATCGCGTGCGGTCCCGGCGCGCTGGATCGCGAGACGAGTGAGGATTTGTGCCCGCTCGCGGTAGGTGGGCGCGTAGCATCCCAGGTACGCCAGAAACGAGGTCGCCATATCGAGATAGAGCTTCACGAGTTTGTAGTGAAGCTTTGCGGAAATGGAATCTCTTCCGTTGAAGAGTTCCGGCGCGCACTCGAGCAATTCCACCAGGCGGTTGCAGAGCAATCGTGCAGCGTCCTCTCGCGAGAGGTCCGTCGCTGAGATTCCCGGAATCGCCCGAAGAACATCCTCGTCGCCCCAAATCACGCGGCCGCAATGCTTAAGTTCGTAGCTGAAGATATGCGGCGGAAGCCGGCGGAAGTAATCCGGCGGAACCGCGCTCAGCTCGATCTTGCAGAGGATGCCTTGCCTCAGGAGATCTTCTTCTATCTGTTCTCGCAGCGCACGGAGGCTTGCGGCCTTTGGCAGTGTTAGCCCTTTCATCAGGACGACCATGAACTCCGCGTCGCCGAGACCTATGTACTTGCGCGCGCTGCGGGCGAATGTTGCCTCATCCCGCGCGAGACTCCCGGCGAGCACAACCGCCTTGAGGCGGTCGCCGAAAACATTTATGCAGATTCGCCGCGCGCTGTCGCAGATGACGCTTCGCAAGACGGCAGGGCGCGAGCTGCTGTTTGCCGCTTCTGCCGGTGCCTCGGCGACTGGTGGAATGGCGATATTCAATTCTTTTCCAACGGCAGCGAGTATCCGCCGGGGTCACGGAAATCAACGGCTTTCTTGATCGAGAACGCACCCGCGCAGGCCGGTGAGCCCGCGCCGGCAACAGCGAGATTCCATTCGCGCAAGTACAACTCTTGCGTCTTCTGAATCTGCTGTTCCTGGCTGAACCGCTTCGCAACGCATTCCCGGCCGGCGCGCGCCAAGCGTCGCCCCAGCTCCGGGTTGCGCAACAATCGAAGAAGCGCTCCAGCGAGTTCTTGTGAATCTCCGGGCGGAACGAGCAGGCCTGTCTTCTCGTGAACGACAACTTCCGGCGTGCCATCCACACGTGTGGCCACGAGGGGACGCCGCGCAGCAAGGGATTCGATCGCCGCCAATGGCAAACCTTCGTATAGCGACGGCAGAATGCTGACGTCGCACATCGCCAGCCAATCATTGACGTTTGCCTGATGGCCCACGAAGCGTACGGCCCGATCTATTTCGAATTGCGCCGCCAATTGGGCCAACTCCCGGCGCAAGCTCCCTTCGCCCACGCAAACCAGCTGAGCTTCGGGAAACTCCCGCAGGACGCCGCGAAATGCCTCGAGGCAGAACCGATGGCCCTTCTGAGGTTCCAGCCGGCCGATGACGAGAAGCATCGGACCATCCTCAGATAGGCCGAATTTTCGCCTCATTTCCAGCGGATCAGATGTCCCGGGATAGAATTTTCGCAGATCGCACCCATTATGAATCATGCTGATCTTTCGCGCGGGCAAGCGCTTCTCCTCGATCAGGTAACGCACGTTCGCTTCGGACACGGCGATGAAGCGATTTACGAATCGGCCGATCATTCGGTCAACGACGCGAGTTCTCTTCAGCACGCCCTGGCGCCACGCTTCCCGGACATGAGGCGTCTCGACGACGACGGGAACGCCGCACATCCAGCCGATCGGCGACGCCGCCATGCTCGCGCTGAAGAGATGGGAATGGAGAATCTCAATTCGCAATTCGCGCACGAGCTGCGCGAAGCGAATCGCCGCCCCCGGTTGGTGCGGCGCTTCGAAGGACATGCGAATCAGACGAACGTCGGCGGGCAGATCCGCTTCCAGCGATTCCGCGCATTCGCCGGGGCAAACGAGGTGGAGACGAAAATAACTCCGGTCCAGATTGCGCAGCAGAGTCAGAATGTGCTCCTCCGCGCCGCCACGCACAACACTATTGGTGAAGTGCATTACGGAAATGGGGAAACGTTTCATCTCGAGCCGGCTTGAGCGATGTGCACGCCGAGTTGAGGTTGCGAATCCGGAATGTCGCCAATTCCTATCGAGTTTTGGAGCCAGGTATGGACGTCCGCGATTGTGCGCATGGGAACCGACGGGAGCCGATTGCTAAGAAAGATCGCATCGGAAAATGAATCCGCCGGGTCGTAACCGTGCATGCCGCGCGGCCGCCACGAGCTCCCATTGAAATTGCTTTGCGAAAAGAGCCATCCGGGACGAAGCAGGAAGATGAGTTCGCCGTAGCGGCGATCGTTGAAAAACACGCCGAGCCGGCGGAGGTCATCGTCGGACAGAATGCGTCCGCACCACACACCGCTCAAGCAGCCGCTGATGGACGCTCTGGCACGCTCGTTGAAGAGCCAAAACCTGGCCATCGTCGAGTCACACACGGCGAGGTAGTCGCGCGGCATTTTGAGTTTGAGTGCGGCAATCCTCTGCGCGAGATCATAATGGCGCACGACCGGAGTCATGCCGTGATCGGAAACCACCGATAGGATTGCTCCCGGGTCAGCGGCGCGTGCGGCCTCGAACACCAGGCTCAGCTTCTCCTCATACCAGTGCAAGCGCTTCGTGACCTCTTCGCGCTGGGTGCAATGCATGTGAAGGAACGCATCCATTTCGCTCAGATACAAAAGAAAAAACGAAGCGGCGCCGGATTCGACGTCGCTTGCCGCACGCTCGAGAATTTGCGCATCCGACATCTGCCGGTACGAATAGACTCGATACGCGATCTCTCGCGAAGAAAGCTGATCCAAGATCGAAGGCATGCAAGGAATGCCACCCGGCTCGAGGACGTTTCGCTTCTCCACGTAATTGAATCGCGGCAGAATTTTCGGGCTCAGATTGCACTCGAAGAGCGGTCCCAGGCCCAGAACGCGCCGGCCCAACTCCTTCACAAGCTTTCGGCTCAGGCGGTTCTCGAGGAACGACTCCGGCAAGAACTGCATGGGCTTCAACCATCGAAAGGGAGAGCCCTCGGGGTCGTAATAAAAGAGATTCCAATGTCCGTGCTCCGCGGGGGGCCGTCCGGTCAATAGAGTCGGAATCGCCGCCGAGCTGTAGCCCAGCACCGTTTTGAGCGGTCGGCGATAGGGGAGAATTCGGCTCAGAAAATCCCGGCCTTCGATGCACTTCCAACCCAGAGCGTCGATCAAGACAAGAACAACAATGGATCGGCGAGATTCGCGCGCTTCGACGATCACGATATTCCCTCGAAAAGATCGATCATCTCAGTTGCGAGTTGCGTTGTTACGCGGCGATGGGCCGGCGGATGAACTGCTTCCCGCGAGCCTTCAGGGAATCGAGCGGACGATGCGCGGCCCTAGCCGGTTCGCCAGGGCGAGCGGCAGACGCCGCCAAATCTGGGTAGCCCATTGATAGCGAGGACTTTCCGGGCGAAGTTCGGGGAACCGAGATCCCGCCGAGAGCCAGTAGTACCAGTGCAGGGGTATCTCTTCGCAGCCCCAGAGCCGCTTGAATTTGTACGTGCCGCTCCCCGGGGTGCAGCGTCCCAAATCGACTCGATGAAATCGATTCTCCGCCGCCCAGGAAAGCAGCGACCAGTAGAGGAACGTGCCTGAATACTTGCAGCCGGGAGCCCGCACGGTGGCGCACCACGGCCACTCGACCACGCCCTTGTGCCAGGTGACGATTCCCGCCCCAACCGGGCGCCCGCCGTCCCACACGGAAAGAATCGAGGCCCGGTTCGGAGCATAAAGAAAAAAGTTTTCAAACCACCGGCGCGGATAGACCGGAGTGCCGTGGTTTCGCATGTTTTCCGCAAAGATGGGATAGAACACGTCCAGCGCTTCCGCTCCGCCCCACTCGGCACGCAGCCCGCATTTTCGCGCAACGCGAATTTTGTTCCGCATCCTGCTGCTCAGGCGGGTCCATAGGCGCTCTGCGGTCGGCGGAAGCGTCACTTCCATCCTGACTTTGGCGGTCGCACAAGCCCAGGGCAAATCGCAGGGCGCGCCTTGACGCAATTCGATGTGGTTCGCGCGCAGAGCGCGCGCGAGTGCGGTGGCGGAGAAAACCAACGCGCATCGCGCGCCCGGTGTGCTTGCCACAACTCCGCCATGGCTGAAGAATGGCATGGACACCAGAAAACTGCCGAAGAGGCGGCTGCGCATCATCACGAGCGGCAGCACGCCCCGAATTTCGCCGTCGTCCGTGGCGGCCAGGCGATACGACCGGTGACCGAAGGTGTCTTCGATCGCCTGTCCCCACGCCCATTTGTGATACTGAGAAGCCTCTGGTGCGGAATCCACGTAGGCGTCCCAGGAGCAGCGCTCATGCCAGAATGAGATTCTCATCAATGCATTCGGGCAGCCGTGGCCTGTTGCAGGAAGAGCGGGCCCAGATCTTTCTCGATAAAGCTTTGGAAAGTGGTCGTATCCAGGGCTGCAAGCAATCTACGAAGCTTCGATGCGGTTGTCTTCAGATTCAAATACGTCCTGAACCTCCGCCGGAGACTCATGGGCAATCGGGGCTGATCGGGGTCGATCTCACGAGGATGCAGATAAAAGACAACCGGGCGGCCCTCTTCCAGAACGCGCGCGGCCATCCTCTTAATCACCGGAAGCGGAAAGAATCGAAAGTAGCCCCCGCCGAAGAAACAGAATCGCTTGCTCAGAAACTCCCGCACCGTAACGGGGAACTCGATGAACCAATCGGGCGAGCTGCGGATCAGGTAAGGCTCCTCGCGGGAATTCGGAATGCCGCCGTTGTTGCGGCTTGCGGGAAAGATTGAGGAATCATACTGGTAGCCGGCCCGGATGAGCTCGTCGAAAAACCACGGCGTGTTCTGCATGGCGGAGAATCCCGGCGCGCGGTAACCGAGGATGCGATGGCCGACCAAGTCCTCCAGAAGTTTCTTCGAGACCGAAACGTCTCGGTAAAATTCCAGTGGGGACATCTCGTACACGAGTTGATGGCCAAATCCGTGAGAGGCGACTTCATGACCCAGGCGTTCCGCCTCCCTCACCAAATGGGGATGCCTGTGTGCAATCCAACCCAGGAAGAAGCAGGTCACACGGACATTGCTCTCGGCAAATATGGCCAGCAACGCGAGAAAGTCTTTCTCTACGCGGGACGGCAATTCCGCCCAGTGATGGATGTCAGGGACGCCCGGGAGATCCAGCAGGTGAAACCAATCTTCCACGTCCACCGAAAAAATGGATCTCATCGGCCGGACCCCGCGTTTCTTAGACCGGCGAGACCGTCCACCGCAGGCGAAAAAGTATTTCCATTCGCCGTCACTTCAAGCCCTCTGGAAAGTGCCGCGCTCTCCCAAAAACTGAAGCGCCGGCCACAGCAGGTTTCCAGAACGCCGACCAAGGCCGCTGAATGGGCGAGGAGGAAATAGAAGGGGACGGAAGCCATGCGGTTGTTGTTTCGCCCCGTTGCGTTCCGCCGCCAGCCAACGAGCGCCAGCCAATAGAAAGCTGCTTGCGGCAAGAGCAGACACGCGAAGAACAGCGAGTGACGCGCGAGGAAGATGTTGGAAACGGTCGCGAGAACGAACGGCACGAGCGCCAGCCAGCGCAGCAGCTTGCGTGAAACAAATTGCCATGCGCGGAGGCCGCGCAGAACGGCCCTGAGCCGCCAAACCGCTAAGAATCCCTGCGCACAGATGCGCCGGCGGCGGCGAAACTCCTCGCGTGCGGAGGAAGTCGCTCGCTCGACCGAACATGCCGAAGGTTCATAGAGTGTCGCGTATCCCCTGGCTCCAATACGCAAAGGAAGCTCGAGATCATTGGCCAAATCGGGATCGAGCGGGGCGAAGAAATCGCGGCGAATGCAGAAGATCGAGCCGTCACAGGTGAGCACCGAGCCGATGCGGTGTTCCAGGGAATTGAGCCAGGACTCATACCCCTGATAGAGGCCGCCTCCGCACGCCATGCCGCCGTCGGCGAAGGCGCGCTCGGGACGTTCGCAGCTCGTCACACATCCGACTCTTGCATCGGCGAAGTGGCGCGTCATTGCGCGCAAGCAATTCGGGGCAATGCGCGAATTCGCGTCGGTGAAGAACAGCAACTCGCCTGAGGCCAGTTCAAAAAGCATGTTCAGCGAGAGATTCTTACCCAGGCGCCGGCGATTCGCGATCCAGCGCAGCCGTGGATCGGAGATCGAAGACAGGACTTCTTCCGTGCGATCTTCGGACGCATCGGAAGCAATGAGCACTTCGAGCCGGTCCGGAGGGTAATCCCAGGAAAGCGTCTCCGCCGCTTTCCAGGCAACGTCCTTCTCTTCATTGCGCGCCGAGATCAGGACCGAAACGAACGGTAGGTATTCATCGCCTCGACGAAATCGGACTTTGCGAATCGCGCCGAGCATCCACAGAATCAGCGGGTATCCGCCGTAAACATACGCAAGCCAAGCGGCGCTGATCCAAAATATCGCTTTCATCAAAGCGACCGTATCGAAACCAAGGACGTCCGCGACCTAGCGGGAGCCGCGGCCGAGAACCATCGTCTTGAGAGTTTGAAAAATAATCAGCAGGTCGAATCCCAAGGACATGTTCTTGAGATAGAAGAGATCGTAGGACAGCTTTTCTTCGTTATCTTTCAGCGTCGTGCAATACGGCCGGCGCACCTGCGCCCAACCCGTCGCGCCCGGCCGGACGGCCCATCGCTCCTTGTAGAAAGGGATTCGCTGGCTGAGCTCCGTTTCCTCTTCCAGCATGAAAGGCCGCGGGCCCACGATATCCATGTCGCCGCGCAGAATGTTGTAAAGCTGAGGGAGTTCGTCGAGCCGCAGACGCCGGATCCATTTGCCCACACGCGTGAGGCGCTCGTCCTCCAGCCCGGCCGAGTCGAATCGCCCGCTCGGTGCGGAGTTGCCCTCTCCGCTGAGGGTCATCGAGCGAAATTTGAAAAGCTTGAACGTGCGGCCGCCCCTTCCGACGCGTTTCTGAGCGAAGAGGATGGGCCTTCCACAATCCAGCCAGATTAGAACCGCCACGAGGCCCATCAGCGGCAGAGCGAAGAAGGAGATTGTCAACGACACAAGCAACGAGAAGATTCGTTTTCTCACGAGCATGGTCTGCGAGACGCGGAAGCCCGGCGAAAATAGAAGCCGGCTCCCGAGAGACATGAGCAAGGGAACCCGGCCTGTCGCCGACTCATAGAGAAACGCGGCGTCTTCGACCACCACACCGCGAGCTTTGAGGGCGAACAACGACTCGAGGGGAAGGGCACCGCGGCGATCTCCCATCGTCACGAAGACACGGCCAATTTTTTCTCTTGCGGCGATCTCTTCCAATTGGCGCACTTCCCCGATCTTGCTCGCGTGCCGCGCGAAGCAGGCCGGCTCCTCAGGCGGGGAGATAATTCCGACCAGGTGCAAGCCAAGCTCCGGGCGGTTCTCGATTTCCTTCGCCAAGGGCAGCGCCAGTGGCCCGTCGCCCAGCACGATCACTCTCTCCACGTGCCCCGGAGACTTGCTGAATGCAGAGAACAACTTTCTCCAGACCGCCAGCCAAACTCCCAGGAGCACGACGCCCGGCACGAATTGGCGCGCTTGAATCCGGAGGGAAGGCGAAAGGTAGTACAGGATCGCCAGAAGAATGGAGATCGTTCCGACCGCCTGCACGATCCGGCAAAGAACTCCCGCCGTATCCTGGAAGAGTTGAAAGTCATACAAATCGTAATAGTAGAAACAGAGGGGACAGAGCACACACACTATGAACAATCTGATTCCGCCACTTTCGGGATCGGGGACCAGAGCGCGTTCATTTCCGATGCGCACAGCGGCGGCCACCGCCAAGGCAAGATACGCGACCCCGGCCTCCGTTAGGCCGAGCAGGAGGGTACGTGCCGGGAGAGCGGTGTGCGAGATTCGAATCACCGGCGCTCTGGCGAGCTCCTTGGAAGAGGACAGGCTAGGCTCACTTGTGGACCGTGCGATAGCGGCGGCGGAAAATCGTGCCGCCCACGAGAAGCGCCGCGCCGAATAGCAAGACCGTGGCCGGCTCCGGGACCGGCGCCGGTCCGGGATCTGGATCTTTGCGGTGACCCCGGTCGCGGTCGTGGTCGCGATCACGGTCGCGATCCCGGTCTTTGTCGTGATCGTCCCACAACGCCAAGTTGAGGACGCTGCTGTTCACGGGCCCTGGCCCGGATTGTTCGGACCAGAGCTCTGGAAATTGAGTTATGGCAGTACTCGTCACCAGGACACTTGAGCTTGCACTCCCCTTCGGCCCTGCCAGGGCGCACATGAAAAGGGCGAAGGCGAGAGTGCTAACGCATCGTAGAAATGTCTTGTTCACAGCCACCTCCATCTGCTTCCGCCGCCACGCAAGCGGCCACTAAAACAACGCGCTCCCAATCTCGTACTGGCGAATCGCCCACGGGCGAAATCACTAATTCCGCAGAAACCCGCTCAGTTGCTGATAGGCGCTCTGCGCGAAGTCCAGGGCGCGGCGTTCGGCGTTGGCGTCTCCGTCAGCGGCGGTGGTCCAGACCCGGATCATTGCGCCGTCGGCGCCTCTTCTTCTCAGCGCGTCCGCAACCAACCAGAATTTTGCCTGATACTCACTGGCAACGACGCGCCCGTGCGTTTGGTACCAATACAGAACTAGATCCCGGTTGTTCGGCTTCTCCACCAAGTACTCATTCGCCAGCAGCGGGCGGCCATCCGCCCAACCAATCTGCACTAGCGCGGAACGTACGGGTTCCCAGCCGGCTCCGGGCAGGCAATTCTTGGGGGAATGCATCGCGTCTCCGAAGCGCTCGTCGCTGTAGAACCCGACGTAGAGTTCAACCGGCTGCGCGTCACCGCGATAGATGCGGTTTATATAGTCGTCCGCGCCGATTTCCTGCACTAGCTGCGCCGCGAATGGGCGATCCTCGCCGCGCCAAGGGCCGATGACGGTGGGAAACTCCTTCAGCTGGTGATGTAAAGCTCTGGCCTGTTGGGGCTTCAGGCTATGCAATGCGACAGCGCCCCCTGCGAGAATGAAGCATACGATCGACAATCTTGTGGAGGCGATCAACTTGGCGAGTGTGGAGACAACCGCAAAGTGCCACAGCGCAAGCCTTCGTCGGCGGCCCAAATCATGAAGACGGCAACCAGGAAGAAACCCACTCCCAACGCAAGATGGAACACGCCTGAATCCGCTTGCGGGCCTGCCGTGTGACATAAGAGACCGGTCGCAACCAAGCGGAGGCCGTTGCACAAAATGGCAATCGGAAGAACCAGAATAATCAGGACGCAGCGCTTCCAGAGAGCCGCCTGGGCAAAATGTCCGTAGGCCGTGACGGTGGCGAGCAAACAGAGCAGGGATCGAATCCCGCTGCACGATTCGAGCACTTCAAGAGTGCAATGCGGCAAAATGAGAAGATTGCCTTCGCGAAGCGTGCGCACGCCCAGGACAGTTAAGCCGTGGGCGCCGAGCCGTGACGCCAGAAGTTGCAAAGGAACAGTCAACTGGTAAAAGACGATTGCCGGCAATGGGATCATGAAGATCAAGTAGGCGAGGGGGAAAGCGACGCTACGGAGAACGCTCTTGCCGGCCACAAAGACGATGATTCCGCAAAGCAAGATCAACAGTGAAATTCGCGCGGTGAATCGCTCCGCGCCCAGAGTTCCCGCGATCAGCAAGCCCATGGCAAGTAAAATGATGACCAATCCGAGCAGGCTGGGCCGCTGACAGACAGCTCTCCATCGTCTCCTCCCTTGCCAGAAAATCCACACCGAGAGCACGGGCACAAGAAAACAGTAGCCGTAGTCTGGATCGGTCCACCATTGCTGGACCAGCCCCAAGAGCGTCGGCGCGTATAGGAACAAGAGGAAGCCTGCCGTGGCCAGCGCAGCGATGTAGTTGCCCCCGGCGGAAAGATCGATGGAAACGCCGCGGCGGACGTGAAGCAGAGTTTCTCCCCTCACGATTCTCCCTGACTTGAATCAGAGTCATAGCGGCGCTCGTAACTCGCGCCCTCGAGCTCGGAGGCCTCGTTCAACACCACGCCGATGAGCTTCGGCTCATCCAACGTCGCCAAACTCTTCTTAAGCCCTTTCCTCGGAGTGACGCCCTCACGAACGACCAGGATCGTGCCGTCCAACAGTCTCGACCAGAGATTGACGTCCACGACCGGTGACATCGGCGGCGAATCCACTACGACCCAATCGAATGGTTCCGAGATGTCCCGGAAGGCTTGCAGGAATCGCTGGGAAGCCAAAATCTCCGACGGCCGGTCACGCACCGTTCCGGCGGCGAGAACATAGAGAGAGGTGCCGTGAATGCGGCGAATGTAACTTGCCAGATCCCTCCCATGGCCCGGCCACCAATCCGCCAACCCCGGCAATCGGCGCAAACCGAAGCTGGATGCGATCGCCGGCCGGTGCAGGTCGCCTTCGACCAACAGGGTCCTGCAACGCGCGTACACCGCGAACGTCAACGCCAGGTTCGCGGCGACTACGGTCTTGCCTTCACCGACTCCGCTGCTGGTGACTTGCAGTGAATGCAATTGCCCATGCTTTTGCAGGTGGGTCAGACGGTTGACGAGAGCTCGGAATTTATCCGCGCCCAGGCCGTTGCGCTCCGTCAGCGCCACCAGGCGCGACGTTCCGGGCGCGCTCGCCATCACCGCTTCCACGGCCGACAATTCCTCGCCGCGATCCGCACTCTCCGTGAACTGTCTCAAGGGTCCATAAGAGATGCTGCTGATTGATTCCAGCGGGGCCGGTTCACTCCTCATTCTGCTCAAAGCTTCGTGGAGTCGGCTCATGAATTCCTCACCCCTTGTAGAGCGAACAGAGGTTGCCGGCGATGACCAGAATGATCATTGCGGTCGCGGCGATGATTTCCATCCGCGTTCTTGCTCGAAGAAAGGCGTTCTCGCGAGACGTACTCAGCCGAGGGATGCCGACCAACAAGGGTGCGGGGACAATGTCGTCGAGTTCCTCTTCCCTGCGAATGCGGGCATCCGTCAGCTCGCGGAAAACCGCGAGCCCGAACCCGATGGCGAGCCCCATCACTAGGCCGGCGAGGCTGATTCGCAGGCGGTTTGGGGAGGTGGGCCGTTGCGGAAGGCTCGGGGGGTC
>Ga0326728_10012967_pt1 | contig 18294 bp, 24 predicted proteins | sample MB3enrmetagenome_FD_207602 | JGI IMG/M metagenome (GOLD analysis project Ga0326728, IMG submission 207602) | Lab enriched peat soil microbial communities from McLean, Ithaca, NY, United States - MB31MN | ecosystem: Environmental > Terrestrial > Soil > Wetlands > Peat | place: USA: New York... | reverse complement strand
TCACTGTGAGGACGCGTTACGGCTAACCGTCCCCCCAAACTTCGATTTTACTATACGGCCGATAATTTCGGTCCACGCAAAAAACAGGTCGCGCGGGCGGGTGATGGTGTACTCGGCGCCTTTCATGTAGCGGACCGTGTTGCCGATAGCGTCCCGCCAGGGATTGGCCTGCGGGTTCAGGTTGTAGTTCATGTAAAAAACGGGGAACTTGACGTCCCCCAGTTGTTTCAACGCATCCTGCGGCAGGGCTTCATCGAGCATCACCTTGGGCCCGGCGAAGATGAGGGCGTCGGGCTGCTCGCGATCATCCTTGATCTCCCGCGTGATGAAGCCAGCCAGAAACTCCGTATCGCCGTGCTTCTGGCTCAGCCGTTTGAGATCCACGGTGCCGAGACTGAGCGTGCCCAGGGCCTGGCCGAGGGCGGGGAAGTCGATTTGCGAAGCCGCCTGCTGGCGGTAGATCACGCGCTGCTCCTGCATGTTGAAGGCGACAATGGAAAACTTGCCGATGCGCGGCTCGCGCGCGATATTCCGCAGGATGGAGAGCAGAGCGTTGGTGTCGAGCGGCTGCAAGGTGGCCGACTGCCAGTTCTGGGGCGCGAAATTGACCACCACCTTGACGTTGAGCGGACTCTCGTGCTGCTCGCGCTCGACGGGAGGCTCCTGCTTGAATGGCTCGCTGTCGGCCTGCTCGACCACGTTGGGAGCGATGTCCAGCCCCATCTGCTTATCCTTGGGGGGCAGGCTGGCTTCGGTGTCCCAATTGGAGGAGCACACGCGTTCCTCGCGGTCGCGCATCATCCAATCGACATGGTACTTGCCTTCCCCAACATCGACCATGCCTTGCAGAAAGGCATCGCCATGGGCGTCTTCCTCGATGGCGGGCACGGAGACGTGCTGCGAAAAGTAGACCGGCTCATCGGGGCGGTTCTCGGGAACCACGCGGAAGATCATGGTGAGATGGTTCTCGGCGCCGGCCAGCTCGCGAAGCGGAATACTGACGTCGTAGCCGGCATGAAACCTGAGATCGAAGCCCAGCGACGTCCTGGCGGGAACTACCGTACAGGGAAGGTCTTTGCGGGCCTCCTGAGATTCCAGGATGGCGGCATCCGCGCCGAAAAGCCGCACCATGCCACCGGGTCCCGCGGCCGGCATGAGGACCTGGGCCGGGAGCGCGCTGACCCCCAGCAGGAGCACACATATCCCCGCCCCAACTTTTACCGCGTGACCGCACCCGATCCGGAGCTTCGAAACCATGGCCATTGCGGTGAGCACGTCAAGTACCAGCGCCTCCGCCGAACAGTCGGCTACTGCAAGTATTATGGCGCATAATTCAGAACGTGCATAGAGGTAAATTGTGGGTGGTGTCCCAAATCACCGCGCAGGCTTGGACCTGGCCGATCTGCTGGCGATGTGAAACTAAAGTTAACGGTTGCCGTTGCCGATCTCGTAGAATGGAATTGAGGTCGGTTTATGGCACTCGAAAAGGAGCTAGCGACATTCGAAGCAATGAAGCCGGAGCTGTTGCGGAACCACTCCGGCAAGTTTGCCTTGATAAGGAGCGACGCCTTCCTTGGCGCATTCGACACTGCCGAATCTGCCTACCAGGAAGGGATCGACCGATTCGGACGCGAATCATTTTTGGTGAAAAGAATATCGGAAACCGAAGAGCCGTTACGAAATCACGCCCTCTTTTCCGGCTTGATGCATGCCCGTCTTTAATTTCATACAGTGGACCCAGGCTGGCGGGGATACGCTTTCTTCCGATGGCCCACTGATCCCCGTAGAGATCAGCATACCGACTGCCCTTGAGCAGTGGTGCGTCACGCACAATTCGCCAATACCGCCTCCGGCAACGGGTTATGCTCTCATCGACACCGGCGCCTCTATTTCCGGAGTCCATGAGCCGCTCCTTACGAGCATGAACATCCAACCAGTTGATTCTATTCCCCTCTCGACTCCCAGCGGTCCAGGGCGGTGCTCGATCTATCCAGCCCGTCTCACGCTTCCCGCATTAAACGCTGTCGGTGTTCAGACCAGGGTCGCGGGCAACCAGTTGAACTGGACTACTTCGGATGGCAAGCAGGTAATAATGCTTTTCGGTCGCGACATCCTGTACCAATTTCTCATGCTCTACAACGGACCGTTCAACCAGATCACCCTCGCCTTCTAGGATCAACGCACCTTTAGGACACTACCAAATTGTGCGCGCCCCGCCGGCGCGGGTAGAATAGAGACAGAAAGGCACTCGGAGGATGTGGGGAATGGACCGCGGCAAAATCCAAAGCGACAAGATTCCATCGGCGGATGGACTTGCGCGCGACGTAATCATCAGCCCGGATACGCGCCGGAGCCAGCGGCTTCCGCCGGGACAGGTGCGCACCCGGAAATGGCCGGTGCTGGACGCCAGCGGCCCCCCTGCCATCGAGCTGGATCAATGGCGTTTCCGCGTGGGGGGGCTGGTGGGCCATGAGATGCAGTGGGACTGGCAAGAGTTTACGGCGCTTCCCCGGGTGAAGGTGTTCGGGGACTTTCATTGTGTAACCCGATGGTCGCGGCTGGGAAACCTGTGGCAGGGCGTCTCTACGCGGGAGCTGATGAGGCGCGCCGGCGGGGCCCGGCCGGAAGCGCAATACGCGATGGTTCAGGGATACGACGAAGGCTGGACGACCAATTTGCCGTTGGAACACTTCCTGGCGGAAGACGCGCTGGTGGCGATCCTGCACGACGGTGAGCCGATTGCGACGGAGCATGGGGGCCCGGCGCGGCTGATTGTGCCGCAATTGTACGCCTGGAAGAGCGCCAAATGGGTGGCCGGGGTGGAACTGATCGAGAAAGACCAGCCGGGCTTCTGGGAAGCCAACGGGTACCATATGCGCGGCGACCCCTGGCGGGAGGAACGCTACGGATGGTGAGATCAGTGGACTGCCGGCAGCGGGTGCTTCAGCCGGCGGCGCGCGGCGCGGGGCTCGCGGTGGATCTCATCCAACATGCTGGTCGAACAGACGCTGGCCGGGTCGAAGCCGCATGAATGGAGGGCATTGCGAACTTCGTCGAGGCGGCCTTCATAGGCCGGGAATTCGACCAGTGTGGCAGTGCGGGTTTCCTCGCGCCCATCGGCATCGAGGTAGACCACGGCGGCGGCGTGACAGATCTGCGGGTTAATGGGGAAACTGGTTTGGGCCAGAGCCTCCAGGAGCGACTCCAGGCGGCGCGGGTCCACGTCGATGGAAACAGAAACCAAAGCTCCTTCGCGGCCCGACAGCGAAGGGCTGACTGGCAATGTGTTGGGCCAGACGCTCATCAAATCCTCCAGCATCCGGCGACGGGGGCCAGCCGAAAACGAAAAAACCCTGGAGCCCAAAGGCGCCAGGGTCGAAATGTTTTCGAACAGACCGACTCGCCTTTAGCACTTTTTTGCGTGGTTGCAATTAGCCAGGCTCAAAAAGCCCTAAATCAATCCACGGTAATTCCAGATTAGCACTGCCGGGGTGGCGAAGCAACAGATTTAATGATAGGCTCAAGGACATCAGGAGGAGATGCATGAGGATGCTGTCTATTCTGCTGGCGGGCGCAATGCTGCCTGCGGCTCTTTTCGCCCAGGCGCCACAAGCGCCGCACACCAACCTGAAGGTGGGTGATACGGCGCCCGATTTTACGCTGCCATCTACCGGCGGCGGCACGGTGAAGCTTTCCGATTTCCGCGGCAAGGCCAACGTGGTGCTGGCTTTTTTCCCGGCCGCCTTCACCGGCGGTTGCACCAAGGAGATGCTGGCATACCAGGCCGGCCTTGGTAAATTCGAAGGTGAAGAGACCAAGGTGTTCGGGATCAGCGCGGATAATACCCCGTCGCAAGCCGAGTTCGCCAAACAGCTAAAGGTCGCCTTCCCGCTGTTGAGCGATTTCGCGAAGCGGGAGGTGATCGCGAAGTATGGCGTGCTGTGGCCGGACCGCGGCCTGGCGAACCGGTCAACGTTCGTGATCGATGAAGAAGGCAAGATCGTGCACATCGAGGAGGGTAGCGGCGCGGTCGATCCTAGCGGCGCGGAAACGGCTTGCAGCCGACTGGCCCACAAGGCGCAATAGGGGCGCCTACTTCTTGGCCAGGCCGAAGAAGTCAGGGTCGAGAACCGGCTGGCTTTTCTTCTCCAGCTCCTGCACGGCCCTCTGGGCCTGCTCGGGGCGCATGCGGCGCTCGAGCTCGGGGCGCACGTCCTCGAAGCTCCTGGACTCTTTAGCCTCGACCTTAATCAGGTGGTAACCGAAGGGAGATTTCACGGGCTCGCTGAGATCCCCAGGCTTTAGAGCGAAAGCGGCCTGCTCGAAGGAGGGGACCATCTGCCCGCGGTGGAAGAAGCCGAGATCGCCGCCCTTGGCCGCGGAGCCGGTGTCATCGGATTCCTTTTGGGCCAACTGGGCGAAGTCCTCGCCGGCCAGGAGCCGCTTTCTCAGATCCTGGGCTTTGGCCAGCGCTTCCGCGTCCGTGAGGTCCTTCTCTCCGGGTTTCACAGCCGCCGCCGAACCCTGCACCCGAACCAGAATGTGGCGGGCGTGCACCTGTTCGAATTCGGACTGGTGGGCCTCAAAGTACTTGCGCACGTCGGCCTCGTCGAGCTTGGCTTCCTCGGCGACCTTCTGGTAAGTGATACTGGCCAGGAGATTGGCGTCCTGAAACGTGGACTGGATGCGGTAGGCGGGAGACTCATCCAGTTTGCGGCGCTTGCCCTCCTGCGCCAATACCAGGATGCGCACGATGTTATCGGCAAGCTGCTTGCGGCCCGAGCCGCGAGCCGCGGTGCGGTACTGCTCCGGAAGAGCGTCGATGATCTGTTCGAACTGCTGGGCGGTCAGAGTCACGTCGCCAACGGTGACTACCACGCGATCGGGAGGGACTATGGGCGCGAGCTTGGGCGCCGAGTCATCCATCGACAGGGTGACGCTTGGCTTGGGCGCCGGCGCGGGTTGGGGTGGTGGGGCTTGAGCCAGCAGCCAGGGCGCCGAGGAAAACAGAAGGAGAATGCGGGGAAACGTCATTTGCCCATGATAACAGTGCGGCGCAGCGGCAAATTATTGCGCCGGCTCGATGACCGCCGACATGGAACCCTGGGAGCGGGGAAGGCGCCAATCGGGACCGTAGGAATGAATCTGATCGCGGGCAAATTCCGCCTGCGGCAGCTCGCAAGCGATCAGAACGGTGCGGCCGCAGCGGTCCACCTCCTCGGCGTGCCGGTAGGCCTGGTCGAGGGTGAAGACGAATATTCTCTGGAGCATCTCGATGACGTAGTCGTAGGTGTGATCGTTGTCGTCGAGGAGCACGACGCGGTAGAGCGGAACCAACTGATCCCGTTCTATGACGTCCGTGTCGGGAGAGACCGAAGGCTTCGGCATGCGCGCCGGCCACAGCCGGTATGACCAGTATCCGCTATTGCGGACCGCCCGACAACAGAATTCCCTTGAGGGTGTGGAAGCAGATGAAGGTATCCAGGGCCAGGGACATGTGCTTGATATAGTAGAGATCGCATTCCAGTGTGGCGCCGACGTCCTCAGGGGCATCGGCCTGGTCGGGGCGGATCTGGGCCCAGCCGGTGATGCCCGGCCGTACGCAACAGCGCTGCTGGTAATAGGGAATCAGGACGGCCAGGGCGCCGGCAAACTCGGGCCGATCGGGGCTTGGCCCGGCGATCGACATCTCGCCCTTCAAGACATTGAAAAGCTGCGGCAGCAGGTCGAACCCAAACCTGCCAATGATGCGCCCGGCGGGGGTCATTTCGGGGCCGTCGGGGCCGCTTCGCAGGGAGCGAAAGCGGTAGAGGGTGAAGGGAACGCCGTCCAGGCCGACGCGGGTCTGCCGCAACAAAACCGGGCCGGGCGAGGAGAGCCTCACGGCCAGGGCGGCGAGCAGGAGCAGGGGAGACGAGAGGATGACGGCGACGGCCGCGAACAGCAGGTTGCCCACGGTTTGATAGAAAAGAGTCCGGGGCTGCGGATCAAACTCGCCGGAGTAGATGAGTTGGGAAGGCCGGATCTCACTGAGGCACACCCGCCCGCAAACGGTTTCATAGGTGGCGGCGACTTCTTCGATGAGGCGCCCTTCGGATCGAAGTTGCCGCAGATCGTTCACCAGGGCCTGGTTGCGCCGATCAGACACTCCCACGACCACGCGGTGCGGCTGGGTGGCCCGGACAATTTCGCGCAAAGAGGTGAGCGGACCCAGCGCCTTGCCGCCGGGGAGCGGCGCGCCGCGTGGGGTGGAGTCGTCCACGTAGCCGGCCAACACCAGACCGGCGTCGGGATGAGCTTGGATGAAAGCGCCGACATCCTTGAGCGGCGGGAGGTCGCCGACCAGCAGGAGACGTTCCCGGAGGGCCATCTGCGGGGCCAGGGCGCTGAACAGGATGCGCCAGAGATAGAGGGCCGCCAGGGCCATGGCGCTGCCCCAGAGCATGACCCGCAGGGGCACTCGCAGGCCGGGGACGAAGGCGCCGACGAGGCCTTCCATGAGGAAGGCGAAGCCGATCACCACGCAGAGCTGTTGCAGCAGGACCACCCGCGACTTGACGCGGATCTGCGAATAGAGATTGCGGAAGTACATTCCCAGGAGGATGCAAAGGAGGACGAAGAAGATGGCCTCCCAGCCGCCGTCATAGAGCAGAAAAACAGTGGGATCGACGGTGAGCTCGAAGTAAGTGGCGAGGACAAATGCGGCCGTCACCAGCAGGGTGTCGGCGAGCAGCAGCAGCAGCGTGCCGGCGGGGACGAAGACGCGAAATAGGCGAAGCATCCAATAGGGACCGGGACCAGCCTCACATTATACTCGGATTAAGCCATGCAGAAGCCGGTGTACCTGGATCATCACGCCACCACGCCGGTGGATCCGCGCGTGCTGGAAGCCATGCTGCCGTTTTTGGGGCCGAAATTCGGCAATGCGGCGAGCCGCGGCCACAGCTTCGGGTGGGAAGCGGAAAGTGCGGTGGAGCTGGCCCGCAAGCGGGTGGCGGAGCTGGCCGGGGCGGCGGCGCGCGAAGTGGTCTTCACCAGCGGGGCTACGGAGTCCGACAACCTGGCGCTCAAAGGCACAATGGAAGCGCACCGCGCCCAGGGAAACCACGTGGTGACCATGGCCACGGAGCACAAAGCGGTGCTGGATACGGCCCGGCGCCTGGAGCGGCAAGGCTGCCGGCTCACCGTGCTGGCGCCGGAGCGCGACGGGCTGCTGGACCTGGACCGGCTGCGGGAGGCCATACTGCCCGGGACCGTGCTGGTGAGCGTGATGCAGGCCAATAACGAGATCGGGGTGATTCAGCCGGTGAGGGAAATCGGCGCCATCTGCCGCGAGAAAGGAGTGCTTTTCCACTGCGATGCGGCGCAGGGATTCGGCAAAGTTCCCATCCGCGTGGAGGACGACCACATCGACCTGATGTCGGTAAGCGCGCACAAGATGTACGGCCCCAAGGGCATCGGGGCGCTGTACGTGCGGCGGCGGAATCCGCGCGTGGACCTGTCGGCACAGATGGACGGCGGAGGACACGAGTTCGGAATGCGCTCCGGCACTCTGAACGTGCCGGCGATCGTGGGTTTCGGAGAGGCGTGCGCCATCTGCGCGCGCGAGATGGCGGAGGAAAGCGCGCGATTGGCCGGGCTGAGAGACCGGCTGAAAAGGCGGATCGAAGCCGGACTGGACGGCGTATATGTGAACGGCTCGATGGAGCACCGGCTGCCGGGCAACCTGAACATGAGCTTTGCGGGCGCGGACGGCGAATCGCTGCTGATGAGCCTGCCGGAGGTAGCGCTTTCCACCGGTTCGGCTTGCACCTCGGCCACCGTGGAACCCAGCTATGTGCTGAAGGCGCTGGGGGTGGGCGAGGGGTTGGCGCGCTCGTCACTGCGCTTCGGGCTGGGGCGATTCAACACCGAGGAAGAGGTGGATTACGTAGCGGGGCGGGTGATTGAGGTGGTGCGGAGGCTGAGGGAGATGTCGCCATAGGCGCTATAATGGGCGCCGCTGGCGGGAGAAAGAATGGAGGAACGGCAATGCCCATGACATACGTTGTGGATCACGAGCGGCGTGAAGTGTACACGACCGCGGAGGGTCCGGTCACGCTGGACGACGTTCGGAAACACCTGGCCGGGGAGCATGGGGACGAAGCCCTGGCATATTGCGAGCTAATTGATGCCACCCGAGCGACGGCTGCGTTCTCATCTTCGGACGTTCGCGCGATAGTCGAGATCCTGCGAGCGCGCGGCCGGGAGGGTCGACTTGGACCGACGGCTATCGTGGTAGGGAACGACCTCACTTACGGCGTACTTCGGATGCTCGCAATTCTGCTGGACGATGTTTGCGCGCTGGAACCTTTCCGAACGCGACAAGAGGCTATGCAGTTCCTCGCCAGTGCCTCGGTCTAGCCCAGCCGCAGCGCGCGGCTATGCTATAATTCTTAAGTCTCACCTGTTGGAACAGATCCAGGGAATTTTTATGCCGAAGTTGAAGACCCATAAAGGTGCGTCTAAGCGGTTCAAGAAGACCGGCACGGGCAAAGTGATGCGCAATCATGCCTTTGGACGGCACATCTTGACCTCGAAACCGCACAAGCGCAAGAAAAAACTGCATCAGCGGGTGCTGGCCGATCCGGCCAATCAGCCGACGCTGAAACGCATGATCCCGTATTAAGGGGATCGGCGATTTGCGCGGACGGAGCGCGCGGCACGTGCCCGATCCGCCAATCGATTCAAAAGTGAAAGGAGATCAAACGTGCCCAGAGTCAAACGAGGGACCCACCGGCGGGCGTCGCGGAAAAAGACGCTCAGACAGGCTTCGGGTTACTTTCTCACCAAAAGCAAGCTGTATCGCGCGGCGCAGGAGGCGGTGGAACGGGGGCTGAAGTTCGCCTACGTCGGGCGCAAGAACAAGAAGCGCGACTTCCGCGCGCTGTGGATCGTGCGCATCAATGCAGCGTGCCGGGAAGCGGGGATATCGTACAGCCAGTTTGTGCACGGGCTGAAGGCCGCCGGGCTGGATCTGAACCGCAAGTCGCTGGCGGATGTGGCCCTGCATGACGACGCGGCGTTCCGCCAATTGGTGGGGACGGCCAAAGCCGCCCTCGAGAAAGCGTGAGGCAGGTATGAGTCCCGTAGAGAGCGAGACGGATTCTCTGGGCGGGCTGGAAGAACGCATCCAACAGGCCATCCAACTGGTGGCGCGGTTGCGCGGGGAGCGAGATGCGGCGCTGGAGGAAGCCGCCGGCGCCAAGGCCGAGGCGGCGCGCCTGGCGTCGGAAATGAAGACGCTCCAGGCGGAGCGGAAACAGGTCCGCGCGCGGGTGGAAAAACTGCTGGGGCAGATCGATCAACTGGGCGCTGGTTAGCGCACGGCCTTCCGGAGGAGCGGATGGAAAGCAGCACTCCCGAGAGACAATCCGTTCGCGTCACCATTCTGAGCCGGCCGTATACGCTGCTGGCAACGGGCGACCCGCGCGAAGTGGAGGAAGTGGCGGCCAGCGTGGACGAATTGATGCTGTCGATCGCCGCTAAGGCTCCCAACGCCGATTCCACGCGCATTGCGGTGCTGGCGTGCCTGCACCTGGCCGACAAGCTGCGCGCGCTGGAACGCGACCTGGACCGGCTGAAGCACCGGGTGGACAGCAAGTCGGTGGAGTTCGCAGGAATGCTGGAGCAGTTGATCGCTTCGGCGGGAGAACGCTGATGAGGCGGCAAATGACGGTGGCGCTGCTGGCCGGGGCGGCGCTTTTCGGGGCTTCGACTTACCAGGCCGAAATAGCGCAGTGGCGGCGCGCGCGCGAGGCGGAACTGCGCCAGGATGGAAGCTGGCTGACGGTGGCCGGACTGTTCTGGCTGAGGGAGGGCTCGAACCGTTTCGGCACGGATCAATCCAACGAGATCGCGCTGCCGGATGGCCCAGCCCATGCGGGCGCGTTCGATCTGCGCAGCGGGAAAGTAACGGTCACCATGGACGGGCGCACGCGCCCGCTGGCGGCCGATTCGGCGGACACGGTTACGGTGGGACGGCTGAGGCTGTCGGTGATTCACCGCGGGCCCAAGTACGGAATCCGGCTGAAGGACCCGGCCAGCCAGGCGCGGCGCGATTTCCACGGTCTGGACTACTTTGCGGCGAGCGAAGAGTACCGGGTGACGGCCAAGTTCGTGGCCGAGCCGCAGAAGATCCCCATCGCCAACGTGCTGGGCCAGACCGAGCCCATGGACAGCCCGGGATACGTGGTATTCCGGCTGAACGGGCAGGAACTGCGGCTGTACCCGGTGTTTGAAGCGCCGGCCAGCGGTCTTTTCTTCATCTTTCGCGACCAGACCAGCGGGAAAGAGACCTACGGGGCGGGCCGGTTCCTGAATACGGACCTGCCGCGCGAGGAGCAGGTGGTGCTGGACTTCAACAAGGCCTATAACCCTCCGTGTGCGTTCACGCCCTATGCCACGTGCCCGCTGCCTCCGCCGGAGAACCGGCTGGGGGTGAGGATCGAAGCGGGGGAAAAGAAGTACGGGCATCCCTGAAACAGCGCAGTGCGGTGAGAAGATGCCGGCGACGAACAAGAAGACCGTATCCCTGGTTCTGGGAAGCGGCGGGGCTCGAGGTTTGGCGCACATTGGCGTCATTCATTGGCTGGAAGAAAGTGATTTCAAGATCCAGTCGATAGTCGGCTGCTCGATCGGCGCAGTCATCGGGGGCATATACGCCGCCGGGAAACTGGATGAGTATGAGCAATGGGTGCGTTCGTTGACGAAAGTGGACATCGTCACGCTGCTCGATCTTTCGTGGGAGAAGAGGGGACTGGTGAGAGGTGAGAAACTCGTCAACACCCTGACCGGCCTGGTGGGGGAGAAATCGATCGAAGACCTCCCGATTTCGTATACGGCCGTGGCCACCGACCTGAGAGGCCAGAAGGAAGTCTGGATGCGGTCGGGCAGTCTCTTCGATGCCATGCGCGCGTCTTTCGCGATACCTCTCTTTTTCACTCCGTTCCAGTACAAGGGGGCCGATCTGGTGGATGGAGGGATTCTGAATCCCGTGCCCATCGCGCCGACGTTTGGCGATGCAACCGACCTGACGATCGCCGTGAATCTGAACGGGCCGGCGGGGAGTCCGATAGAGCCGGTGGACGTGAGTGCCGCCCCGGAGCCGCCTTCGTCGCCGTTCCGTGACAAGATCAACCGCTTCATCGGCCGCCTCCAACCACCCGTGGCAAGCGGAGGCAGCGGGGATTGGGGAGCATACGAAATCGCCATTCAGGCGTTCGACGCCATGCAGAGCACCATAGCCCGCCAGAAGCTGGCCGCGTATCCACCGGACACGGTCATAGAAATCGCGAGGAACGCGTGCCGGACGTTGGAGTTCGACCGGGCAGCCGAGATGATCGCATTGGGATACAGAAAGGCCAAGATGTGCGACTTCACCACCTCGGCCGGCAGGCGCTAGCAGACATGTAGTGTTGGCCGCTGTTCAAGGAGGGCCGCTCTCCGGCGTTTGAACAACCACTCTGTCCATGAGTATGCTATACTCGCTGTATGAGTAAACGGCTTCAGGTACTGCTTCCCGACCCCGAAATGTCGGACATCCAGCGCCTTGCCAAGCGTGAACGTTTGACAGTGGGCGAGTGGGTGCGGCGAGCGCTTCGGGACGCTCGCGCGAGCCGGCCGGTGATTGACCCCGAAACCAAGTTAAAGGCGGTTCGGCGTGGTGCACAGTACTCGTTCCCTACCGCTGATCTTGAGCAGATGCTGAGCGAAATCGAGCGAGGATACCAGGGTTGATCTTCGTCGATTCCAACATCCCGATGTACTTAATCGGAGCGGCGCACCCACACAAGACCGATGCACAGGTCATCCTGGAGCGCCTGATTGCAGCGGGGCAGCGTCTCGTTACCGACGCTGAAGTGCTGCAGGAGATTCTCCATCGTTATACGGCTATTGAAAAACGAGAAGCGATCGGACCAGCCCTGCAGGTTACGCTGGATATCGTCGACGAAGTGATCCCCATCGGGAAGGCGGAGGTTTTGCGTGCCGGGGAGATCGCCCAGAATCGCGCGTTGATGTCGGCCCGCGACGCCCTCCATATTGCTGTCATGGAGCGCCACGGCATTCGATCGATTCTGAGCTTCGACGGTGATTTCGACCGCTGGCCGGGTGTTCAGAGGATTCATCGCGTTTGAGCCGGATGAGCGTCAGCGGGCTGACGCGGCGCCCTGTGTTACATTGGGGGAAACCGCTCCCCCAAGAGATGAAAACCGAATCCACGGCTGGCGAAAAATTCCAAAAACTGGTGGCCATCATGGGCCGGCTGCGGGCGCCGGGCGGGTGCCCGTGGGACCGCGAACAGACCTTCGACAGCATCAAGCCGTACACCCTGGAAGAGACCTACGAGGTGCTGGACGCCATCGAGCGGCGCGAGTGGAAGGAACTGGCGGAAGAATTGGGCGACTTCCTGCTGCAAGCGGTCTTCTACGCGCAGATGGGCTCGGAACAGGGGCTGTTCGGCATCGAGGACGCGCTGGACGCGATCAACGAAAAGCTGGTGCGGCGGCATCCGCACGTGTTCGGGGAGGAATCGGCGGAATCGGCCGGCGATGTGAAGCGCATCTGGGGCGAGGTGAAGGCGGCGGAGAAGAAAGACCAGGGCAGGGAAGCGGGCGGGCTGCTGGGGCCGGTGCCGCGCGCGCTGCCGGCGCTGGTGGAGGCGCAACAGATCGCCTCGCGGGCCGCGGGCGCGGGGTTCGATTGGGAAAACGCCGAGCAGGTGCTGGAGAAGCTGCACGAAGAGCTGGGGGAACTCGACGAGGCGCGGCGCAACGCTTCGCGGGAGCGGATCGAGGACGAGGTGGGCGACCTGCTGTTCGTGCTGGTGAACCTGGCGCGATTCGTGAAGGTGGATCCGGAGCAGGCGCTGCGCGGGACCAACGCCAAGTTTCGCGAGCGGTTCGGGTATATCGAGCGCAAGCTGGCGGAGCGCGGCAGGAAGCCGGCGGAATCCAATATCGAGGAAATGGAGGCGCTGTGGCAGGAGGCCAAGCGGTGATCGAGATCCGCGATTTGCGCCGGCTCGACGAATTCGACGAGGCGGTCCGCTTACAGCAGACCATCTGGGGGTTCGCGGATATCGGGATGCTGCCCTTGCGCTCGTTCGTGGTGTCGCGAAACGTGGGCGGGCAACTGTTGGGGGCTTACGAGGGCGGTGCGATGGTGGGGTTCCTGATAGCCGTGCCGGGAATCAAACCGGGGCCGCGGGCGTATCTGCACAGCCACATGCTGGGTGTGCTGCCGGCTTACCGGGACGCCGGGATCGGGCGGCGGCTGAAGCTGCGGCAGCGGGATGAAGCGCTGGGGCGCGGAATCGACCTGATCGAGTGGACCTTCGATCCGCTGGAGCTGAAGAACGCGTTTTTCAACATCGAACGGCTGGGCGCAATTGTGCGGCGGTACTCGGAAAACCAGTACGGGGTGACCGACAGCCCGCTGCACGGCGGGCTGCCGACGGACCGCTCGATCGCCGAATGGCGGCTGGATTCGCCGCGCGTGCGGGCGGTGCTGGCGGGCGAAAGGGTGGCGCGGAGGGTTGCGGAGCGCATCGTCTTTCCCTCCGATATCGGGCGGATTCGCAGCCAGGACCTGGGGCGCGCGCGCGAGATTCAGAGAAGCAACGGCGAGAAGTTCCAGCGGGCTTTCGAGCGCGGGCTGGCGGTGACCGGCTTCGAGCGCGGCGAGACGGAGGGAATTTACCTGCTGGAGCCATGGGCATGAAACTGGAACGCATCACGCTGCGGCAGATCCACATGCCGCTGGTGGATTCCTTCGAGACCAGTTTCGGACGCACCACCGAACGGCACATCATCCTGGTGGAAGCGCAGGGCGAGGGGGCGTCGGGGTGGGGCGAGGTGACGGCCGGGGAAAACCCGTTCTACAACGAGGAATGGACCGGGTCGGCGTGGATGATCCTGCGCGATTACGCAGCGCCGTCCGTGGTGGGGCGGGAGATGGGGAGCGCGGCGGAGGCCGGCCGGCTGACGGCGCACATACGCGGCCACAACATGGCGCGCGGGGGGTTGGAAACGGCGGTCTGGGACCTGGAAGCGCGGCTCAACGGCGTGCCGCTGTGGAAGAAAATCGGCGGCGGGGCGCGGAGAGAGATTCCGTGCGGGGTCTCGATTGGGATTCAAGACACGGTGGAGCGGCTTCTGGAAAAGATCGAGCGCGAGCTGGCGGCGGGGTACCAGCGCATCAAGATCAAGATCAAGCCGGGCTGGGACGTGGAGGTGGTGCGGAGGGTGCGGGAGCGCTTCCCCGGAATCAAGCTGATGGCGGACGCCAACTCGGCTTACACGCTGGCGGACGCGGACCGGCTGCGGCAGCTCGACGATTTCTACCTGATGATGATCGAACAGCCGCTGGGCCACGATGACATCATCGACCACGCGGAGCTGCAACGAAAGCTCCAAACGCCGATCTGCCTGGACGAATCGATCCGCACGGCGCACCACGCGGAGCAGGCCATCCGGCTGGGCGCTTGCGGCATCATCAACATCAAGCTGGGGCGCGTGGCGGGGTTCAGCGAGGCCAAACGGGTACACGACGCGGCGCAGGCGGCGGGAATTCCGGTGTGGTGCGGCGGGATGCTGGAAGCGGGGGTGGGGCGGGCGCACAACGTGGCGCTGGCCACGCTACCGAATTTCGTGCTGCCGGGGGACGTTTCGGCGAGCCGGCGGTACTGGAAGAGGGACATCATCCAGCCGGCCATAGAGACCACGCCGCGGGGCACGATCGCGATTCGCGACGAGCCGGGTTTCGGCTACGCGCTGGACCACGACTATATCCGCGCCATCACGGTGCGCGAGGAGCCGGTGGGTTGAACGCTTTCGTCTCGCTGCTGAGGGACAACCGCAACTACCGGTACACGTGGGCCGGGCAGGTAGTCAGCGAAATCGGCGATCACTTCAACAACATCGCGGTTTTCAGCCTGGCGGTGGCGCATACTAAGTCGGGGCTGGTGGTGAGCGGGGTGATGCTGTCGCGCGCCATACCGGCGGTGCTGATCGGGCCGCTGGCGGGGGTGGTGCTGGACCGGGCGAACCGCAAGCAGGTCATGATCGCGAGCGATTTGATCCGGGCGATCGTGGCCATGGCTTTCATCCTCACGGTGAGGCGCACGGACACGTGGCTGCTATATGTTCTGAGCGCGCTGCTGATGCTGGCGTCGCCGTTTTTCACCAGCGGGCGGGCGTCGATTCTGCCCTCGATCGCCACCCAGGACGAGCTGCACACCGCGAATTCGCTGACCCAGACCACACAGTGGACCACGCTCACCATCGGCACTTTTCTGGGCGGAACGAGCGTGATGCAGTTCGGATACCAGTGGGCGTTTTTCGGCAACTCGCTTTCGTTCCTGGTTTCCGCGCTGTGCATTTCCCGGCTGTTTCTGGCGGGCAACGGGTTCCGGCCGCCGCGCCGCTCGCTGACCGAAGCCGAGGTGGTGCGGCCGTGGCACGAGTACAAAGAGGGGCTGCGATACATGCGCGCCACGCCGCTGATTCTGGGACTGGCGCTGATCAACGTGGGCTGGGCGACGGGCGGCGGGGCGGCGCAGATCCTGTTCACGGTGTTCGGGGAGCTGGTTTTCAATCGCGGGCCGGCCGGACTGGGCACCATATGGAGCTTCGCCGGAGTGGGGCTGTTGTGCGGCGGAGCGCTGGCTTACAACATCGGGCGGCGTCTCAGCTTCGCTAATTACAAACGCTCGATTGCGATCTGTTACGTGGTGCATGGCGGCTCGTATATTCTGTTCAGCCAGATGCGCAGCTTCACCTGGGCGCTGGTGTTCATCGCGCTATCGCGGGCAGGGGTGGGGTTCAGCTCGGTGATGAACATGTCGCAACTGCTGCGCCACGTGCCGAACGCGCTGCGGGGGCGGGTGTTTGCCACCATGGAATCGACGACGTGGTCGGTTATGATGATCTCGATGATGCTGGCGGGGATCGCCAGCGAGCATTGGGACCCGCGGACCATCGGGGCGATTGCGGGAGCGCTCAGCTCCACGACCGCGATATTCTGGGGCTGGGCGCATTTCACGGGTCGGCTGCCGGAGCCGGCGTGCGAAGGCGTTGAGCCGGAGGAGATCGAAGTTCATGGAGAGCCGAACGTCTGACGGAGGCTTGGCCGGCCGGGTGGTGCTGGTGACCGGCGCGGCGCGGCGAATCGGGCGCGGGATCGCACTGCGGCTGGCGGAAGAGGGGGCGCGGGTAGCGATCCATTACCACCGCTCGGAAGCCGAAGCGCGGCGCACGGCGGAGGAGTGCGGGGGCGCGGCGGTGGTGCGCGCCAACCTGGAGAGCGTAGCCGAAATCGGGCGCATGTTCGCGGAAGTGGAAGAGCGCTTGGGACGGCTGGACGGGCTGGTGAACAACGCCGCGCGCTTCACCACTTTCGATGCGCTCGAAATCACGGAGAAGGACTGGGATTTCATTCACGCGGTGAACCTGAAGGCGGTCTTCTTCTGCTGCCAGAACGGGGCGCGGCTGATGAAGAAGACGGGCGGCGGGCGGATCGTGAATATCAGCTCGCTGGGCGGCATACGGCCCTGGGCGGAGCACGCGCACTACTGCGCCTCGAAGGCCGGGGTGATCATGCTGACGCGGGCGCTGGCGAAGGCTTTTGCGCCGGAAATTACGGTGAACTCGGTGGCGCCGGGGGTGATTCCGTTCGAAGATATCGACGAGCGCGGCAAGAGGATGATCGAAATTACTCCAGCGGGGCGCGGAGGGACGCCGGCGGAGGTGGCGGACGCGGTGGTTTACTTTCTGAAAGCGTCTAATTTCGTTACCGGGGAAACGCTGGCGGTGGACGGGGGGCTGAGCCAGCGGTAATTGGTTCCAAAATGGTACCATTGAGGCGAGATGGCGAACCTCACAATTAAGAATGTCCCCGAGCCGCTCCACCGGGCGCTGAAGAAGCTGGCGGAAAAGGAAGGGCGCAGCTTGAACGCCCACGTCATCCAACAACTGGAATTGAGCCTGGTAGAGGGGAATCGGCGGCGCCTCATGCGACGCCGGCGCGTGCAGTTCCGCGCGCTGGTCGAATCTCTGCCGCCGATGTCGGGCAGCGCGGAAATGATCCGCGAAGACCGCGATCGCGGGCATCGATGAAGCGCGCCGTGGCCGTGGTCGATGCCAGCGTGGCGATCAAGTGGCTGTTGCCCGAGGAAGACCGGGAGATCGCCCTCCGTCTGCAAGACGACTATCAGAACGGCGCGACGGACCTCATTGCGCCGGAATTGCTCATTTCGGAAGTCGGCAACGTCCTTTGGAAGCGGGTCCGCAAGCGGGACCTGACACCATCGGTCGCTAAACTCCTCTTCGATGGTCTTCTGCGCGACGCCCCAATTCTGCTGAGCTCCGATACGGTGCACCGGCGGGCGATGACGTTGTCGCTCGAATTCGATCGCCCGATCTACGATTGCGAGTACCTCGCGCTTGCGTGGTATCACGGTTGCGACCTCGTGACCGCCGATGAGCGCTTCTATCGCGCGGTACGCGCGCAATGGCCGTGTGTCAAGCTGCTGCGCGACCTCGCTGGCGGCCGCCAGTGACCTCGCGCGCGCGCCTCCCGCTATACTGAAATTCGTGACGCGGCTGAATTGGAAAAGCACAGCTTCGTATGTTGGCCTGCTGGCGGCCGCGTTCGTCGTGGCGGTGGCGGGGAGCTGGATGTTCGGGGCGCAGCTCGACAACTACGCCTACGATTACATGTTCCGGCTGTATCAGCCTAAGCCGTGGCGGCCGCAGTCGGTGCTGCTGGCCATCGATGAGCGGACTCTCTCCGCCATCCCCGGCGGCATACACGCCATCCGGCAGCCGCTGGCAAAGGCGCTGCGCGCGGCGGCGCCGGCATCACCCAAGGCGGTGGCGGTGGACGTGATCCTGGCGGAAAGAAGCCAGGACCCGGCGGTGGATGCGGCGCTGGCGCAGGCGTTTCAGGCCACGCCCAACCTGGTGCTTTCCTGCGAGCTGATCGACGACGGGCGGGCATGGGAAGAGCCGCTGGAGGAGTTCCGGCGGGGCGCGGCGCTGGGGCACGTGTACGCCGATCCGGACAAGAACGACTCCGTGACGCGCGCCATTCCCCTGGAAAAACGCTCGGGGCACGTGCGGCGGTGGGCGCTGTCGCTGGAGGCGTTCCGGCTGAGCCGGGGCGCGCCGATCATCGAATCCGCGACCGATCTCGAAATCGGCAGCACCGTGATTCCGGCGCGCGGAGACGGGCGGCCCATGCGCGTGCGGTTTA
>Ga0326728_10012965_pt1 | contig 18302 bp, 11 predicted proteins | sample MB3enrmetagenome_FD_207602 | JGI IMG/M metagenome (GOLD analysis project Ga0326728, IMG submission 207602) | Lab enriched peat soil microbial communities from McLean, Ithaca, NY, United States - MB31MN | ecosystem: Environmental > Terrestrial > Soil > Wetlands > Peat | place: USA: New York... | reverse complement strand
TTGCCGCGATCGTAGGTGATGGAGAGCCTCTTCTGGGCATCGATGCGGGTGAGCACGCGGCTGAAGCCCTCGACGGCGGCATCGGCGGAGCAGTTGTCCATCTTTGCCAGCAAGGTAAACAGCGTAGAGCGCTCGACCAGCGTGCCGACCGCCGAGCGGTTGTACCTTCCCTTGATGGTGTCGCCTTCCCAGTGGCCGGGGACGAGCCGCTCTTCGATCTCTTGGGGGCGCTGGTGGATGGAGATCATGTTGGGTATTTGGCCGCGCCGGTCTTTGCCGCGGGCTCGGGGGCGGCGTTTGGCATGGCCGTGGCGCAGCAGGGCGATCCCTTCGGTACGCAGCTCGCCGCGGGGCATGGCGTAGATGGCCTGGTAGATGGCCTCGTGCGAGAGGCGGACCGGCTCAAGGCGCGGACTCATGCGCTTGAGTGTAGACGATCTGGGTAGCAGCTACGCTTCTTCGCTTCCATCCCCGAAGCGTAGCCAACAACCTCCCAGGTGGGCCAAACTTAATGGCCGCGGCTGGGCCAGACTAAAATGCCAAAATCAGGGCCGCCCCCATCTACTCGCTCATCGGCTCGGCAAAACTCAATGGCCTGGATACGGAACTCTATCTCCGCACCGTCCTGGCCCAGAACGCCGACCACCCCATCAACCGCATCCCAGAACTGCTGCCCTGGAACCTGGCCGCCAGGCTCTAAACCATCGCTCAGGCCGCCTGAATACCCACCAAATACCGGTGCTTGAAGTGTCCACTTGAAAACAAGTGGACACTTCGTTGCGCCTGCAAAAGTCTGTCATAGCCCCGGAAACCACACCAGATGGAAGCTTCGGACGCTTACGAAAGAGGAACTTGGCTGACACATAAAGACTCGCGTCCCCGTGCAATCCTGCGGCGATAATATCTTCCAGCAGAAAACAGGTGGACCATCATCTTTGGGGTGATGCTTCCGAGGAAGTTCGACGAGGCCTGAGGAAAGGACCTACCAGAACGCGCTCGCCATCACATGTGCTGGGCCTGGCTGGTTCTGAATGACATCGGTGCTGAGCACCAGCTCGATATTCTTGTTCTGCCAATTCCGGGGCGCCGATTTCAGAAAATCGCTCAAGAGCTTGGGATCGGTAATATACTTGCTCGCGGCCAGAGTAGACGATGCCGAAATGCCGGCGACGACAATGATTGGTTGTTTAGTCTCCGTGTCGATGAGCCTTCCCACCAGGGCATAATCCTGACGGGGGACTCGAGCAAAGTCCTGAGGACGTGGGCTATCTTTCAAATGCATGCCGAGTCTGGCTTCGGGACTTTTCTGATCTGCAATCCATTGGTAGCCATCTTGATTCTCAGTAAAGTAATAGCGCATGGCGCGTGTAATGTGTATCGTCCAGTCGTTATCAAACGCTCCGAGCAGAATGACCGGCCCTTTTTGGAGATATCCATACGTTGTAACGGACTCGTAATCGATGTTGTATGGCTTTCTTTCGGTACGCAGATAGCCGGAAATATTGGACATGGCGATGGCGTCGTCCAGCATGAGCACAGGCGACAAGTTGGCGGCGCCACTGTTTGACTCGGTTCTTTGAGATGATCCCGACGTGGTCAGCGTAGCGCCGCTCTGGGGGGCGTTTGGCAAAGGGCGAAATTCCCCCACGCAGACCAGTACTGGATTCGGTGATTTCAATATCGGGTCCCAGAAGAGCTTCAAAAGACCGTTTGTCGCCGTGACGCGCCAAGCAGACACCGCTACTGCTATGACAGCAGCAAGCAGACCGAACAGGGCCAGAATCATCCTGACTCGTGGCCTGCGCGGTTGCAAGACGGCCGGCGTATCAAGGGGGGTATCCGTAGCCGCTTCATCTATCGATGGCGATGATTCTGCGCCGGGTTGTGCTGAGGATTCTGGACCAGGCAAGCTCTCGGACCAGGAAAATACGGGCGTGTAGGAACCAGGTACGAGTTCGATCCTAACGTCGCTTTGGTGGTCAGGCCGCTGATAGAACTGTGCCAATCTCTTGCGGACATCGTTAGCTGTCGCACGAACAATCGGATCGGTACTGGTATCGAAGCCTGGTTCCCGGTCAAATATCTCTACAGCGAGGGTGCGCTCCTTGATTGCCTCGTAGTCCCCGGCCAAGGCTCGCTCAACCACACCCCGCAAAAGAACAGTGCACCGCTTGCTGTTCTTGAAGGAATGGTCATTCAGGATACTGTTGAGTTCCTGAACGATAAGCGCCCGCTTTTTAAGCGACAACTCTCTGCGGGGCTTTCTCGCCGCCCCTGGTTCTGTCTCTTGTTTGCTCAATATGCCATTCCTTGGCGGTTCCAGAGCTACCCTTGAGAGCTTTGGTCGTTGAACGCATTATAGTCCGCCATATTTCTTTCGTCGACGCATCATCATGAGGGGGTGCATTACCTGGCGCCCGAACCGTACGCTCAACCTTAAAGTACAGAAGAATAAAGGTTCTTCTGGTATTACCGTATGACACCTCAGTGCGACACCTAGTCGCCATTCTCCGACTGGACTACGCTCTTTTGGGAAATGAAAGGCTCCGTCTGAGTCTCGGGAAGAGGTGCAAGAGTCGTGCTGTACATCTGTCCAGCGCCTCAATCGGGTCTGCCGTTTCCATCGCCGACTTTGCGATTTGACCGACCCACTTTTGCAGCACCGAGGTAGCCGGGGATGGGTCTTTCAATGCAGAGCCAGGCGTAGCGGTAGAGCTGCGCAAGCGAAGGCCGCTGCTTTTCTGCGGTCTGAATGCATCGGAAGCACCTGCAACGCAAACAACGAACAAGCGTAAACAAGGCCATTTTAGGAGGAAAGATGCAAAGGAAGTCTCATATCCAGGCAGGCAGTTGGATTGCATGGGTAATGCTCGTGACAGTTTCCATACTGCTGGCATCACCGCTCCACGCGCAAACGACCTACGGCTCCATCTTAGGAACTGTGACCGACGCATCAGGGGCGGCCGTGCCAGGCGCCACTGTTACGGTGAGCAACCTTGGAACAAGCGAAGCCCGGAAGGTGCAGTCAGACGCGACGGGGAATTTCAGCGTTGTGAATCTACAGCCCGCCAACTACAAGGTTGACGTGCAAAAAGCCAACTTCAAGCGCTCCGTGCGCCAGCCGGTGACGGTAGCCGTCGGCGCCACAGTGCGCATCGATGTCTCGCTGCAAGTGGGCGCGATCACTGAGACGGTTGAGGTGACCTCGCAGGCGCCTCTGCTCCAGACCGACACCGGAACCCTGTCGACGGAGATTCAAGGCACGACAGTGGACGAAATGCCGCTTAACGGCCGCAACTCTATGAACCTGATTGCGCTCGCCGCAGGCGTGGTCCCACAGGGCTCCACCATGGGCGGCACCGGCATGAACCAGGGCAACTCCGGCCACACCAACTGGCAGGGCTGGAATAACTACCAGATCGGCGGCAGCCTGGCCGGCGAGAGCTCCGTCTATCTCGACGGCGCCCCCAATAACACTTTGGGCGGCAACACCGTGGCTATGATTATGACGCAGGATGCTGTGCAGGAGTTCAATGTGACCTCCAACAGCCAGACTGCGGACTTCGGACGCAATGGCGGCGCGGTCGTGAACATGGCATCGAAGGGCGGCACCAACGCCTTCCATGGTTCGGTCTACGAGTACCTCAGAAACGCGGCCTTCAATGCCAACGAATTCTTCAACAAACAAGCCGAGCTGCAGCAGGGCGAGGCGAACAAGCCGTTGAAGTGGAACCAGAACCAGTATGGCGCCGCCTTCGGCGGCCCGGTGAAGAAGGATAAGATCTTCTTTCACTTCACATGGGAGGGATTCAAGGCCGATACGGCAAGTTCCCAGCCGGGCATCGTGCCAACGGCGGAACAGCAGGCCGGCAGCATTCCGGCTGCTGCCTATAATGTTCTGCATGGTTGGGAGACCACGCCCGGCTCCGCCTACGTACCCACTTGCAAATTCGGTGCGCAGAACGCGGATGGGACCTACCCGATCACGAACCTCTGGAGCAGCGCCGGCTGCGGCGACCCCATGGCCAAGATCATGGCCGGCTATTATCCGCTGCCCACTGCGGGTTATAACCCCGGCAACGGCGATAACTTCTTTATTGCGCCGGCCACTAAAGACGCCCAGAACCAGTACAATGGCCGCGGCGATTACGTGCTGAGCAGCAAGCAGCGCCTCTTCGTCCGCTACACTTACTGGCACCTGCAGGACACCGGCCAGGCCCTGCTGGGCAACTATGGCGGCTGGCAGACTCAGAACTCCGCCACAAAGAGCGACTCGCAGCAAGCGGTGCTGGGAGATACGTACACCTTCTCGCCCTCGACGGTTCTCGATGTGCGTCTCAGCTTCTTGAGGCATGTTGACTACGATAGTATTCCGGCCAGCTTTGGCACGGACCCGTCGAAATTCGCCGGCACCTACTACCCCGCTGTAGCCAGCCTGATGAGCGCCCGGGTGCTTCCGGTTCCCTCCTTTGGCGGAACAGAAAGCTTCGTGAACATTACCCGGTCGACCATGCTCGATGGCAACTTCTTCAATACCTATGCCCTTGACGCGAGCGTGATCCGGATTCAGGGCAATCACAGCCTGAAGATCGGCGCCGAGGTTCGCCGCATGGAAGACACGGCCATGGGCGCCAGAAATCCCTCCGGACAATTCAATTTCAGCGGCGCATTTACCGGCGACACATGGACCGACTTTCTGATGGGCTATATACAAAGCGGCCAGGGCTTCAACGCCGGCGCTCAACTCGGCCTGCAGGAACCAGTCACCAACCAGAACTACTATCAGGCCTATTACGTTTCCGATACCTGGCAAACCACTCGCAGGCTGACGGTAACCATGGGCCTCCGCTACGAGCTGCCCGGCGGCATCGTCGAGAGACATAACCTGAACACCGTGCTGCTGCCGAACTACCAATGGACAAGCGGCGGCGTCAACGTGACCGGCGCCCTGGGGCTGGTCGATTCTTCGCTGTTTAGCAACCGGTCGGACATCAACGTCAAGCACAACTTGTTTGCGCCGCGCCTCGGTTTTGCTTACCGCGTGGGCAACGACTCGGCGGTTCGCGGCGGTTACGGCATCTCTTACCTCGCGGTCGATACCGGCGGCCAGGCCCTGGCGCAGAGTTCGCCTGTTACCAGCTCGACCAGCTACTGCGGAAGCCCTACGACTGGAGTTCCAGACGCAGCACAGTTGATGTACAACTGCTTTAGCGCGGGCAACATTATCGAGCCGCCACGCACCACCTACAACGGCGGCGCGCTGGTCACGGATCTGGGCTATCTTGGCAATACCAACAGCTCACTCTCCGGCCCGATTCCCAACCAGAAGTATCCGTACGTGCAGCAGTGGAACCTCTCGGTAAGCCACCAGATGAAGGGTGACCTCATGATGGAACTGGGTTACGCCGGTTCCAAGGGAACGCACATGCCTGCGCTGGGCTCGAACTTCAACCAGATTCCCGACTCGATCTGGCTGGGGAACACCGCCACAGATGGAGCACTGAACAACATGGCGATGTGCGCTGCCACCGGGACGGTGATCGCGGTAGCCCAGTGCGATCGGCCCTACCCGTGGTACGGCAACGTCTCCGACTCACTTGCCTACACGGCCAGCACCACCTATCACGCCATGCAATTCAAGGCCGAAAAGCGGTTCCACTCCGGCGGAACGCTGATGGGCAATTACACGTGGTCGAAGGTCATCGCCAACACGGATTCCAGTGTAGGAAACTACCTGGAAGCCAGCTCCGGTGCGCCGTCCAATGGCCCTCCGGCCAGCGCCAGCGGCTCCATTCAGGACTACGACAACCAAAAAGCCGAACGTTCGGTGATGACTTATGACGTTCCGCAGCGCGCGGTAGTCAGCTATGTTCTGGAGATGCCCTTCGGCCATGGCCAGAAGTGGGGCAAGGATGCAACCGGCGTCGTTGACCATGTGATCTCAGGATGGGGCATCAACGGCATCACCACCTTCCAGAAGGGCTTCCATCTGGCGATGTCGGACAATGTTAATCACGCGCCAGCCTTTTTGGGCGGCAACGGGGATCTCGGGAGCTATGGTTTTGGCGCGCTGCGTCCGAACTACACGGCAGGCTGCAACAAGATGAGCGGCCTCACGGGCTCATATGCCAGTCGCGTCATAGCCGGGACTCCGCAGTTCAACACCTCCTGCTGGTCCCAGCCTGCCGACTGGACAGCAGGCAATGCACCGCGGGTCGAGCCCAAAATGTTCGCGCAAGGCATCGAAAACTTCGACCTCTCGATAATGAAGTCAACCAAGGTAACCGAGCAGACCAGCGTTCAGTTCCGCGCCGAGTTCTTCAACCTCTTCAATCGCATCCAGTTTGCGCCACCGGCTACGCAGTATGGCCAGACGGGAGCGGGCGGCGTGGGTTACTACGGCAAGATCTTCCAGACCTACAACCAGCCTCGCCTCGTGCAGTTCTCGCTGCGCGTGAATTTCTAACCAGGTTCAGGCGGGGTGCGTTTCGAGCCCTGCCTGATCTCGTCACTGACCTCACGGGGCGTCGCAGGCCCGGGCGCCCCGCCTTTTTGCCTCCACCAAACAACCTGCTCATCGCGAAGAGCGCAAGTCAGCAAGCAACGATGTAGCGATTAAGTGGCATCGCAAACATCGAGAGAGAATGACAAGCACATGAGATCCAAATTCATCCTGATTCCCTGTGCAATCGCGCTGGCCGTCATCATGGCTGCTTCCGCCCAGGCCCAGTCCGGCAGTCTCCGCGCCGGCGTCGCCAAGGTAGACATCTCGCCCACGCCCGATCTGTTCCCTTTGGTGGACCCGATCCCCTTTATTAACGGAGGTGAGTTCATCGATGTGCACGATCCTCTGTGGGCGCGCGCCTTGGTGCTCGACAACGGATCGTCGAAGCTAGCTCTCATCACCGCCGACTCCTCGGGTATTCCCTCCAGTGACGAACTCGTCAAAGAAATCTCCATCGAGTTGAAGATTCCCGCCGCCAATGTGCTCCTGCTCGAAACACGCTTGCACAACTGCCCATGGGCCGAGACCCGGGCGAATGGGCGGAGTATGGACACTCCGTACGGAGCCATTCTCAAGCGGGGCATCGTCGAAGCTGCGCGCCAGGCCAACGCCAACTTACAAGCCGCGCGGATTGGGCTTGGCACAGGCAGCGTCGCGATCGACCCATCCCGCCCCGATTCGCCCCCCGATAAAACTGTTTCGGTGTTGCTTGTCACCAAGCCCTCAGGTGACCCCATCGCCGTCTACAGCAGCTATGCTGCACATCCGGTGGTAATGTTTCGCGCTCTTACCAAAGATGGAAGGCCGGAGATCTCGGCCGATCTCGCCGGCGCTACCTCGAACTATGTTGAGGCGCAATTCAAAGGCGCCGTGGCAATCTGGAATATCGGCGCGAGCGGAACCCAGCGTCCAGCCGGTGAAGTGAACTACAGCCCCAGACCACCCGACGCGCGCATTGAAAGCGCCGCCGGATGGGCGAAGCTTGAAGCGCAGGGACGTCTTTTGGGCGAGGAGATCGTCCGCGTCGCGCAAAGCATCCGGCCCACGGAGAACCGTGCTGTACTTTGGGGAGCCCGCACTGAGTTGACCTGCACCCGCCAGAAGTGCAGCGACGCAGGCCCTCCCCCTCAACAAGGCCCGCCCGGTCAAGCCGCCCGGCCCGCCCAGCCCTCCCCGCCCGGCCAGCCCGGCCCTGACAGGCAGGGTGGTGGTCCGCCGCCGGCGATGGGCAACGAGACACTTAAGATTCCGCTCGCGCTGCTCATGGTGAACGACATCGCCATCACCGCCGCCGGGTCGGATGTGCTCATTCAGTCTGCACAGCACCTGAAGCGCGACGCTCTTTTCCCCCGCACCTTTATGGTGGCCTGGATACCCAGCGATGCCGGTAATACCCGCATTCCCGCCGACCTCGAGCCGGCGTTGATTGACGCCTTCGTGACGATGCAACGAAGTTATGTTCCAATCCTGCATGGGGCGGCAAAGTAAACATCCGGCATGGCTGAACGGGACATGCATCCGTGCGGCCATGCTGGAATGTTGGCGCATTCACAACGATGCATCGCGTTGCGCGACCGATTAGAAGCGCACCCGCATGAACGGACCCACATATCGCGGCGCCTCCCGTCCTAAGGACTTCCTGCCACCGATAACTCGGGCTTGCGCCACTTCATAATTACTGCACAGTGTAATGATCGACGGATAGCAATAGGTCTAAGTAGTTGAACCTCAACGTCAGCAGGAGCTTTCCTATGAAACGAAGTAGATTTCTGTATACATTTCCCCTCGCGGGGCTTGTAATCATGTTCTTCCTATCGGCCGGTTGTTCCTCGGCTAATAATGTCGGATCTTCATCCAGCACAACCGCGACCTCCACTACGCTTTCCTCGTCCGCTACGAGCGTGGCAACGGGAACCAATATCACATTGACCGCGACTGTGACTCCGTCTTCCGCTTCGGGTACAGTTACTTTTTACAACGGGTCGACATCTCTCGGCGCGGAAACCCTGAGCGGCGGCTCTGCCACACTGACCACTTCGTTTGGCACTGCAGGCGCCTACGCGATTACCGCTACGTACAGCGGCAATTCCACATATGCCGCGAGTAGTTCGAGCGCACTGTCTCTAACGGTTACTTCTTCTGCCTCAACGGCCCCGACGATCTCCATGATCGCAATTCCGGCAGGCACGTTTTACGACGGCTACGCCTATATGACGATCTCGACCGCATTTAGCATGAGCGAGTACCCCATTACTCAGTCACAATATGAAGCCGTCATGGGCTCCAACCCCAGCGCCTCGGGCTCCGGCAATAACTATCCCGTCGACTCGGCCAACTGGTACCAGGCCATTGTCTTTTGCAATACATTGAGCATCGCTGAGGGCCTGACCCCTGTGTATTCCATTAACGGCTCCACCAATCCCAGTGCCTGGGGAACGATCCCGGTAAGCGGCGGCGGGGCAAACATGTCATGGGATAGCGTAACCATGGCCAAGGGCGCCAGCGGTTACCGGTTACCCACATCCTCGGAGTGGATGTGGGCCGCCATGGGTGGGCTACAGGACGGGCTGACAAGCGACGTAGTTATAAATCCGACCTATGGCAAGGTGAACGAGAGCGGATATCTGAAAGGATATGCGGGCAGCACCGAAGTGAACGGCGGCACTTCGAACATTGGTAACTACTGCTGGTACTCCGCAAACTCCGGCGGCCGGACGCAGCCCGTCGGCGGGAAATTACCCAACGAATTCGGCTTGTATGACATGTGCGGCAACGTCGGAGAATACACCTTCGACTACTATTGGGGCGAAGAACAGGGAGCAAGCAACGGCAATCCCGTGGCCATTTCCTTTCCCAGCACGGACGAAACCGACTATTCCGGACTTCCCGCGGGAACGGGCGTTTGGCGCTGGATACTCGGTGGAAGCTTTACGGACTCTACCGGCTACATGGCCATCCTGCCACAAGGAACCTACGTCGAAGCGCTCAACCCCAGCATCGCGAAGGATTATGTAGGCTTCCGCGTGGTCAAGGGCGGAGCCTACTGACAAGCACCGCTTTTGCAGAGAGCAGATTGTTGTAGAGGAAGCACAGAGCAAGCATGCATCGTTTCCGATTGCATCGCGCGAGCGAACTGCGCGATGAGCCACGCATTTGCCGTGCCACAGTGACCACAAACTCACCAAAGAGAGGCTCCAATGAAAGCTCTATTTGCCCAATCACTTTTATTGTTCTCAATCTTTGCTGCGGGGCAAGTCATCCCCGCCGCGGGGCAGACCGTTCCTCCGGACCTGACCGGAAAGTGGAAGCTGAATATTGCCATTCAAGGCAGAACCTTCGATCAAGACTGTGCGTTCGTACAGAAGGAAAACGTGCTCGCGGGAATCTGCAAGGGCGATCAGGGGGAAACCAAGATTGATGGCTCAGTCGACGGGAAGCGCGTCACCTGGTCCTGCCAAGCCGATTTTAATGGCACCCCGGTAACGCTCAAGTTTGACGGCACCTTGGCTGACAGCAAGATAAGCGGTACTGTCATGGTTGATCCAATCGCAGCGAGTGGCGACTTCACTGCGCAACCGTTCGGGCAGGACCAGCAGGGACCACCGCCCGCGCAGGGGCCGCAGGGACAGCCGCGCAGGAATGACCACCCCGGGGCGATGGAGTCCCCGATTATCCATCCCGATGGGACGGTCACGTTCGTCATGCCCGCTCCAGCCGATGTGAAAGTTGCGGACGTAATTTGCGATTACCCTGTTTCAAAACATTATCCCAATCCAGAGCATGTGCACATGACCAAGGACGAAAAGACGAATCTCTGGTCTGTGACGGTCGGTCCCCTAAAGCCTGATTTCTATGAATATACTTTCGTTGTCGATGGCGTTCGCATATCCGATCCCGGAAATCAACTGCTGCTGCACAGCACGGCCAACCCGGTTCCTGGAATTGGAAGCTGGGCTATAGTTCCTGGGCCGGAGTCCGATAACTACATGCTCAACGATGTTCTTCACGGCCGTGTAAGCGAGGCATGGTATCCATCTCCGGCATTACAGCAGAAGCAGCGCCGTATGATCGTCTACACTCCTCCGGATTACGACATCGGCCAGAAGCGATACCCTGTCCTGTATCTCTTGCACAACGCAGGCGGCGATGAGGAATCATGGGAGGACCTGGGCCGTGCCCCGGAGATCTTCGACAACCTTCTCGCTCAAGGAAAGATGGTTCCTATGATCGTCGTGATGATCAATTCAAACTGGCAGAAGTCGTTGTCGGCCCATGTGTGGAAGGAGGCGACATCCTCCTCGTCCATATCAGGCCCGGCCGCTAGCGGCCCGGATGCGGGCGGTCCAGGTCTAAGTGAAAGAAATCCTCCGAGCTTCAGCGATGCTGACATGAATAAAATCCCTGACAGCATTGTCCGCGACCTGGTTCCGTACATTGACAAAACCTATCGGACCAAGCCGGGCAGCGCCAACCGGGCGATCGCGGGAAATTCAAGGGGCGGCTCACAAGCGCTCGTGGCTGCTTTGAGCGAGCACAGCGAATTTGGGTGGGCGGGTATCTTTAGCGGCGATATTGACTTGTTCTCCGACGTCAGGACTCAAATTCCCAAGCCAGCCGACGCCGCTACTCGCAGGGGGCCGGAGATCGGCTACTCTATCGATCCTGCTAATTTTGTTAAGCACTTTCCATCCCTTGGTCCGGCTTTGAATGTCCGCATGCACCTGCTCTACCTGGCTCTCGGAAACCAAGACGGACTTATTGAATCGTGGAACGATGCCAGAAGGCTGCTGGATCAGAAGGGTGTCAAGTATGTATGGCAGCAGCAGGACGGCGGTTCCGACTGGAGTTTTTGGCGGAAAGCGCTTGTGGACTTTACACCGCGAATCTTCGGAGCATCGAAGTAGCATAGGTGTACGGCAAAGCGATGACCTGCCGCAGCCGCTTGCGAGTCAGGCACTGTGGCGCTCTCGATTCAAGTTGACCGTCACGACAGACGCCCTTCGCTCAGCATGGCCATTCCGCACTTTCTGATCTTCCGCGAATGGAAAACAGAAAGTCCTCCACACCGGAGATACTGATCAAAACTAAAAGCAATGCTCTTTCTGTCAGGGAGCGAGAAGGTGACTATGAGAATACGATCCATGATTGAATGCGTTGTTGCTGCAGGAGTGATGCTGGCGGCGGCAGTTTGTCCGGCGCAGATGGGCAGCCTGCGCGCCGGAGCGGCAAGGGTTGACATTACGCCGCCCAAAGAAATGTTCCCTCTCCAAAACACGTTGCTCTTCAGCGGCGTGCATGATCCGGTCTACGCGCGGGCGCTTGTGCTGGACAATGGCAACACGAAAGTGGCCATCGTGGTTCTGGATCTTCTGGACCTCATGATTGACAACGGCCTTCGAAAGGACGTGGCCGACGAATTAGAGATTCCCGTAGAGAATGTTCTGCTGAACGTCCCGCACGACAATACCTCTCTCCTCATCAGCGATAACCTTGCGAGCTCCGTCGGCAAGGGCCCGAACCGGGATGCCCCCGCCTTCGCAATCATGAGGAAGGGAGTGATCGAGGCGGTGAGGGAAGCCAATGCCGGCTTGCAATCGGCGCGGGTCGGATACGGCACGGGCAAGGCTAACGTGAACACTCAAGGGAACAATCCCGATGGAACTTCAGACAAGGCGGTGTCAGTGTTGGCGCTTACCAAGCCGACTGGCGAACCGATCGCGTTCTACACCAGCTACGCAGTGCACTCCATTGTGATGTACCGATCGGTGATGGATGACGGAAAGGTGTACATGAGCAGCGACCTTGCGGGCTGGACCTCGAAATACGTCGAAGACCGCTTTCCCGGCGCGGTCTCGGTGTGGGGCTTAGGCTCGGGCCTGGACCAGTCGCCCCTGTTCACCTCCAGAGCCGGCCAGGGCGAAGAAGAGCACAACGAAGGTTCGGCCGGGTGGGCTCTCCTCGACGCACAGTCCCGCCGGCTGGGCGCGGAGTTTGTGCGCGTAGCGAAGGCGATCCAGGATACCAGTAGCCAGGCCGTTCTATGGACCACAACGAGTTCCGTGACCTGCCCCGCGCAGCCTGGTCCCTTCCAGGGCGGAGCGCCGTCTCAGGTGCAGAGCCGCACGCCTTCGGCATTGGCCGGATTGCCGGGACAGGTAGCGATCCCCGTCAAGTCCGCTGAAAGCTCTACGATGACCATTCCTCTCCAATTGCTGATGGTGAACAATATCGCCATCGCGGGGATCTACGGCGATACCGGCGTCGAGATCGGGCTCGAGGTAAAACAGAACTCGCTGTTCGACCGGACAATGGTCGTTTCGCTGGTCCCGAACAACGCCGGCCACGTCCAGTCGGATAAGGGATGCCTCAATCAGGCAATCGACAGCGAGTTCCAGAAGATGATGAGGAGCTACCTGTCGGTATGGAAGGCTGCACAGTAAGCTGCGGTTGAGCGGAGCGACGATTGCCGAGACGGTGGTGCAGTGCGAGCTGGGCCGGTCGGCGATCATCCGCGCCATGCAAGCCTACGAGCGTGGCGGTTGGAAGGCCGTAGCAGTTCCGATTGTTGGTCGGCCGTCGGGTTCGGGGCGGGTGTTGACCGCCGAGCAGGAGAACCGGATTCAGGTATTGATTCAAGACCGCACGCCGGATCAGTTGAAGCTGACCTATGCCCTGTGGACCCGTCAGGCGGTCAGCGAGTTGATCGAGGCCGTGTACGGTGTTCGGTTGACGGTACGCAACATGGGCAAGTATCTGAAGCGTTGGGATTCACGCCGCAGCGGCCTCTAAAGAAAGCCTACGAACAGTCACCGGAAGCTGTTCAGACGTGGGTCAACGAAGAGTATCCGAAGATCGCCGCCCAGGCCAGGCAGGAAAGCGCGGAGATTCAGTGGGGCGACGAGACGGGGCTACGTTCGGACGATGTCCGCGGCCGTGGCTACGCCCCAAAGGGAAAGACTCCCGTGGTGCTGGCTAACGCCAATCGATCCAAGCTGAGCGTGCTTTCGACGGTGACCAACAAGGGGCAGATGCGTTGGAAGGTATTTTCCGGAGCGCTGAATGCAAAGATTTTGATCGGATTCATGAAGCGTTTGTGCATGGGCGAGAGAAGAGAGTCTTCCTCATTCTGGACAACCTGCGCGTGCATCACTCGAAGGCGGTAAAGAAGTGGCTTGAGGAAAACGAAGACAAGATCGCAGTCTTTTATATGCCCAGCTACTCGCCGGAACTGAACCCGGACGAGCTGCTGAATGCGGACTTGAAGCAGCGCGTCACCAAGGCTGCACCGGCAAGAAACAAAGTTGCTCTCAGCCGCACCGCCATCGGCGCTTTGCGCAGTATCCAAAAACAGCCCGAACGGGTCGAAAACTACTTCGGCCAAAAAGATGTGGCCTATGCCGCATAAGTTCCACTCTTCAGGGCCGGATCAATAAAGAAAATGTTGGTGCTTGCATAGTGACTCCTGACTGGTTGTTGAGTGAACGGTTGGAGGCTTGCAGGGAGAAGCGAGTACGGATATAGCTTCAGCGAACGCGATGCGCTTATCGAGTGGCGGATCGAAGGCAGCCCGGAGCCGGGGTGGCTCGGATCAACTCGAAAACGGTGCCGGGGGCCGGGAGTGAACTCGCGTTCAGCCCATCAACCATCGCCGCCGCCATGTATATTTCGTCCGGGGCCCGGTACCACTCACCCGCTTTGGTGGCGTCCAAATCGTGCAGTTCTGCAAGACGGCATTTCCTGCCGGAGAGCTGCTAGCCCATCCGGGTTGGAAGGTTGCAGAGCTTGTTTGTCACATAAGAGCCTGTTGTTCTATCACTTAGCTGGGATTGCCATAATCTGCCTCGCCTCCCGAGTACGAGGCTTCGGGCACACGACCTTGCAATTGTCGATCGTGCGCTCCGCCGGCTGAACTCCCCTGGATAAGGCAACTTGGTGCTGGTTTACGTGGTTCTTCGTCATCTGGCAGTTTCTTTGGCGCGCACCGCTTTCGATTGAAGCTCCTGGTCGATCCATTCGCTTAGTCTCGAAAGGCGAAACAACCAGCTCTTGCCCTTCTTCGTAGCGGGAACCTCGCCGGCGCGCGCATGGCTTCGAGAGTTTTGTAGTGAAGCCGGAGAAACGGAGCCGCCTCACGCGAGGTCAGCAGCGGTTCGAACAGTGATTCTGTGTTGATTGGTATTTGCAGTGTAGACATGACACCTCGTGAACAGGCCTCCGCAACGCGATCTCATCGGGAACGAAGAGAGCGTGGCCGGGGTTCTGGTGAGTAACAGGTTGTGGACTGCGGAATCGAAAGGGGCTGACTTGAAGTGAATCAACCCAACTTCAACTCATTCAAGAAGCTATCGCAAGCTCCAGGAAATTACTGTGAACTAGAGTTGGTTACCAACCATGCACGCTAACTCTATGTAAATACTGCATTTAAGAACTCATAACCCAAAGGTCGCAGGTTCAAATCCTGCCCCCGCAACCAATTGAATCAACAACTTGCAAGTTGTTGACTGCACCCCATCCGGGATAGTTAGGCACAGATAACGGGGCCATCGTAAAGATGGCCCCGTTTTGCGTCCGCCGGGGAATTGCCATATAGCAGCCAAAAGCATTTCCTGCCCATAAAGCTCACTAGCTGCCCAAGTCTCGGGATTCATAGCATGTTCAAACCGGCACGGCTCGGTCGGCTCATCCACGACAGAGGATTCCACGCCTGCTCCGGGGCCACGGTAATGCTTAGTCGTGCAGTACGATGTTCACCAGTGTGCTCTTGATGATCATCCCGTCGCTGTTGTAGTCGATGTAGCCAAGACTACGAAACCGATTGAGAAAGAAGCTGACACGAGACCTGGTGGTGCCAATCATGTCGGCCAAGGTTTCCTGGCTGATCTTGGCGATGGTGCTGAGGTGCTTTGATTCCTGGCCGAAGTTAGCCATCAGCATCAACAGGCGAGCCAGGCGCTTTTCGCTGGAATTGAATAAATGATCCACCAGATCGGCCTGCATGCGGATACTGCGAGCCAGCAGGTGCGCGCGGAATTGATAGGCAAACTCAGGCTCGCGATCGAGAAGCGCTTTCATGGCCGCTTTCTCGATGCAAACGACGATGCTGGGTTCCAGTGCGCTCGCGGAGCAATCGCGATGCTGCGAGGTTACCATGCAGGCTTCGCCAAAGAAGCTGCCTGCGGGGAGATGAGCGATGACGGCTTGCTTGCCGGCGCTTGATACAACAGCGAGTTCCACGCTGCCACTCTGGATATAGAAGACGGCATTACCGGCGTCGCCTTGCGAATAGATGGATTCCGACGCCAGGTAATTGCGCCGTGATTTTCCCGGCAAAAATCTGTCAAGCAGGCTCTGCATATCGAAATCGGAGGCTCCAACGGGCAATGCGCTGTCCGAACCGGAGACAATCTTCAACCGGGGCTGTGCAGTGTGTTGCATAGAAAAGGGAAGGTCCCCGGAAAACTCGGATGTCGAATTTGTTCTAAGTGCGAAACTAGTTGCCATGGTCGAAACCTTTCAATCTCATTGGATCGGCGCAAGGGCTCAAGTGCAGCAAATAGTTCCGACGCCAATATAACCAACATACGGGGGGATGAACCGGATGAACATCGGCGATGGCTGATGTTGACGTAAGTCTTCCGCGCAAGTTTTGTGAGGGTTGTCTGACACTGATAGTATCCTGTGTCCGAGTAGTTCCTGGAGTGTGTGTGAAGGTGAGACTGGGGTCGTAGCGCCCGAACTCGGGATTCTCAGCTTCGTCTGACTCACGAGGCGCGTCCCGCTTCAATCAGCAAGGCAGCTTCTATATATAGGAATTATTGAGACACAACACTAATTGGCGCTAGGAGTCTTTGCGAGCGATACCGCGGCCTCAAGTATCTTCCTGATCGCCGGAGCTAGCTCTTCTGAAGCATAACTCTTATTGATATAGGCGGTGGCGCCTGCCAAAAGACAGCGGGCCGCATACTGGCTCTCAGGCTGCACACTGACCATAATGACAGGAAGAAGGGGATAGATAGTTTTTACATCCTTCAGAACGTCCATTCCGCTGCGCCCTGGCATATTGATGTCGAGAAGCAACATATCATGCGGGGACTTGACGAGCTCGGTCAACACTTCATCCCCGTTTGCGGCTTCGCCAAACTGGGTGCCTGAAAATGCATCGTCCACTATCTCTCTCAGGCCGCGCCGTACATTCGCGTGATCGTCAGCAATCAGGATATTCATCGTTTCCGCTTTTCACGCGACAATCGCGACCTGTTGCTACGATACCGGGGCAAACACCGAAGCAACATCGGCGTAGTCTGTGATGCGTGCAGGGTTTGCATGTTCGGGCTGTAGGGCTTTTCCTACGCCCGGACGCCCCGGCCGCGCGACCCCGGCCTAATCGATGAGGCTGTGCGTCATTGCGTAGCGAGTAAGCTCGGCGTTGCTTTTCATTTGCATCTTTTCCATGATGCGGGCCCGATAGCTGCTGATGGTCTTCACGCTGACATGCAGTTTCTCGCCAATCTCCGTCAAGGGTACGCCGACGGCGATCATCCTCATCACTTCATGCTCGCGGTCCGAGAGCGCCTCGTGCGGGGGCTTGTCGGCGGAATCATCCAGGTTGTCGATCAGCTTTTCCGCCAGGCGGGCGCTGATGTAGTGGCCGCCGTTGAGGATCTTCCTTGCGGCATCCGCCAACTCCTCAGAGGCGCTCTCCTTGTTGATATAGGCGGCCGCGCCGGCCCTCAGGCAGCGCACAGCATACTGCTCTTCCGGGTGGACGCTGAGAATAATGACCGGCAGCCGCGGATAGGCGTGCTTTACATCCCGCAGAACATCCACCCCGCTACGCCCTGGCATGTTGATGTCCAGCACCACCATGGCAACGGCGGTCTGGCCTAACTGGCGCAGCACATCGTCCCCATTGCCGGCCTCGGAAAAGCCCGCGCCGGGAATCGCATCGGCAAGGATTTCCCGCAGGCCGCGGCGTACGACCGCGTGGTCATCGGCGATCAGGATATGCATGTTTCGCTCCTTTCGGCGCGCGGCGCATCGAGGGGAACGCGCACCGTCACGGTCGTCCCGCTGCCGGGAGAACTGGAGATCTCGACGTCGCCTCCGCAGCATTGTGCGCGCTCCTTCATGCCCAGCAGCCCCAATGACCCAAGCGTGCTCGACAAGTCGGATACGCGGAAGCCCATGCCATCGTCTTCCACCACCAGAACGATGTTCTCATCTTCCTGGCTCAGGGTCACGCGCACTTGCTTTGCTTGTGCGTGCCGAATCACGTTGGTCAGGCACTCCTGGAAGATTCTGAAGGTTGCAGTGGCCCGGTCGCCGTCCAGGTGCAAATCGACCGGTGGGACAGAGACCTGGCAAAGGACATCGTTTCGCGATGAAAATTCGCCTGCCTGCCATTCAATCGCAGCCGCCAGGCCCAGATCGTCCAGTATGCCCGGGCGCAGCCCGCTGCAGATCGTGCGCACCGCTTTGACGCCATTGTCGATGGACTGAGTCGATTCCTTGAGCCGGGCGAGCACATCGCTTTCAGACGCGGGCAGGTGACGGCTCATCCAGGCCAAATCCATCTTGATTGCGGTTAGAATTTGCCCGATCTGATCGTGGAGGTCGCGAGCGACGCTCTTTCGATCTTCTTCACGCACCCGCTGCAGGCGGTCTGCCAACGCCCGCAGTTGTTCTCTTTGCAAAACCAGCAACTCTTCTCCTTGTTTGCGTTGAGTGATGTCGCTGTTGACCACCAGCACGCGGGGCGGTTGGCCGCGCTTGCCCCATTGCAATGCCCAGCGGCCTG
>Ga0326728_10012964_pt1 | contig 18303 bp, 12 predicted proteins | sample MB3enrmetagenome_FD_207602 | JGI IMG/M metagenome (GOLD analysis project Ga0326728, IMG submission 207602) | Lab enriched peat soil microbial communities from McLean, Ithaca, NY, United States - MB31MN | ecosystem: Environmental > Terrestrial > Soil > Wetlands > Peat | place: USA: New York... | reverse complement strand
GCGGACATCCAACCGGATTTGGACCGGCGCCGTCCGGGACAGTCTCGCATCGTCACACCGCGCAAGGAATCCGACACGGTGCAAATCCTTTCCGGCACGTTTGAGGGTAAGACACTCGGCACGCCGATTTGTCTCTGGGTCAAAAACACGGATGCACGGCCCGAAGCCTACGCGGAAATGAAAACGAAGTTCCGCCCGTCACACGCGGATTTCACCTACTTCGCCAAATACGGCATCCGCAACTGGCAGGGCGGCGGCCGAGCGAGCGCCCGCGAAACCGTGGGCCGCGTCGCCGCCGGCGCCATTGCCAAAAAAATCCTGCGCGAACGGTTCGGCGTGGAAACTCTGGCCTATGTCAAACAGGTCCAGAAAATCGTCGCCAACGTGAACCCGGAAACGGTGAAATTCAAGGACATCGAGGCGAACATCGTTCGTTGTCCGGACCAGGCTGCGGCGAAACGGATGATCCGGCTCATCGAAAAAATGCGGCGCGCCGGCGACACCGTCGGCGGCATCGTGGAAGGTATCGCGCGCGGCGTGCCCGCCGGTTGGGGCGAACCGGTCTTCGACAAACTCGAAGCCGACCTGGCCAAAGCCATGCTGAGTCTGCCCGCGTCCAAAGCGTTTGAAATCGGTTCCGGTTTTGGCGGCATTTTGCTGACCGGCCGCCAACACAACGATCCGTTCCGGGCGCGGGGCGGTAAGGTATTCACGACCACGAATTTTTCCGGCGGGATTCAGGGCGGCATTTCCAACGGCCAGACGATTTTTTTCCGTGTCGCCTTCAAGCCGGTGGCCACGGTCATGCACGCGCAGGACACGGTGGACGTGCAGTTTCACAACACAACGCTCAAGGGCCGCGGCCGGCACGACCCGTGCGTATTGCCGCGCGCCGTGCCAATGGTCGAGGCGATGACGGCGCTGGTGCTGGTGGATCACGCGTTGCGGCACCGGGCACAGTGTGGTTGACCGGGCAGCCTTCGGAATTGATTTTTAAGCCGGCAGAAGCAATCTTAATCCAACACGGAAAATTACATGGCAGAAAAAGACATCAACGAGATTTCGCGGGACGCGCGAGTCCTGTTCAACAAGGCCAACGAAGCCGTCCAGCGGGACAACCTCGACTACGCCATCGCGTTGTACAACCAGGTGCTCGAAAAGGAGCCGGGGTTTTTTGAGTGTCGCAAGGCGTTGCGCGAACTGCAATTCCGCAAGGCCGGCAGCGGCGGCGGTTTTTTCAAAAAAATGCTGAGCGGCGCCAGTTCCTCACCGCTCGTGGCCAAAGGCCAAATCGCGTTGCGTCGCAACCCCACCGAGGCGCTCGCCATTGCCGAGCAGATTTTGAACAGCGACCCGAACAGTTCCGCCGCCCACCGCCTCATCGTCGAAGCCGCGCAGGCGCTGGAATTGCCGCGCACGGGCACCATATCCCTGGAAGTTCTGGTGAAGAATTCGCCCAAGGACAAAAACCTGGCCATCGAATTCGCCAACGCCCTCGGCGCCAGTGGCGGCGATACCAAGCGCGGCGAACAGGTGCTCATGGAACTCTTGCGCCACTACCCCAACGACGGCGAATTGAACCAGGCGCTGAAAAACTTGTCCGCGCGCACGACGATGGATGAGGGCGGTTACGGCGCGTTGGAAGGCGGCCAGGGTTCCTACCGCGACATCTTGAAGGACAAAAAAGAAGCCGTCTCGCTCGAACAGGAAAAACGCGTCGTCAAGACCGAGGACACGACCGAACGGCTCATCGGTGAATACGAAACGCGCCTGCAAACCGAGCCGAACAATCTCAAGCTCATCCGCTCCCTCGCCGAGCTTTACACGCAAAAAAACCAGTTCGACCGCGCGATGGCCCTTTACGACCGCGTCAAGAATTCCGAAATGGGCAATGATTCGTCGCTCGAACGCTCGATAGCCAATACCGTCGTGCGCCGGTTCGACTTTCAATTGGAGCAGCTCGACTCCAGTGCGCCCGATTATGCCCAGCAAAAAGAGAAAATTTCCGCTGAAAAATTGAATTACCAGATTACCGAATGCCAGCAGCGCGTCGAAAAGTATCCGACCGACCTGGCGATCCGGTATGAGATAGGCCAGTTGTATTTCCAGGCGGGCAAAATCACCGAGGCTATTCAGGAATTTCAAAAGGCGCAGGGCAATCCGCACAAACGCCTTTCCGCAATGGGTTATCTTGCGCAGTGTTACGCCAAGCGCAAGATGTACGACCTGGCCGCCCGCACACTGCAAAACGCCATCAAGGAAAAGGTCGTGTTCGACGAGGAAAAGAAAGACCTGGTTTATAATCTCGGCTGCGTACTCGAAAACATGGACAAAAAAGAGGAAGCCATCGAACAATTCAAGCTCATCTACGAAATGGATATCGGCTACAAGGACGTCGCCGCCAAGGTGGACGCCTACTACGCCAGCCAGTAAAATTCCAGCCACTTCAACGGTCACAGGCTTCGCGCCGGCACGCTAAATTTCCGGACTAGGCAGAAAAATTTCACGCCAAATGCGTGAAATCCGCGCATTCCGCCGACCTTTCCTCAGCAAAAAGGCTCGATTTTAATGGAAATCCAGCTTGGCAAATTTTATGCGTAGGTAATCAGGCAGAACACAGCAATTATGAAAGCGATCCGAATGTTGCTTCTCCTGGCCGGCGTTTCTGGTGCCGGATCCACCGCTGTTAATCCTGCCGCCGCCCGAACTGGTTACCGACGAGCGCGCCAGCATCCCGCATTCCAAGACCTGAGAATCACCAAACTGTGCAAGGAACGGTGTCGTTTCCTTGAAAGTCCAACCGTTCGTATTTGCCTTCAACTTTCGGCGCCGCCGCCCTTGGGTTGGTCCTATTTGTTCAGTTGTGTCTGGCAGGCGACCGCGTATCCCTTGAAACGCTGTGCCGGTCTTGAAGGCGACATGCTTTGGATTGAGTGCGCCCCTGAAGAAGTGGCGCAGTACCATCTTGAGGAACTGGAAAAGGCCGTGTCGCAAACGAACGCAAATTACCGGTTCAACGTGGAGCAGCGAGCCGCGGCTGAACAACGGCAAAGGGAACTGAACGCCCGCACCCAGGCGCAACTCGACGAGCTGGGCGATTATCTTGATTCCAGCGCAGATTCGGCCGTGGCCGGCGACACATCGGAGGCAATCCGTCCGAACCTCTTTGGCGGCGTTATTGGCCTGCTGCGCTGGTTATCTGGAATCCGCCGGAGAGACGCAGGCGAAATGGTTTCTTACGGCGCTTAAATCCGCTTCTCGTCCAAGTCAATCACGTCCACGAAAGTCTTGACGTCGTCACGGTGGGCGCCGCCGCATTGCTCCTTGCGCATTTTCAGCCGCGCGCGGGCGGCTTCATCGTTCGGCAGTGGTCGGCTTAACATGTCCTTGGCGTGGGCCGCCTTGTCCGCGGCGGATTTTCTGACGTGCTGGCGGACCCAGTCGCACACTTCGCCGTCGGTGATGGATTTTTTTACCACGTCAATCATCTGCTCGTGCGTGACACCGGCATATTTGAGCCACATACCGTCAAAACCCTTGCCGAAATTTTCCTGATAATCGGCGTGCAGTTTGCCCGCCAGGTGCAGGCGGATTTTGTCAATGTAACGCGGCAGATACATCCAGCCGTTCATCGTTTCGCGCGGGCTGCGCGGGTAAATAATGTCACTCATGCGCCCATCATAAATTTTAGCGCATTGCTGTCAATCTCCCACCCGCGCGGGAAAGCCCGCCAGTGAACAAGTGGCCGCTTGATTCCACGGCGGACGGGCGTAGGTTGCACTGAATTCAACGAAAGGAATCTTATGCCGGTGAAAAAATTGAAGGAGTTTCTGGACGAGAACCGCGCGAAGTATGTGAGCATCACCCATTCAAAAGCCTACACGGCGCAGGAAGTGGCCGCCTCGGCGCACGTGCCCGGCGGGAGCATGGCCAAGGTGGTCATCGTCGAGTTGGACGGCGCGATGGCAATGGCGGTGCTGCCGGCGAACCGGAAAATTGTGCTGCAGGATTTGCACGATGTCACCGGCTCGGATCAGGTGCGGTTCGCGTCGGAAGACAAGTTCAAGGACCGTTTCCCGGATTGCGAAATTGGCGCGATGCCGCCGTTTGGCAATCTTTACGGGATGGACGTGTTCGTTGCCGATTCGCTGGCGCAGAACAAGGAGATCGCTTTCAACGCCGGTTCGCACGAGGAAATCATCAAGCTCGCCTACGAGGACTTTGAACGGCTGGTGCGGCCGAAAGTGATGAGTTTCACGACGTGAGCGCGGGCTTGCGCGTGATAACTTGTCAGCGCCGCGTCCGTCGGCCATTCTCGCATCATGGCAGATCAATACGATTTTGACGTGGCGATTCTCGGCGGTGGCAGCGCCGGTCATGCCGCGGCCCGAACTGCGGCAGGCACAGGGCTGAAGACCATCGTTATTGAAGGCGGCGAAGAAGTCGGCGGGCTGTGCATCCTGCGCGGCTGCATGCCCACCAAGGCGCTGCTTTACGCCGCCGAAGTGATGCACCTCGCCAGCCATCCCGAACCGTGGGGCATCCGCGTCGGAAAAGTCGGCTTCAATTTCAAGCAGGTGATGGCGCGGAAGAACGCGCTCATCAAGGATTTTGCCGATTACCGCGTAAAGCAGCTGAACACAGGCAAATTCAAATTTGTCCGGGCGAAGGCAAAGTTTTTGGATGGACACACTGTTCAACTTGGTAGGGCCGACCTGCCGGTCGGTCAGGATGCGCGGCAGCGCGTCCCCGCCAGAATCGTCGCAAAAAATTTTATCATCGCCACCGGCTCATATGTCGCGGCGCCTCCTCTGCCCTCGCTCCGCGAAGTTGGTTATCTCACGAGTGACGACGCGCTGGTGCTCAAGCGATTACCGAAATCGCTCATCGTGCTGGGCGGTGGGCCGATAGCTTGCGAGTTCGCACAATTTTTCACGCGGTTCGGGGTCAAGATTACACTCGTTCAGCGCAGCGAACACATCCTGAAGGAATTTGACACCGATGCAGCGACAGAAATTGAAAAGGTTTTCCAGCAGGAAGGCATTCAGGTTTTCACCGGCACGAAACTGATTGAGGCGAAGTGGAAAAGAAAATTAAAAGTTGTTTCGTTCGAGCACGAAGGCAAAACGGTTTCTGTTTCCGCCGAGGAAATCTTATTTGCGTTGGGCCGCGTGCCGAACACGGCGTCGCTGGATTTGCAAAAGGCTGGTGTGAAAACCGAAAACGGGCGCATCATCACCAACGAGCTCATGCAAACCAGCGCGCCACACATTTACGCAGCGGGCGATTGCACCGGGCCGCATGAAATCGTTCACATCGCCGTGCAACAAGGCGAAATTGCCGCGCATAACATCGCCAACCCGAACGCGCCGCGTCGCATGGACTACCGGCTCCTGATTTCGATCGTTTTCACCGAGCCGCAAGTGGCATTTGTCGGTTTAACGGAAAAGGAAGCTAAAATGCGGGGCATTCCGTTTTTGGGGGCGAGTTATCCATTCAACGACCATGGCAAGTCACTCATCATGGAGGCGAAGGACGGTTTCGTGAAATTGCTGGCTGACCCCAAGTCCGGCGAAATTATCGGCGGCGCGTGTGTCGGACCAGTGGGCGGTGAACTCATTCACGAAATCGTCGCCGCGATGGCAAAACGGATGACGGTTCAGGAGTTGGCCGCGATGCCGCATTACCATCCCACGCTGGCCGAAATCTGGACTTATCCAGCGGAGGAGTTGGCAGAACGGATCCCCTGACGCGATCTTCGGCTGGCGTAGCCCGTCCTGGTACGACTCAAGCCGGCTGCCCGCTCAACACGGGAACGGCTTCAGTTTTGCCGTCGTTCGGCAGAGGTTGGCTCTTGGCCGGGGGCGTCCAGGGTTTCGCGAATCAACTGCGCGACCTGTTGCGGTTGATAGGGTTTGGGCAGAAAAGTGACGTCGTCCTGGCCAAAATCCCGGCCAACAAAGGCGGAGGTGTAACCGCTGGCGTAAATCGTTTTAAGCCCGGGTTTTCGCCGTCTCAATTCCGCCCCCAGTTCATCGCCCGTCATGCCGCCGGGCATGATCATGTCAGTCAGGAGTAAATCCACCTGGCCACCGTGTTCGTCCCAAACCCGCAACGCTTCGACGCCGGAAGAAGCGGCCAAAATGCGATACTGATATTGCTGGAGCACCTCCCGCATCAGTTCCAGCAGGTCTTTTTCATCCTCAACCAGGAGAATGGTTTCCTGACCACCCTGCACGTTTTCAGATTCAGAGGCGGAGGCGACGGATGACTGGCTGGCTTCACTGGCAACAGGAATAAACACCTTGAAGGCGGTACCAACGCCAATTTGACTTTGAACTTCAATCCAGCCGCGATGTTGTTTGACAATGCCGTAGACCGTAGCCAGTCCCAGTCCCGTCCCCTTCCCCACCTCCTTGGTGGTAAAAAATGGCTCAAAAATCCGTTGCAACACGCTGGGTTCCATACCGCAACCGGTGTCCGTAACCGTCAAACAGACGAACCGACCCGTATGCGCTTCGGGATGTAATTGCAGGTAGTCGGCGGCAATTTCAACCGCGGAAGTCTCGATAAGGAGCTTGCCGCCCTTGGGCATGGCATCGCGCGCGTTGACCACCAGGTTCATCACAACCTGCTCGACCATGGCGATATCGGCGGCGATGCGCGGCAAATTGGATCCGCCGCGGATTTCCAGCGTAATGTGTTCGCCCAGCATCCGCGGCAGCATGTATTCCAAATTGTGCAGTACGGCGTTCAGGTCGAGAATTTTGGTCCGGTACACCTGCTTACGGCTGAACATAAGCAAATGCCGGATGAACCCGGCCGCGCGTTCCGCGGCGGCGGAAATTTGTTTCAGGGATCTCACCGAATCCGCGTCCAGTGATAAGGCTTTGAGCAGCAGCCCGGTATGCCCCTGAATGATGGTCAAAATGTTGTTGATGTCATGCGCCACGCCGGCGGCCAACTGGCCAACCGATTCCATTTTTTGGGATTGCAGCAGTTGCGCTTCCAGCGCCAGCCGCGCGGTGATGTCCTCGACGGTGACCACCATGCCGTCAATTTTGCCGGCGGCGTCAAAGAGCGGTGCGGCATTCACCGAGAGTAAAACGCGGTCGCGATGGAGCTGATCCGATCTGTCAGGTGCGCCGGCTTCGATGGCGTAACAGGCATCTTGCACCGGCTGGCCGGAGTCGAGAGCCCGCTTCAAGGGTGAAGACTGGCCGGGCACCAGATTGCCCTCCGCATCCGTCAGATGCCAATCCAAGACGCTGCACATCTTTTGCGCGATGACGGCCTTGGCGAGGCCAAGAATCTTTTCCGCCTGAAGGTTGGCAAAGGTGATTTTCCCCGTCTGGTCGGCAACCGCGATGCCCACGGGACTCGTCTCCATGATGCGGCTGATGAGATCGCGTTCCCGGCGGAGGCGTTCTTTGGCGCGCTGGCCCTCGATGGCATACCGCATGGCACGTTCCAGCTTGTCGGGGTCCAGTTGACCTTTGACCAGATAGTCGGCGGCGCCCGACTTCATGGCCTCCATGTCAATCTCACGGTCGCCCTGCCCGGTCAGCAAAATCGTCGGCAGGCCGTTGTTGAACGGTTGCGATTCCCGCAACAATTCAAGCCCCGTCCGGCTGCCCAGGCGATAGTCCAGCAGGCAGATGTCGTGCACATGGCGCTGGAGGGCGGCCAAGGCGTCGTCGTAATTGTCCACCCACTCCAGCTGATAGCGATGACCCCTGATTTCAGAAACCAGATTGCGAGTGATGATGTAATCATCCTCATCGTCATCCACCAGCAGGATTCTGACGGGGGTGTCTGGCATACACAGGATTATTTCTACTCTCTTGGCAATTCGACGACTTCAAACCAGTATTGTCCGAGCACTTTGATCAACTCGACCAGGGATTTGAAGGTGACGGGTTTGGTCACGTAGGAATTCACGCCCAGGTCATAGCTGCGCAGAATGTCTTCCTCGGCCTTGGACGTGGTGAGCACGACAATGGGAATCCGGCGCAGAATGGGGTCGGCCTTCATTTCCTTGAGCGCCTCGCGGCCATCTTTGCGCGGCATGTTCAGGTCGAGCAGGATCAAACCCGGCAGGGGCTTGCCCCGCAAATTTTCGTAGCGGTTCCGTCGGTGCAGGTAATCCATCAGCTCTTCACCGTCTTCGACAGTATGAAGTTCATTCACCAGACGGTTTTGCGTGAACGCGTCGCGCGTCAACTGGCGATCATCCGGGTCGTCGTCTGCCAATAGAATCGTAATCATTTTTCCTTCCTTACTCATGACTTTCTCCTGGGTTTTGCGGTTCCTTGGGCTGGGTCACCGGCAAGGTTACAATGAACGTGGCGCCCTCCCCTGGTTTGCTTTTGGCGGTGATATCGCCGCGGTGGAACAACGCAATCTTCCGGGCGATGGCGAGACCCATGCCCGTGCCTTCATATTCATTGCGCGAATGCAACCGTTGAAACACATTAAAAATCCGGTCCAGATATTTTTCATCAAAGCCGATGCCATTGTCGCTGACCGTCAATTGGCACAGTTTTCTCGTCTCCCCGGCGCCGCCATCCGGCACCGGAGCGGTAATGATTTGCGCCGCCACCTTCACCACGGGCGGCACCTCGGGACGGCGGAATTTGAGTGCGTTGCCGATCAAATTTTGCAACAACTGGCGCATCTGAAGCGGTTCAGCATCAATCAACGGAAGTGTTCCCGCTTCAACGCGTCCTTTGACCATTTCTATCCTGCCTTCCAAATCGGTGATAACTTCCCGGGCGACTTCCGCCAGATCAACCTGGGCGAAGGGCTGGGCCTTGGTGGTTACTCGGGAGAAAGTCAACAAATCATTAATCAGCGTCTGCATGCGCGCCGCCGCCTTTTGCATCCGCTCCAGATAATCGCGTGACTCCGCGTCCAGTTGCTCGCCCTTATCCTTGAGCCGCTCGCCAAAGACCACGATTTTGCGCAGCGGCTCCTGCAAATCGTGCGAGGCGACATAGGCAAAATCCTGCAACTCGCGGTTGCTGCGTTCAAGCTGCGTGGTAAATTGGCGCAGTTTTGCTTCGCTGGTGCGGAGCGCCTGTTCCGCCTGCCGCCGTTCCGTGATGTCCCGGCCGATCCCCACCAGACCCATAATTTCCTTGTTCTGATTATACAACGGCAATTTGCTGGTCAACAGCCACCGCTTCCTGCCTTTTTCATCCAGAAAATATTCCTCCCGGTTGATCACTGACTGGCCTTGAATCACTTTCTTGTCGTCAGCCCAGAACTTTTCGGCGATGTCCTTCGGATAACGATCGAAATCCGTTTTGCCGATGAGTTCGGCTTCGGTTTGACATTGGCAGGTTTTTACGTCCGCCGGGTTGGCCAGGATTTTTCGGCCCGCCACGTCCTTGGCGTAAATGAGATCCGGCAGGTTGTCAATAAGCGTGCGCAGGAGGGAACGTTCCCGGTCAAGTGCCGCTTCCCCTTCCTTGATGGCCGTAATGTCACGGGAAACGCCGAAGGTGCCGATGATATTTCCGGCCTTGTCCCGCCAGGGCATTCTCGTGGTGAGCCGCCAGGTAACCGTGCCATCCGTCTGGGTTGAGTGTTTGAGCTTTCCAACGATGGGCTTGCCAGTTCGGATGACCTCCTGCTCGTCTTGATACGCCGACTGGGCGCGTTCCTCGTCGAGGAAATCAAAATCCGTCTTGCCAACCAGATATTTCTCAAATTCCTCCAAGCTGGCTAGATGCACCGGCAGCTCCCCAGCGCCATTGGCTTGGGAGGTGGCGCGGTTATGATTCAGGGCTGATTCAAACATAAATTCCAGCGTGGATTTGCTTACCTGCACGAAGCGCGACCTGAAGTCCTTGAAGTAAATGAGATCCGGAGTGTTGTCTATGAATGTTTTGAGTAAATTGCGTTCTTTTGCCAGCGCCTCTTCCGCCTGTTTGCGTTCGGTGATGTCACGGACGATGGCCTGCAGGAATTTTTCACCGTGCAATTCAATCCGGCTCAGGCTGACTTCCACCTCGAAGGGCGTGCCGTCCCGTCGCAGATGCCGCCACTCAAAAAATTGGGGCTGGCCGTCTAGGGCGGCTTTGATTTTTTCGGCGGCCTTTTCCGCCGACGCGCGGCCATCGGGCTGTTGCGGCGGTGAAAATTCTGCCGGCGCGTGGCCGATGATCTGATCGCGGGTGCAACCGAAAATCTTTTCGGTCATCCGGTTGCAGTCGAGAAACACGCGCTGGTTCATGATGAAAATGACGTCATTGGCGGACTCGAACAACATTTTGAATTTCTGTTCGCTCTCACGCAGCGCCTCTTCCACCTGTTTGCGTTCGGTGATGTCACGCGAAATGCCCATGGTGCCAATAATCTTCCCGCTGCTATCCAATAACGGCATCTTGGTGCTGACGACCCACGTGACCCGTCCGTCGGGCCAGCTTTCCCGCTCTTCCTTGTTAATCAGCGGCTGGCCCGTGGCCAAGATTCGTTGTTCATCTTCGTAAGCTTCACGCGCGTGTTGTTCCCCGTAGATATCGGAATCCGTCTTTCCCACTGCCGCCTGGACATCGGCCAATCCCGCTCGTTTGGCGTATGCCTCGTTGATTCGGAGGAAGCGGCTTTCCCTGTCCTTGAAATAGACCAGGTCGGGAATGGCCGCGATCAAACTGTCCAACAACTTCTGCTGCGCGGCGAATGTTTCCTCCGCCTGCTTGCGTTCGGTGATGTCCCGGCCGATCCCCATCAACCCGACAATTTTTTTGTTTTGATCGCGCAAGGGCAACTTGCTGGTCAACAGCCAACGCTTTTGATCTTTTTCATCGAAGAAATACTCCTCCCGATTGATGACCGCCTCGCCTCGCATCACCTTTTGGTCGTCCGCGTGGAACTTCTCGGCAATGTCCTTCGGAAAGAAGTCGAAATCCGTTTTACCGATGACTTCTGCTTCAGTTTTGCAGCGGGTGATTCCAACGTCGGCCGGATTGGATAGAATTTTTCGACCCTCGGCGTCCTTGGCGTAAATGACGTCCGGCAGGTTGTCAATCAGCGTGCGCAATAAATTGTGCTGTTCGATGAGCTTGAGCTCCATCTCCTTTTGCTTGGTGATATTGCGACCGCCGCCAATGATACCGATGATGTTTCCCTCGGCGTCGCGCCAAGGAATTTTGGTGGTGAGCATCCAGCGGACTTCGCCCGTGGGGGAAACCAGCCGTTCTTCGTGATCTATGAGCGGCTTGCCCGCCAGCACCTTTTTGTCATCCTCCAGCAATTGGGCCGCAACTTCCGCAGAAAAGAGGTCGCTATCAGCCTTGCCTAACACCTCCGCTTCACTTTTAAATCCCGAATGCTGGACGTTGGCTTTATTTGCCAGGATTTTTCGCGCCGATTTGTCCTTCGCGTAAATGGAGTCCGGATAGTTGTCAACCAGTGCGCGCAACAAGTCCCGCTCCTGTTTCAGCCGCTGGTTTTCCTGTTTTAGCCGGGCATTTTCTTCGGCAACCGGAAGTGATTCCAAACATTCCGTAGCGTGCCCATCCCGCGAAATAAAATTCTTTTTAGATATCAGCATTTTATTGTGTTGAATTGCTTCCATGGTTTATTACGCCCCGTCCCGATGGGCAATTCGGACATACCTGTGCTAGCAGGTTAAGTGCCTTAAATCCCGTCGGGTCGTCATTATTTTTATCGCCATCCGACCAGCAACCCTTTGTCCCCAAATAGGACAAGCTGAACCGGGAAACGAGTCGTTGTTGGAATAAACCGGCGCGGAAATTGTTTTCCATCACCGGCCTTGGCGGAGGAAATGAGGGTGCCATTTACAGCTTTTTCACCACTTCTTCCGGAGTGAAACCGTGAAGCTTGACGGCCTTGTGCCGCGACTTGTGGCCGCGCACCAACTCGATCCGGCCACGCGCACAATCCAGCCGCCCCGCCAGCAATCGAACCAGCGCTTCGTTCGCCGCCGCATCCACGGGCGGCGCGCAAACCCGGATTCGCAACTCGTCGCCACTCCCGGTCGGCGGGCCAATTTCATTTCTGGAAGCGCGCGGCTGGAGCTTTACCGAAAGCAGGACGCCGTCCGGCCGTGCCTGCAGGAAATTGGGAATCGCCGGAGCCGCCATTTTAACCAACCAGGCTAATCATTTGTCTTCGGGATTGAGGTATCGGAATGCCACCGCTGCCAGCGCCCCACCGGCAAAGTTGGCGACCAGATAAATCCACAAATTTGCGGCCTTAGCCACATGCATGACGGTGATGCCCACGGCCACTGCGGGGTTGAACGCGCCGCCGGAAATCCCGCCAAACGCGAAGGCCATTACCGTGACGGTAAAGCCGATGGCCAAGCCGTAGTAGGAATTGCCTGCCGTGGCTTTGGCTGTGGCCACGTTCAGCACCACGTAGGCAAGCGCGAAGGTACCGATTAATTCCGCCATAACCGCCGGGAAAACTTCAATTTCTGCAGGCGCGACCGTCGGATCACCTTTCAAATAAAGCGTGACGATTGAGGCCACAATGCCGCCCGCCACCTGCGAACCCATATACGGCAGCACATCCGGCTGCGGACAGCGCCCGCGCAGCCAGACCGCCAACGTGACCGCCGGATTATAATGGCCGCCCGAAACGTGACCGCCCGCATAGACCATGATCATCAGGGCCGACCCGATGGCCAACGGCGCTAAATTGCCGGCCCCCAGTTCAATCATAGTCATGCCAACAGTCAACACAAGAAAAAAGGTGCCGATGAATTCCGTTAGATATTTTTGCATAGGCGTCGCAGACTAGGCCAAAGGCCGGACTTTTTCAATTTCGTTCCACATCGCTGGCGGCGTTGGGAATGTGCCTTAAAACTTCGATGCCGAACAAGCCGGTTTGAAGCGGTTCATGGCCAATCAGATAAACCGGCTGGTAATTTTTCCCAATCCATTGCATCAATTCGACGCCGTAACCGGGTGAATACCCGAAAGGGCCGACGCCAAACTCGGACGTGTCCCGCGTCACCAGAAAAATGTAGTCGGGAGGATTTTTTTCAAAGGCCGCGGTCATGTTGGCCTGGCCAAACGCGGTCAGCATGGTCGGAGACCAATCCAAGCATGGCGTCGGATTCACGCGGCGGCTGAGATAATTAATGATGGTGCCTTCCGGCAAAACCGCCAGCGTTCCGTTACTCGGCACATTCTTCTCAATCCATGCCAATCCCAGCCTGACTCCCGCGCCGGCCGGATTCAGTTGCGGATCGAAGGCGAATATCCGGTCGCCGCCCCGCCCTACCGCGAAGGTTTTCGTGACGTACCAGGTTTCTGAATCACGAACCAGAATCCCGAATCCGATCAGCAGCACCAGCCAGACGGCAAGGCGAAATGGCCGCAACTCCACGTCGTATTTTTTCTCCAGCAAAACCGGCAGGAGCCAGAACAACAAATAAATCGCCATGACCGCTGCCGGCATGGCCAGGGCGAAGCCGTAGTGCCAGATGCGGGAAAACAATCCCAGTTTGGCCAGCAACACCAGCCCAAACACACTCCATAAAAGCGGGAAGGTCATCTCCCGTTCGGCCGACAAGGTTTTATAATTTCCCCAAAGCAGAAGGCAGGCGGCCAAAACCAGCAACGGCAGCGACGCGCCGCAATTGAGCCAGTCGAACCAGCCGGCGGCGGCCAGCAATGGAATGACCAGCACCAGCCACGTGGTTCGCTTTGACCCCAGACCCGTTCCGCGCTGGAACAATCGCGCATATAGCGCCACCAGAAGCGCGACGCAAAAAAACTGGATGGCCATCTGGCGGAGATGAAAAACGGGCGCGTCCAGCCCGGTGCACCACAGATAAAAATGATTTTGGGCGACCGGCGTCTGCCACAGCGGCGCCCAGGCAAAAGCGGTGGAATACAAACTGTCACGCCAGCCTTCCACCCTCAGAAAATAAAGAAAAAATCCCAACACGGAAATCACCGCCGCCGCCAGAAATGCTGCTGCCGATTTGATCGAAAAATTCCCCAGCCCGCGCGTGACCTGAAAGAGGACGAAGGCGGCGATGACACCGGCGGCCAGCGCCAAAAAAATTTCCGGCTTGGTTAGAAAGACCAGGCCGAAGCAGAAACCGGCTGCGAGCACATATCGGATTCGTTGTTTGTCAATCCAATCGGACAGGAGTGCGATGGCCAGGATGGAAAGAACCAGGCCGTGAAAAAGCTCGTGGGAATACGGCGCGATGTAATTGTAGTTGCCAACAACTTGGTATTCGCCGAAGGCGAACACCAGCACGATGCCGAGACAAATGGTCGTAGCCGTCCAGCGGTCGGCCGCTGCCAGAAACCGGCGGTAGATCAAAACCAGCAGCGCGGCGGTGAGGGCGAGGTTCGCAAAAATCAGCGTGTGGAAGGAAACGCCGAAAAATTTGAACAGCAGCGCGTTGAAATACTGCGACAATGGCCCGCCCGCCAGATAATGTAAATCCCGGTACAACACTGCGCCGTGGTCAATCCGCCACGGCAAATAGAGTTGCAACCCGAAGTCAACCAACACGTCCGGCCATTTGCGCCAGGAGGCCGCCGCCATCGCCACGAACGCCACCACCACCACCGCCAGCCCGGCCCACGGGGAGTCGAGCCACGCGAAGCCGCGCAACCTGCTGAGTTTTTCCGTCCAACGCTTTTCTGAGGTGAAAGCGTCCACGGTGGAGGCCTAGGCGTTGTAGGTGCCGGAAGCCGTTGTGCCACCGTGGCCGGTCCAATTGGTATGGAAAAATTCGCCGCGCGGCTTGTCCACGCGCTCGTAGGTGTGCGCGCCGAAATAATCGCGCTGCGCCTGCAACAAATTCGCCGGCAACACGGCGCTGCGGTATTGATCGTAAAACGCCAGCGCGGTGCTGAACGCGGGCACCGGAATGCCTTTCTTCGCCGCCGCCGCCACGACGTTGCGCCAACTTTTCTGGCAGCGCTTGATTTCGCCCCGGAAATAATTGTCGAGCAGCAAATTCGTGAGTTTCGGATTGTTATCAAAGGCTTCCTTGATTTTGCCGAGGAAGCGCGAGCGGATGATGCAACCGCCGCGCCACATGAGCGCAATGCCGCCGTAGTTCAGATTCCATCTGTGTTCAGCGGCGGCGGCGCGCATGAGCATATAACCCTGCGCGTAGCTGACGATCTTGGAGGCGTAAAGCGCGTCACGAATTGCGTTGATAAATTCCTTCTTCTTCGCGTCCTTTTTGGCGACGGTCATTAACGGTTTCGGCCCTTTCAACTTTTTCGCTGCTTTCGCCCGGTCGTCTTTCAACGCGGAAACGCAACGGGAATAAACCGCCTCGGCAATGAGCGTGATAGGGATTCCCAAATCTGCGCCGCTTTGCACGGTCCATTTGCCGGTGCCTTTCTGGCCAGCGGTGTCGAGGATTTTGTCCACCAACGGCGTGCCGTCCGTATCCTTATAGGCCAGAATGTCGCGGGTGATTTCGATGAGATAGCTGTCCAGTTCGCCCGTGTTCCATTCCTTGAAAATCTCGTGCATCTCGGCGGCGGTCAGGCCGAGGCCGTTCTTCATGATGTTGTAGGCCTCACAAATCAACTGCATGTCGCCATACTCAATGCCGTTGTGGGTCATCTTCACGTAATGGCCCGCGCCACCTTCGCCCACCCAATCGCAGCACGGCGAACCGTCAGCCACCTTCGCGGCGATGCTCTGGAAAATATTTTTAACGTGCGGCCACGCGGCGGGTGAACCGCCGGGCATGATGCTCGGGCCATGCCGCGCGCCTTCTTCACCGCCGCTCACGCCGGTGCCGATGTACAGCAGCCCCTTGCTCTCGACATATTTCGTGCGGCGGTTGGTGTCTTCAAACAACGAATTGCCGCCGTCAATGATGATGTCGCCCGGCTCCAGCACCGGCAGCAGATGCTCGATGAATTCGTCCACCGCCTGGCCGGCCTTGACCATAAGCATCACGCGGCGCGGCTTTTTGAGCAACGACACCATTTCCGGGAGCGAATGCGCGCCGATGACCCGGGTGCCCTTGGCGGCGTTGTTCAGAAAATCGTCCACCTTGGAAACGGTGCGGTTGAAGGCCACGACGGTGAAGCCGTGGTCGTTCATGTTCAAAATCAAATTCTGGCCCATGACGGCCAGCCCAATCAATGCAATGTCAGCTTGCGGTTCCATTTGTCGTATCAGTTAAAAATCGAGAAACGACGATACAACAGCCCGCCCGGTGCGCCAGCAGTTTTTTATGAAAAACCAACCCAAAATTGTGAACCGAAATTTCAGAAATCGGGCAGCCGGGTTGTTACACCAACTCGTGTCTTTCCCCTGCCGAACACTTATTCTTGCCGTGAGTAGTTTTTCCCGCCTCTACTCTTAACTTCGGATCCCAGAGACTTTATCTTGGACTTTTAAGAAAAAGTTCTGATCAATTCTACATTATTGGGGAGGAACGTCTTCTCAAAGAGTGGTCCAAGAACTGTGGCGGTTTGGGGGCTTGGAGTTACCATTCCCGCTGTGTAAACAGCATGGGATGTAGCCAAATGACTTATGGACCAATCATAGATTTTGAGGACGATCGAGCTTTCACTTCATTGCTATCCGGCTCCACCCATTTGCCGTGTTCCTTGATGAGGTCCACGAGACGTTCCACGGCTTCGGCTTCAGGAATGTTGAACTTAATTGGTTGCTTGCCGACGTAGAGATTGATTTTGCCGGGTGCGCCGCCGACGTAACCGAAATCCGCGTCCGCCATTTCGCCCGGCCCGTTCACGATGCAGCCCATGATGGCAATCTTCACGCCCTTGAGATGCTCGGTTTGTGCCTTGATGCGCGCGGTGACGGTCTGGAGATTGAACAGCGTCCGCCCGCAACTCGGACAGGCGACGTAATCAGTCTTGAACGAACGACAACCCGCCGCCTGCAAAATGTTGTAAGCCAGCCGCAGTGATTGGCCTGCACCGGGTTCGCCGCGAATCAAAATCGCATCACCAATGCCATCCGCCAGCAACGAACCGATAACGACCGACGCGCGGAGCAGGGCAACCTTTGGTTCCAGTGGCACAGACCTCTGGTCTGTGTTTGGTCCTCCCTTCACAGGCTGAAAGCCGGTGCCACCCAAACAATCCTTCAGTAAAATCGGATTATTCCGGCCCAACCGCTTCAATTTCGCGGTGAGCATGCGAAACGCGGTAATGGCCGGCAAGTTTAAGCCGTCCTTCACTGTGAGGAGCTGGGTTTCGCAATTGATTTCAAAATCCTGCGTCGGATCAATTTCTGCGACATTCAAATCCTCGTAAATCGCTTCCGGTTTCACATCGGCCTTTGGACGAATCTTCGGCGCGACCTTGTCCCAGGTCGCTTTCGTCACGACCACGTGAACCGTTTGTTCACCGCCACATTTTACGCCGTCAGCCAGTTCAATTTCCGGCGTTTCACGGCGCTCGAAATGGAAGGGGTCGAAGGGAAATTCGGAGTTTGGAATTCGGAATTCGGAATTTGTAAGAATGGGTATTTGCGCCAGCAAATCACGGCAGACCTCGATTTCGCGGGGCGAATCTTCGGTGAGTGAAACGCGGATGGTATCGCCCAGACCATCGCACAGCAACGAACCGATACCAATGGCGGATTTGATGCGGCCATCCTCGCCTTCGCCCGCCTCGGTAACGCCGAGATGAATCGGATAATTCCACGATTGCGGATTGCGGATTGCGGATCGCGGATTGAATTCCTGCTCGTCCAATTCATTTAGTCGCGCGACCAGCAGGCGATAACATTCAATCATCACCTTGGGATTGGACGACTTCATCGAGAACTTGAAGTTGTGGAAATTGTGCTGGCGGCAGATGCGGGCGAATTCCAGCGCGCTTTCCACCATGCCGAGCGGCGTGTCGCCGTAGCGGTTCATGATGCGGTCGCTGAGCGAGCCGTGGTTGGTGCCGATACGCAGCGCGCGTTTCAGCCGGATACATTCCAGCACGAGCGGCGTGAATGCTTCTTCGATACGCTTCAATTCGGCGGCGTATTCGTAATCGGTGTATTCCTTGACGGCGAATTTCTTTTTGTCGGCATAATTGCCGGGATTGACGCGCACGACCTCGACCCATTTTACCGCTTCCATCGCAGCTTCGGGCTTGAAATGAATGTCTGCCACAATCGGCTCGTTGCAGCCACGCTGGCGCAGTTCCGCCACGATGTTCTTCAGATTAGCTGCATCCTTGACCGTCGGCGCGGTGATGCGCACCAGTTGGCAGCCGACGGCGACGAGTTCCAGCGTTTGCCGCACGCATTCGGCAGTGTCCATCGTGTCGCAGGTGAGCATGGACTGCATGACCACCGGATGAT
>Ga0326728_10012963_pt1 | contig 18305 bp, 18 predicted proteins | sample MB3enrmetagenome_FD_207602 | JGI IMG/M metagenome (GOLD analysis project Ga0326728, IMG submission 207602) | Lab enriched peat soil microbial communities from McLean, Ithaca, NY, United States - MB31MN | ecosystem: Environmental > Terrestrial > Soil > Wetlands > Peat | place: USA: New York... | reverse complement strand
CGGTCGTGACATCCGGACATAGCGTGAGACCGTGCGCTCGGACAGGCGAAAGCCGAGCTTCAGGAGTTCACCGTGGATGCGTGGCGCGCCCCACTGATTTTCCGTCACCATGCGGCGGATGAGGTCCCGGACCTGGGCGTTGGTCCGCGGGCGTCCCCGTGGCCGCGAGAGCCGGCGCCAATAGACGCGATACGCCCGACGGTGCCAGGCGACCACGGTGGCGGGTTTAACGATGGCCAGCGAGGTGGCCCAGTCGGTCCACACCACACGCAGCGCGACCCAGAACACGCGATCGAGCGGTCCAAGCCGTGCACGGCGGCCACTGCGGTGCACGAGCGTGGCAAGTTGTTGGCGTAGGGCGAGATTGTCCAGCAGCAACGCCTGGCGCGAGCGGGCCAGGGCGCGCACGGTCCAGATGAGGAGCTTGAGGAGCAGCAGCATCGCAGGAAGATGCTGGCTTCCTCCTGTAATCGCAAGCGATGCGTTTCAACGCACCGATTCGCAGCTCGTCAGTGCGATTGAATGGTGCGGATGGAATTTTGGCGAGGGACACCGGGCGATGCGCGAACGCACCGTGCCCACTGGGCAGCCCGTGATGTCGGCGATCTCGGCGTACGTGAATCCTTCCATGTCACACAGTGTCACCGCGGTCCGCAGGTCGGACGGCAAGGCCTCAATGGCAGCGCGAACCTCCTGCAGCGAGATGTACTCCAACAGGTCGCCGTCGAAGGTCGCGGGCGCTGCGGCCTCACCGGCGTCGTCTGCTCCGCCGTCGATGAGCACCAACGGCGGTCCAGAACGCTGGCGGCGGTGCTGCGTCGCGGCCTGGCGATGGAGGATGCGATACAGCCACGCACGGCAGTGCGCCAGGCTGCGCAGCTCGCGGTAGTGTTGAAAGGCCAGACGATCCCAGGGCGCAGCGGCTTAGTCCAACCACGCGCTGGAGCGGACGGCCTTTCTCTTTTCGCAAGCGTCGAAGACAATTCGCGGGATGCTTGCCCACACTGCGGCAACCGCCGCGCCGTCGCAGGTTGCGCATCGTTCGCCCGAGGTCCACTTGTAGCGGCAGAGTGGGCAGAAGTAGTGGCGGTGAGGCAGCTCGGCAATCAGGCAGTCCGTGCCGATGTTATCGGTCGAGCACTCGATGGTGACGGGGGAGCTGTCACGGCATAGCGGGCACCGCATGTTGCATGCGGGGCGACCATCGAACATGTTTGGTAGAGTTAGCACGGCGGGCCTGGTCCAGTCATGTGGAGGGGCCTCGCGATGGCCGCTGCTTGCGAGCGAGCAAGCGGGCAGCGCCGCGCGAGCGAATGGACTGGCGCTGATGCGATTCGTCCCGCTGCGCATCCGACGGCGCGGCATCGAGATGCGGCTGGTGGTCGACGACACCGCGGCGCCGACGCGAGTCGATCGTCCGCTGCTCAAGACGGCGGCCCGCGCGTATCGCTGGGCAGACGACCTGCTCTCGGGTCGAGCGCAGTCGGTGGGCGAAATCGCCAGGCGGCAGGGGGTCAGCGACCGGTATGTGTGGCTGTCCCTCCCGAGAACTCATGCTGGTGTGTTCTTGCGGTGTGATCATGGCGCAGATGGCGCAGGGCGAGGCTCGCCCGCAAGCAGTGGTATAGGCACCACAGGTCTCGGTGTAGGCGATCCGGTGCACACCTCGGCCACATCGCATGCCCCAGCCGAGGGGCGGCACACGGTCCCGGCCGGCATGAACGTGCAGTTCGAATTGCAGCACGAGCCGCTCGCCCCGTTGGCCGCGCCCTCGTCGCACTGCTCGCCGGAATCAAGGGCGCCATTGCCGCAGGGAAGCTCGATATCAAATGCGCCCGCCGCCGTCCCGGCGTACAGCGTGCTCGGCGTCGTTGGATCGATGGCTAGCCCTTGGACGGTGAGGGCAATGCCGCTCAGGCCGGTGTTGATCGCGCTCCAGCTGCCGCCGCTGTTGGTGCTCTGGAAGACGCCCCCAGCGGTCCCGGCGTACAGCGTGCTCGGCGTGGTCGGATCGATGGCTAGCGCTTGGACAAGAAGGAACAAGACCTGGACGCTGTCAGCCGCTATGACTCGCAAGGTGGGAGTTCCCGACGAACTGGGCGGATCTGGGGCCGAGGTATAATCAGTAATGTTAGAGGGGCCGCACGCGGGCGTCAGCTACACAGGTGTTGGTGTCGGGGTGGTTGGCAGTTCCTGCCCTGGTGGTTGCAAAGCAGGCGTCGGGCTCAGAGCGGCGCGACGGAGCGCCTCGTTCTCCTGCGCCAACGTTGCTACCCGCCCCTCAAGCTCCTTGGTGCGCTGTGCCGCTTGGTTGAGCTGCAACGTTACGCTCCTAATCTGGTCCTCAAGCTTCTGCCGGGCAGGAGTGATGACTCGCGTCCCCACAAACACGCCGATGACCAAAGCCAGGATACAGGCCAGCAAAACGGTATACGGTCTCATCGCTGCCACCTACGAAGGTTGGTATCCGTTCCCATGCCCCCGACGCACCGCCCTGTGCAGCGCAGCATACCCTCGCTTGCTGGACCGTTTCAAGGGACACTCGGGGCGGGAAACTAGGACAATGCCGGGGATGTTGCTAAGGGCTCAGCCACACCGTTCGTCTCGCCGCGTGGATGGCCCCACCGGTGTGCTACGTCGCGCGCTAGCGGTGATTGCAAGGCGGTTGGACGCTTGGGCTGTGCCGCCGGACGTTCGTCGGTGACCCCATGCATCAGGAATAACCCCATGCGTTGATGCAATGCACGGCGAAATCAAAACGGTCCGGTCAGCAGTGCCGGTCGCATGCGTGCGTGGAGAAACATCGCCGGACCATGTGAGGGTCCCTCGGTAATGGCAAGCGTTGACGGGAGCGCCGGATGCGTCCGACGCGCAACCGATCTTCGGCTCAAATTGCGGCGGATGAGGTTTTGGCGAGGATCTTCGGCAACCCGGACCCGGACCACATTTCGACCAGCTACGTGGAACGCCAGAATCTGACCATGCGCATGAGCATGCGGCGCTTCACCCGGCTCACCAATGCGTTCTCCAAGAAGCTAGCGAACCACTGCCACATGATCGCCCTGTACGCGGTGTGGTACAACTTCGTACGGCTTCACAAGACGCTGCGCGTGACGCCGGCAATGGCAGGGGGCCTTATCGATCAGCTCTGGACCATGGAAAAGATCGTTGGGCTTGTGGACGAATGGGAAGCGGAGCAGAAGGCAGAAGACCGATGAAATCAATCCCTGATGACATTAAGAAACAAATGGACGAGCATAACAATGCCGCGCGGTTTCTCAGTTCTTTGGGCGTTTTCCTTGCCCCACTTGATGAGCTTGCGAAAGTACTTATCGGGCTCGGAACTTCACTGCTTGGACTCAGTGCGACATGGGTAGGAGTTGCGGCAGGATTCTTCGACAAACGCATTCCTTTCTTTGTGATCGTACTGGCTGCGTGGACTTCAATGGTCGTATCGTGCGCGTTCGACATTTTCCAGATCTGGCGTGGCATAACCTTCCGCAACGCTGTGCGCGACGCCCTCTGGAGCCTTGCAGGGGACGAGATGACGGCAGCGGACCGTACACGCGGATTGAAGATCCGCGCAAGGAGAAGGATCGCGCCATCCGCGAAAAACACGAAGCGCGCTTGCTCCGCGACCTCACGCGGCTCGCCGAGCGCATCGGCCAAGGGCATCTCAAGGACCCTGCCAAGATCCAGATTGCGATAGAGCGCGTCCTCGTTCAGCGTCGTGAACTCCACGCCCAGAATGTCGTCGAGCGCGGTGCGCCGGATCCAGTCGGGCATGGAGTGCTCTGCACGGGGCGCGATGAGGCGGTTGAGGACCATGGCCTCGGTGAGGAGCCGCGGGCGCAGGCGTAGGCCGGCCTGTTGCAGGATCGTATCCAACTCCAAACGGCGCCACATCTGGTGGCCAACGTGAACGGCGCCGGCCTCGCGTGGGTCCTCGACCTCGACGCGACTGGTATCGACGCCAATCACCGTGTCCTCGCGGCCCGTGCGCGGTGCGCTCCGGGCTCGGCGCGCTTGCACCTTGTCGGCAATGGATCGAGCGCTGGCGCCGGCAGGCTCCCGCGCCAGCTCTTCACCCAGAGCGGCGTGGACCTTGTGAGCGAGCTCTCGCCAGTGCTCACGCGGTGCGGGGTCGAGGCTTCCGAGCGAGCAGACGATTTTCTGGCGCAGGCCCTTGGCCGTGCGCACCGACTCAACGAGAACGTAGTTGGTGTAGGACTTGCCCCGATAGGCCTTCCGGGTCTTGCGGATGAACACGGAGCACTACATACGATATCGCAGCTGTTAAATCAATAACTGAATCAAATATCTTCGTCACTACAAATTGACTCTTGCACCTCTGGCCGCAAAAACATTGAGCTTTCTTGCCCGCAGTGCTCAAACTCCTTCGGCGAGCGCGGAAGTTGGGCTAAGGCCCAGAATGGGTAAGAATGGCGGTGGCTAGTAAGGCGAAAGAGGCGAGGAGCGTGATGGCCGGCAGCGCTGAACGGGGCGACCCTGAGCCGTCACAGAGCATTCTCAGCGTTACTGGCTCGGTGTGGAAGGAACAGGACACAGCCCGCGATGAACAGGAGCAGTACGACGGATGCGCTGTAGCGACTCAGGGCCAAGCCCCCCGATTCATGCGGTTTGTCCAGAAAATCGCCGACGACGGCACCCAATGGGCGCGTCAAGATGAAGGCAGCCCAGAAGAGCAACGTCCTTGAAATCGCCGTCCACAGATACAAGGCCACCACGGCGGCAAGTAACAGGCAGAACAGTGCCGTTCCGCCAGCGTAGCCAAGACCAGCATCGTCAGCGGTCCAATCACCCAACGCCGTTCCCAGCGTTTGGGAAAACATAATGGTGACCCAATAGAACCCCTCCGATTTTGGGTTGCAGACATCGGTGACCTTCACCGAACCGACAGACCAGTACCAAATCGCCAACGACGCCAGCAGCAAGCCAAACAACAGCGAGGCACCGCCGGCGTAGCCAATTCCAAGGGACCGGTCCGCAAAATCCGCCAGCGTGGTGCCCACCGTGGTTGTGGCGACGATGGTCGTCCAATAGATACCCGGATGGAACTGAGCGGCCTTGATCTGGAAAACGACTGCAACCAAAAAGATCGCAGCGAAAATCCCTGTGCTGAGGAGGTAGCCCAACCCCATCGACATCGAGACCGCGTCGCCCCCAATTTCGCCAAGGGTTGTTGCCGCAATCTTGATGATCCAAAAACTCAGGACCAACTCGGGGACTTTGCTCTCATGGCTTGTGTTTGGGTTCATAGAGGCATGATCCGTGGTACACGCTCGTCAGCTCGGAGCGATTGTATTCGGGACGTGCACAAACCGTGGCTCTGGGTCGTTCTGCTGGTGGCGATTGCGCAGCCCACGTGGGCGGGGCCGCCGTACGTGACCGATGACCCGGAACCGGTCGAGTATCAACACATTGAAGTGTACGTGGCCTCGCAAACTGCAACATCAAAGGGTCTCACGACCGGTACAGCGCCCCATTTGGATATCAATTACGGCATCGTGCCGGACATCCACCTCCATCTCAATCTCCCGATGGCGTTCAGCGCACCCCACGGAGAGGCGACGCACTACGGCATCGGCGATATTGAGATCGGATCGAAAATGCGTTTCCTCCACGAAACGAAATGGCTGCCCGAGCTTGCGTTCTACCCGGCAATAGATTTCCCAACCGGGAGCGAGAAGGAGAATCTTGGAACCGGATCGACGCTAGCCTTCTTTCCGATCTGGGCAGAAAAGACCTGGGGAGACTGGTCGGCCACCGCAGGGGGAGGTTACTGGATCAACCTCGGATCGAATCAGAAAAACTGGTGGCTTGGCGGTTTGCAAGGACAGCGCAAGGTAACCGAGTCCCTAGCTCTCGGCGCTGAGATTTTCCATATGCCACCGCAACTGCCGGGCGACCGGGGCCAAACGGCGGTGAACGCCGGACTGATCTATGATTTCAGCGAGATCCACCACTTGCTGTTGTCTGCTGGACCTGCGATTCAGGGTGAATCGGGTTTTCAAACCTATCTCGGATATCAGGCTACGTTCGCCCTGTTTTAGTGAAGGTCCGACTCATTGAACCGCTCGTGTGCGGGTTGCAACCGCACCAGAGCCCGCAGGAGCTACGATTGCCGATGGAGGCGACCCAACCTTGAGCAAGCGACAGCTTTGGCGGGTGCGGCTTGCCGCAAGCGTTTCCACTCGCGTGGCGTCAGTTCCAAGACGAGCCGCGCTGGGTGCGTCGAGACGCTATCAAGGACATCGCGCAGATACGAGCCGGGTAGACGCTCACCGTTTTATGCGAGATTCTGTAATTGGAGCGTAGGCGTCGCCTAACTCGGGCGAGTCGGTCGGCTTCACCCGCTTCTGCTTCTTGGCGATGAATCCCCAGGCCTCATCAAGCTCCAGGAGCGCAACGTTCAGGTTGCGCATCTTGGCATCGTGCAAGCGGGCACACGCTTCGCCGACCTTCACGCCGAGACTCATCACCGTGTTCTTGTCCACGTCCACCAGGCGGCCGGTCGAACGGATCGAGCATCCTTCCACCAACGCAGCGATCACCTGGCACTGCTTCTCATGGCTCAGCACGTTCATCGGGCTCTCCTACCGTGCCCACGAACGTGCTACGCTTGAACTCGCCCTGAGCCTTGCGTGGCGTCGTACACGTGGGGTTCGCGCCCCGTCCGGTGTTAGCGCACCGGACGGGGCAGGGTTTCGCAATTCTCGTTGCCATGGGCACAGTGTAGCCACAGTGCATAGGCAGCCTTTGGGTCGAGCTCCGTGGCGTGCTCGAACTTCTTCATGGTCTCCTCGGGCTGGTGCAGATCGGCGAGCGCAGCGCCCCAGCCGCCCCACGCAGGGGCAGCCGTCGGATCGAGCTCGGTGGCGTGCTCGAACTTCTTGATGGCCTCCCGCACTTGCTGGTACCGGTGGCCATCGTCATCCTGATGCGCGCCGATTTGACCTGTGGGTCCCGAAAATTCGCGTGCTGTCCAGGGTCCCATATGCGGGAGGTGACATTTTTTGTCACCACCGGGAACGGCGAGAGATTCAAAGGCGCGGATGGAGTTTTGGCGAGGGACAGCCAGCGTGCCGCCGAAGATTGCACCGGCCTGGGCGTCGGCGATCGCCGCGAGCACCTCGTTGGCCCACGGCAGGCGCTGGGCCCAGCGCGGCAGACTGCGTTCGCGGTCGCGCAGCCCGAAGATCGCGAGCGGAACGCCGGTCGCCAGCAGCAAGAACGCCACGCCGACCGCGACCAGGACGCCGGTCAGTTCGCCGCGGTACCAGAGGATCGCCAGCGCGGCGACGCCTACGAGGGCGTAAGCCGCGTACCAGCTCACGAGGTCGGCGAGCATGGCGACGATGGCCAGCCCGCGCGGAACGCCCCGTCGGAGAAGCCCGCGCACGACGAGGAGCGTCCCGCTCATCCCCGCCGAGGGGAGGGCCTGGTCGGCGAAGAGCTTGGCGAGCCCGAGCGGGACGAGGCTGCGCACGCTCCGGCGCACGCCGCCGTTGCAGCGCAGGGCGCGCTGCCACACCGCAGCGGCGCACAGGTAGGTGGCCACTTGGAGCACCGCCGCAGCACCCAGCCAGGCTGGCTGCGCCCTGCGCAGGAGATCGGCGAAGCGCCGCCCCTCGCCGAGGTGCGCGGCCACCGCGACAAACGCCACGAGCAGGAGCACACCCCTCGCCCAAGGGATGCCGGCACGCCTTCGCTTCAGAATCCCTCCTCTGCGCGGGCGGACACTGGATGCGAGGCTAGCCCGCTGACGGCGGTGAATCCCCTCATCCGACAAAGATCCATTCTACTCCATGTACGACGTCCGCGAGTACACCTTTGGTTCCCACAAGGTGGCTCAGGACATCTCCGCTCCGGTGAAGGCAACCGTGGTTCCTGTGGCTTCCGGAAACGATCTCCTAGTTCCAGAGCACACCGTCATCTTCCTCACCACAGGGTCAGCCGACGCGGCCTTCTTCGTCGCCGCCATCCTGAATAGCGAGCCTGTCGGGAAGGTGATCTCTGGTTACATCGTCGACAACCACCTTTCCACGCACCCTATTGAAAACGCCGTGATCCCCCAAGTTCGTCCCTGAGCACGCCCCGCGTCTGTTTGGGCGCTACCGGGTTCTTCGAAGTGAATGCCCTGACCTGGAGGCCTCTGTTTTGGGCGCAGAGTGCGAAGAACCTTGCGTGGTCAAATCGTTCAAGGGGGCAGAGAACGGCCGTCTTTCGAGAAAAGGACTTACGAAAATCGCTGAGTGCACCCGCTAGATACCAAAGGTCGGCTACAGACATTCCTGACTGCCCCTTTCGAGTGTCTAGGATTATTTCGTAGTCGAGCAATGGAGCTGAGACTGACGCGATCTCCAGAAGCAGTGTCTTCATCTTTTCGAGATCGAGCCGTCCTTCTGGGGTCGCTATGATGAAGTCGTGCGCGTGGATAATTCTGATATCAGTTGGCATTGTGCTACCTCCTTCTTAGCCCCGATAGCGGCGGACCGTGAACGTCAGCCAAGCCCTCGGATTTCGGTCCGGGGGCTTTTCTCGTTCACCGCCTAGCATGATCGATCATGACCCGCCGCGAACGGCACGCACGTAGAAGCTACTGGACTTAGCGGCGTAGCCCTGGCGGCCGACACGGAAGCCAACGCCCCAGGCGAGGTCCGGACCGGGCTGGTTGGAAGTAGACGACCAATAGCCCTCGGACTGCGTACAGCTGCAGCTCGTCACCGTGCAACTCGCCACGCAGTTCGTATTGAACACGGTATCCGCCGCCGGGTTGACGTTCTGAAGGTTCACCAGGCTCTCCAGCTCATTCCGATTCGGGATCCGCCAGTCACAGTGGCCCGCGAAACACGGCGGGGCGTTGAGCCCCGCCAGAAACGTCGTCACCATCGTCCCGTTCATCGTGTATGGGCTGGACGTCATCCCCCATGTATAGGTGTTGCCGTAGTCGTGGATGCTTCCGGAGCGGTCCTTTTTCTCCCACATCAAGCCCGTCGTATTGTCGGTGATCGTGCCGTCGCCGTTGTCTGTGTAACTGCGAGCCAAGCCCTTCTGGAGATCCCCGTCGCTCCCTGTTCCGTACGAGGTCATCTGTCCAGTCTTCAGCGGGGGCGCTACTGGGTTGCCCGCATTACAGTTCTGCTGGGGCGTCGATGTGGCCAGGGCCGTCCCCGCGCATAACAGCGTGGTACACACCGCGGCTGCCACAATGGTTTTCGTCATGATCCCGATCCTTTGCGGCTAGTATCGCTTGGAAAGCTGGCTCACGTCAAACCGGCAATCGTGTCGGTCGTCTTGGCCGGCCCCACGGGCGCCGCTTGGGTCAAAGTGGGGATGTGATGTCGTCGCGCGTTGCGCGCGACACCTTGTCGCTCCGTCAATCGAGGAAGGGGCCGAGGAGCAGCCCGCCGCGAAGCTGGTTTGCGTTCAAGCCGCGGTCGAGGCGGAACGGAGAGCCCGTGCCGAGGTTGCGCTCGAAGATGGCGCCGTAGTTGCCCACTTGGGTGAGAGCGCGATGCTGCCATTCCTTGTCGAGGGCCAGCTCCGGGGCAGTGATCGGCATTGCCCCGGCGCCGCCCGCATACCACCGTGTCTCCGATCTTTCTGCGGCGATCAGCGTGTGGACCGTCCACGCGACAATCGCCGACCACTGCCCATCGCCGGTTCCCGTTGCGGCCATCAGGGGGAAGACCGTCAGCGGTTCCGGCAGAATGCGGCTCGACAGTCGGTTCACCCCGGGGTCGAGGGCGGTCATCGCGAGGGTCGTGATTTCGTCGGCGATGGCATGGCAGTTCTGCACGTTGTAGGTGTCGACCATCTCGCCGCTTTCGGAGAACGGCCGGCGTAGCCAGCTTTGGTGGAGCGCGTCGAAGTATGCCGCCAGGCTCCGCTCGACCGGACTGCCGATGAGGAAGCAGATGGTGTCGCCGGCCAAGTCGGCAACGTGCTGGGCGGCTGAGGAAGACGCCACCATCACGGCATGGGATTCCACAAACACGGTGGGGCCGGGGACGATCTGGCCGGCCAGCTTCTGCGCGTCGATCTCCGAGCCCGTCAGAAAGTAGACGTCGTCCTGCTGGCGGCGCACGGCGTCGAAGTCCTTTGGTGTATCGTACGCGTGGTACTCGATGCGTTCGGAAGACCCGAGCACCGCCGCGGCGATCGCTCTACAGATGTCGACTTCGAGGCCGCTCCAGCGTCCTTGGCCCGTCTCGTGCGCCAGCCCCGGCCGTTCGACGCTGCCGCAGCGAACCGCGTTGCGTGCCTGCACCCGTTCGACGACGGAGCCGGCTCGAGCCCCAACGGTCGGGCCGAAGACACCGACCAGAACCAGTAACGCAGAGAGGCGACGCACGGATCGTCCGGAAAAGTCCTGAGCGCGGATGAAGCTCCACACGGCGTGCTCCATCCGCGCTCGCGACCTTCAGTTGGCTGCTGGGTACGTACTCGGCAGCGGGTTGAAGCCGGCGGGAATGTTGTTGGCGATTCCCTGGCTAGCATCCTCCGGCGTGACCCCAATCCACAGGCAGCCCTGGCCGCCGTAGTGGGGCAGGGTCGTCACAGCGCTGTCCGGGATCATTGCGAGCGAGGCCGGTAGCGGGGGGGAGGTGCCCATCAGGCGCTGCGGATCGAAACTCGACAGCAGGCTCTCGGTAATCGGCGAGTTGATGTCGCGGGGCCCCAGGTACTTCTGCTCGAATCCCGTCGGGCCGAACTGGTTGAACTGCGAGGAGTTGCCGGCGGCGAGGGCTTGCGCCTCGTCGGGCAGGCTCGCGAGTGCAGGCAAGCCAAAGATGGCGTTGATGGTCTGGATCACGGCATTGTGATCCCCTTCGACGTGCGAAACGACGTGGGTCCGCGCGTATGGTGAGATGACGATCAGGGGTACGCGCACGCCGCGGGACTGCGGCAGTCCATCGGGGCCGTAGGCGAGGATGCGCGGCGGAACGTGATCGTAATAGCCGTCCGACTCGTCATATGTGATGATGATTGCACTATGCTGCCAGATTGCCGAGTTCGCGGCGATGTCGTTGATCACACGGGCCGCCATCGCCTCGCTGAGTTGACGGTCGCTGTAGGAGGGGTGATCGTCGTCCCCCGCCTTAGCTGCATCGATCGCCTGGACCTCATCCGCGGGCGTGTTGGCGTTCGTGATCGGTGGCAGGAGCCCCGCTTGGTTGACGTAGCCGCCGCGGATGTAGAACACCCCGCCAGTAGGCAGCGCGTTGGTCGTGATGTCGTTGAAGAAGTCGGTGAGGCCTCGGAAGTTCGGCCGCAGCGGCGGGGTATTGGCGAGATAGCCGAAGTACTGTGGCCCTTGGTGGTGGCTGACGTAAGCCACGTGCGAGGCCACGCCCCCCGTGTCGCTCGACTCGAGGTCGTAACCCTCCTGGTACCAGCGCCAGTTGACAGGCTGGAACCCGAGATTCTGGATGAAGGGGACGTCCTGCTGGATGTCGGGGAGGTCGAACGCGGGGTTCAGGTTTTGCGCCATGACGTCGGTGACGGCACTGCCTTGGAAGGTCAGCGGCAGACTGGCAAAGGTGAGGTTCGAGGCGATGTTGGTATTGGCGTAGCTCTCCTTGGCGCCCGCGGGCTGCTTGTTTGTGGTCGTCGTGTCGAACTGCGAGCCATAGAAGGGCTGCGGATCGTTGACCAGCGGCGGTCCCTGCGTGGTGCCGCTATTACTGCCGACCGTGTAAGCTTGGCCGTTCGGGCCGTGCTTGACCCACTGCGTCTCACCCGACTGTCCCGCGATCATCGCCACGGCGTTCGGGGTCGAGGGGGTGTCCTCCGTCGCGAAGATGTTGTCGAAGATCGTGAAGCGGCTGGCCCACAGCCAGAAGAATGGGATGGTATCGCAGTCGATGTGTGACATCACGAGGCGCGCGAACTGGGTGCCCTCAGCGATGTTGGCTGTCCCGCCCTTGGACGCGAAACGCGTGTACTCGTCGTAGGCGAATTGGTCCATCTGCGGCGTGCCACTCACGAGATCGATCTTGGTCGCAAGTCCGGTGTGCGAGTGGTCGACGCTGTCGACGGCGCTGGAGTTCTGGTCGGGACCGATGCGGAAAGGCTGTACCGTCACGGTCACACCGTTCGCGTCAGTGTAGGTCTGGGAAAACCCCGGCGTGTCCATTGCGGCACGGGGATGCTGGCCATCCGAGTAGAGGCCGTTGACGCCCGGGAAGGTGCCGTATTCGTTGTCGAACGAGTGGTTCTCATTGAAAATCACGAAGACGTACTTGATCTGTTTCTGCAGCAGCTGCACGAGCGTTGCCGTCGACAGCGTGGGCTCCGTGGTCGGATCGATGAAGTATGGCGCGACATCCGCGCTGACGTCGGGTTGCGCGGTGACGGTCTGGCTTGTGCTGTTGCAGTGACGGTCGGCTGTGGGCTTGGGCTTGTGCTGTCATCGCCGCACGAGCAGGCCAGCAGTAGCGGAATCGTCATCGCCGTCATGAGCCAACGTCGCCATGGTCCTCGCATGATCCCTCTCCTTATCTTTTTGGGGCAGGCATTGCAGTCATCTGCGGGTTTGTCCTGAACCGTAGCGTATCAGCGGATCGTTACGGTTGTGCGACGCGTGCATTACATCATTGCGACATTCGGGTCGGAGGTTCCTTACGGCATTCGCGCCTTTTGTGCGGGTCGAGCGGCAGCAAGTCTGAGGCCCGGGGTTTTTCGTGATCAACTCGAGCAGCGTCGAGCAGAATCCGAACGTGACGTTCACCAAAGGGATCTCAACCGACGACACCGACACCGTATCGCTCACCGCAGGGTGTCACTGACAGTGGAAAGCGGCGTCGAATCCCTTGGGACCGGCGGCAAGATCTCCGCCACCTCTGTCGTTTGCCTACGACGACTATCCTCATTGTTCCAACCGTGCCGCGGTCGAACAGAGAAAATTTGCGGCTACGGATCTGCTGCTCGCGGGCTATGACATCCGGACGGTCCAGGAGCTGCTCGGGCACCATAATGTCAAGACGCCCATGATCTACACCGACGTCTTGAATCGCGGCGGGCGCGGGGTCGCTCATGAAGAGTTCACTTCCGGTAAAAACTCATGAAGAACGTCCATGTACTCGGCGCCCTCGCCGGTGGTCGCGACATTCCCGATGCGCTTCTTCGGGGGCTTGTCGTTCGACGCGATTCACGCGCTCAACAGTGGGCGCAGATACACCAATGCTTTCGGCAATGCTCGCTGCCCTGCGGGAAACTTTAGCATTACGTGATGCTGAAGTTTGTTCCTTGCCGCGCCCGCCGGCCTTCTGCCCCCTGGCCGTTCGGTCACCGGTGAAATGGTGGCGGGGGTTGCCGCGCGCGCACTGTCTGTGCCTCGCCAAAACTCCATCCGCCGCACTTTGAGCCAAGAATCGCTCGTTTGCTCGTTTGGAGAACACACCTGCCTCCCATCGGCGCTTGCCATCGCCGAGCGAAACCGAGCCGGCCGGCGGAGAACCTGATGCGGGCTCGTTGAACATCAGGAGTAGGGAGCGACTCGGTAAGCTGGTAGGCAATTGGAGACAAAAAGGCCCCAAGCCGTGGACGCGGTCGCCTAACGAGGTCTTAACCCCGATCCGAAAATATTCCGACGCGCGGCGCGATCGAAACTTGCGTCTTGACTGTCATCCTGAGCGTAGCGAAGGATCTCCCGCAACATCACAAGTGTGTGCGTTAGTGTGTGCGTTAGGTCGAGATGCTTCGCTGCGCTCAGCATGACATTTGGCCGGGGTTTGAGGGGCTTCAGGCCGCCCAGGTATTTTCGGATCGGGGTTAGCTGACCGTTTTTCGCCGGCCTGCCAGAGGCCCTCGAAGACGTTTGTGCTGCGATCAGAGGAGGTCGAAGCGGTCAAGGTTCATCACCTTGTTCCACACCGCCATAAAGTCGTGCACGAACTTCTCCTGGGAATCTTCACATCCGTAGACTTCCGCCAGGGCCCGGAGTTGGGAGTTCGAACCGAAGATCAGATCGACGCGTGTGCCAGTCCACTTGAGCTCCCCCGTTGCGCGGTCCCGGCCTTCGAACACGTCAGCGTCTTTCGAGACCGGCTTCCACGCCGTGCGCATGTCCAGCAGGTTCACGAAGTAGTCGTTGGTGAGCGCCTCCGGCCGCTTGGTAAAGACGCCGTGTTGCGACTGTCCGAAGTTGGCATTCAAGACACGCATGCCGCCCACGAGAACCGTCATCTCAGGTGCGGTCAGCGTCAGCAATTGCGCCTTGTCGACCAGCAACTCCTCGGCCGATACAGAGAATGTGGTCTTGAGGTAGTTGCGGAAGCCGTCCGCGAGCGGCTCCAGCACGGCGAAGGAGGCCGCATCGGTTTGCTCCTGCGAGGCGTCCATGCGGCCCGGCGTGAAGGGCACCGTCACACTATGGCCGGCATTCTTCGCAGCTTGCTCGACGCCTGCGCAGCCGGCCAGAACGATCAGGTCGGCCAGCGAGACCTTCTTGCCGCCGGACTGGTCGCTGTTGAACGCGCTCTGGATCCCCTCCAGGGTCTTGAGGACCTTGGCTAGCTGGGCAGGCTGGTTGACCTCCCAATCCTTCTGCGGTGCCAGGCGAATGCGGGCGCCGTTCGCACCGCCGCGCTTGTCGGAGCCACGGAACGTGGACGCCGACGCCCAGGCGGTGGAAACCAGCTCCGAGACGGACAGACCGGAAGCCAGAATCTTGCCCTTGAGGGCGGCGCTGCCCTGCTCATCAATCAGCGTGTGATTGACCGCGGGAATGGGGTCCTGCCAGATGAGTTCTTCCGCAGGAACCTCCGGGCCGAGATAACGCGCGCGCGGGCCCATGTCGCGGTGCGTCAGCTTGAACCACGCCCGGGCGAATGCCTCCGCGAACTGATCCGGATTCGCCATGAAGCGGCGCGATATCTTTTCGTAGGCGGGGTCGAACCGCAGAGAGAGGTCCGTGGTCAGCATGGTCGGCAGGTGCTTCTTCGACGGGTCGTGCGCGTCCGGAACCGTCGCGTCGGCCCCCTTCGCCACCCACTGATGGGCGCCGGCCGGGCTCTTCGTCAGTTCCCATTCGAAATTGAACAGGTTCTCGAAGAAGTAGTTGCTCCACTTCGTCGGCGTCTGGGTCCAGGTGACTTCCAGCCCGCTGGTGATCGTGTCACCGCCTTTGCCGGTGCCGAAGCTGCTCTTCCAGCCCAGGCCTTGCTCTTCGAGGCCGGCCGCTTCCGGCTCAGGCCCCACATGGGACGCAGGGCCGGCGCCGTGGGTCTTGCCGAAGGTATGGCCGCCGGCGATGAGCGCCACCGTCTCTTCGTCGTCCATGGCCATGCGAGCGAAGGTTTCGCGGATGTCCGTGGCCGCAGCGACCGGATCCGGGTTGCCGTTCGGGCCTTCCGGGTTGACGTAGATCAGGCCCATCTGCACGGCAGCGAGAGGATTCTCGAGGTCGCGGTCGCCGGAATAGCGCTGGTCACCCAGCCACGTTTGCTCGGACCCCCAATAGACGTCCTCGTCCGGCTCCCAGACGTCCTCGCGCCCGCCGCCGAAGCCGAAGGTCTGGAACCCCATCGACTCCAGGGCGACGTTGCCCGTAAGGATGATCAGGTCAGCCCAGGAGATCTTCTTGCCGTACTTCTGCTTGATCGGCCAGAGCAGGCGGCGCGCCTTGTCGAGGCTGACGTTGTCCGGCCAACTGTTGACCGGCGCGAAGCGCTGCTGGCCCCGGCCGCCGCCGCCGCGGCCGTCACCGGTGCGGTAGGTGCCGGCGCTGTGCCAGGCCATGCGGATGAACAAGGGCCCGTAGTGACCGAAGTCAGCCGGCCACCACTCCTGCGAGTCGGTCATCAGCGCATGGAGATCCTTCTTCAGGGCCGCCAGGTCGAGGCTCTTGAATTCTTTCGCGTAGTTGAAGTCCCCGCCCATTGGATTGGACTTGGACGAATGCTGGTGCAGGAGATCGAGCCTCAACCGGTTCGGCCACCAGTCTCGGTTCGACGTGCCTCTGCCGGTTGCTTGTTGGCTTGCTCCGCCCGTTACCGGGCACTTGCTATCCTCGCTCATCTCTGCTCTCCCTTCCTCCCAGGTTCGGGTTTGGTAGGTGCTGACCACCGCCCCCGTCGTGGTATAAAAGGCAGCCTGGCCCACCAGGTCGGTGATCCCCGAGCGTTCCAATTGAGCATACACCTCATCCGAGACTTCTGAAAATACCAGTCTCACCCCATGCTTTTGGAGGAGATCATAGAGAGAGCGCAAAACCGCAGCCGCCGAGTAGTCGACGTCGTCCACCGCGGCGGTATCGATGCAGAACCAGTTAAGGGGAGGTTTGGCCTCTCGGACCAGCCAGGTGACCTCCTTGGACAGAACTTCGGCATTGGCATAGTACATGCCATGGGTAAACCGGTAGACCAGGAGCCCCGGGAGAAATTGGCCCTGAGTGGCCACCGGCTGGGCCTTCCAGCCTTCCGTCTTGGCCGCCACCATCACCGCGTTTTTCGGACGGTAGCCATGCCGGGTGTGACTCACCAGCGAGATGAACATAGCCAGCAGGATGCCCTGTTTCACTCCCATGAGAACCACGGTGGCCGCGGTTATGAGGGCCACCCAGAACTCGGCGGGCCGCTCTTGGTAGATCTGTCGCATGCCTTTTACGTCGATGAGATGCACGCAGATGAGAAGAACCACCGCGGATAAGACCGCGGCCGGCATGTAGGCCAGAGGCCCCGTCAGGAAGATCAGCACCAAAAGCACGACGATGCTGCTGGCGATCTGGGCCAACTGGCAGCGACCCCCGGCGCTGTCCACGATCTCCGAGGCGGTGGGACTGCCGTTCACCACGAAGCCGCCAGAAAGTCCAGCCCCGATGTTGGCTAGGCCCAAGCCCACCAGATCTGTATTTTCGCTCAGGCGCTCGTTGTAGCGAGTGGCATAGGCCCGGGAAGTGGCGGCGCTCTGGGCCAGGATCACCACGAAGATGGAAAAGGCCGTGGGCAAAAGCTTCATCAGGAGGTCAGCGTCAACTTCGATCCGTGGCAAGCCGAAATTCGGGAGACCGCTCGGGACCGCCCCGAGGGTAGCCACCCCCGCGGCTTTAAGATCAATGGCCCAGCTCACCGCAATGGCACCGATCACTGCCACGAGGGCCCCGGGAAACTTTTTGGAAATTTTCTGGGAACCCAGGATCACGGCCAGGACGGAGACTGTCACCGCCAGGGTGTAAAAGTTCGTCTGGTGGAGGTGATGGAGATCATGGAGGAGACGGCCCATAGGGCCATGCCCGCCCTTGGGCAGTCCCAGCGTCCCGCCAATCTCCATGAGGGATACCTGGACGCCGACTCCGGTCAGAAACCCTATAAGCACGGTGCGGGACAGGAAGTCCGCCAGGAAACCCAGCCCGATAAAACGGGCCACGATGAGGAAGCCAGCCGCCATGAGGGCCAAAAGACCACACAGGGCCATATAATCGGGCGAGCCCAAGGCGGCCAGACCTGTGAGGCCGGCAGGGAGAATGGCGGCGGTGGCAGAATCTGCTCCCACCACCATATGCCGGGATGAGCCGAACAAGGCAAACAGCGCCGTGGGAATAAGGATGACATAGAGGCCGGTGATCACCGGGGTGCCGGCAATCTTGGTGTAGCCCATGGCCTGGGGGATGTTGAGAGCCGCCAGGGTGATGCCTGCCATGATGTCGGCGGACACCTGGGACCTATTGAGGGGCAGAATTCCCTGGAGCATAGGGAACCGGAAACCCTTGGCCTCATTTTTGGCGGTGGCCATGGCTGCTCCTCATTTCAGCCCGGAGTGGGGCATCATTCTCTTTGCCGCCGGCATCGTCCTAACTTTCACCCGTTTCCATCTTCTCACACCGAACCCCGATTTTCCGAAGTGGCACCTTACCGAAGTGTATGGGCCTCTTTGGTACTGGGCTGTCTTTGAAAGCACGCAATCCGGATGGTTCTCTTCTTTATCGTGCTTTCGGTCTTTCGTCCTTTCGTGTTCCATCTCTTCGGTTTTCTTACGCGCGGCGACCGCCGACAACTCGCAGCTGCTTCGAGGTCATGAACCACAGGAGCTCACCCGCCCCGCGTGGGGGAATGGTGTTGACGCGAATTGCTGCCACCGCACCCTTCTTGAACGGCAGCCGGGCGAGGTGGGCGGAGCCTGTGAGCAGATGCGACGCCAGCAGCCCCATGTCCGGCTCATGGCCGACGAGCATCAACTCGTGCGCCGCCCGGCGCGGACGCAGGCCTGGACCGAAGCAACGAGTTGGTTGCTGTCGACCGGGTTGCCGTCGAGCACCTGGTAATCGGTGATCAGGCCGA
>Ga0326728_10012962_pt1 | contig 18306 bp, 12 predicted proteins | sample MB3enrmetagenome_FD_207602 | JGI IMG/M metagenome (GOLD analysis project Ga0326728, IMG submission 207602) | Lab enriched peat soil microbial communities from McLean, Ithaca, NY, United States - MB31MN | ecosystem: Environmental > Terrestrial > Soil > Wetlands > Peat | place: USA: New York... | reverse complement strand
TTTCTTTTTCGTCGCCCTTCGCCAGGAGGGCTTTTCCGGCAAAGAGATCGGCTTGCTGGGGAGCATGGCCCCCTTGATCGGCGTCCTGGTACAGCCGATCTGGGGCGTGGTTGCCGACCGCTTCGACCACAGCCGCTGTTTGCGCCTCGCCACGCTGGTGACCGCCGCGATTGTCGTCCGCATGTACTGGGTACGCGGTTTCTGGCCCTTCTTCTACATCACCGCGTTGCTGGCGCTCTTCCGCGCCCCTCTCCAACCGCTCATGGACGCCGTGGCATTAGACTTCGTGGAAGCCAGGGGCAAGCTCTCCTACGGTATGTTTTTGATCTGGGCTTCCATCGCTTCTGGCGTGGGCACCGCCGGCACGGGCTGGTTGATCGAAGGCCGCGCCACGCGCACCGCGTTCCTCTGGGGCGCGGGCATGATGCTGGCGGGGATTCTCTGTGGCGCCCTCGGCAAGCGAGCCACCCCCAAGCACAGCATCGAGAAGACAACGTTTAAGGGCCTTGGCTCAGTTGTTCGCAATGTGCCGCTGATGGCTTTTCTTCTCATCGTGTTCTTCGTTTTCTTTTGCTCGACCGCCTTCTGGAACTTCAACGGCGTGTACTACACCGACCTCGGCGGGTCTTCGATATTGTTTGGTTTGGCCGTGGCGATGGCTTCGACGGGTGAGATTCCCTTCTTCTTCCTGGCCGCCCCGATTTTCAAACGCGTCGGCTTGCACAGGACCTTGCTGTTCACTTTCGCGTTCAGCACCCTCCGGCTTTTCGCCTACGCCTTCATCAGCAACCCGAGGGTCGCCGTTTGGCTCGAGCTCAGCAATGGGATTTCCTGGACGCTTTTCTGGGTGGGCGCAGTGGAATACATCAAGCAAATTGTGAAACCGGAGTGGCGAGCTACGGTACAGTCACTGCTGTATGCCTGCTCTTTCGGCGCGGGTACCATCCTGGGAGTCGTTTGGAACGGCTTCGTGCTGGATTACTCGAGGCGCCACTTTCAGAACCCTTGGGTAACGCTTCCTGTGCAGAAACTCTTCCTGGCCAGCGGGCTTCTTTTTGCCGCCGTGACCTTGGTGAGCGTTGTCTATTTCAAGAATGTCAGGCAGCAACCACTGGCTGCCGCGGGCGCAGTTCCTGGCGCAACGGGCGAAATTGCCTGAAAAAGGACTCCGCGCATTCGTAGCCTACGGGGGCATTCCCGCCCAACAGGCCCCAGGCTGGTGGGTTGGAGAGGGACCCATGTCGGGCTCCACCTAGGAATGGCGTTCTAGAGTTGAACTTACGAGTCCAGGTTTGAATGGCAGGTTCCCTGCTCCCCTCAGACGCTCAGTGGGTAAGCCCCGATCCGCCGCCCTTCGTCGAGCATGGCGAGGTAGTTTTCGAGCGGGATGTAGTTCGCTACGCTATTGCCGCTCCCGAGAGCGTAGCCTCCGCCAGGGGCACAGATTTCGATTACTTTCCTGACGTAGCGCCGAATGGCCTCGGGGTTGGCTGTACACAGGAAGTTCATATCTATCCCGCCCAGAATGGCAATCCGATCGCCATAGCGCCTTTTGGCTTCGGTTACCGGGAGAATCTTGTCTTCAAAAGAGTGCTTGGCGTCGATCTTTACGTCGTCGATCAGATCGTCCATGATGGCTGCAAGGTTCCCGCAGGAGTGCAGGACGAAGGGGAGGTCGCAGCTGTGGACGAGCTCCGCCAGTTTCTTATGCCAAGGGAGGGCATATTTGCGTAGCAACTCCGGAGCAATGAGCGTGCTGTTAGCATCGCCCATGTCGTCGCCCAAGACCACCGCGCCGAGCTCGCGCGTATCCACATTGTCCAGGATCGTCTGCACCAAAACCAACAAGTCCTGGCCTGTTTTCTCAAACATGTCCGACACGAGTCCTGGGTCTTCATAAAGGGCATAAGAAAAGGGTAGAAAACCCATCAACTGAGTCACATTCTCCAACACGCCGCCCACCGTGTAAATCAGTTTCATTCCGTCCGGCATGCACTTCTGGGCCTCGACGAACTCCCGTGCGCACTCACGGTTGATCTCTGGCCAGGGATAAGCATCGAAGTCCCCCCGGCTCTGGATAAGCCCGTGGTTGTTGTCCACGTAGCTTCGCTTTCCTTTGGAAAGCGCCGCAGTATCCTCGGTCTGCCGCCACCTGAGGTCATATTGAAAGCCGACACTCTCCAAGGCCACGTAGTCGAACCCCAATCTCCAATAAAACTCGACCGTGGCTTCCGGGCTCAGGGGCTTCCCGACGTACTTTTCCACCACCACACCATCCGCGAAGAGCTCGTAGAATGGAACCCTGTCAGGCTCCCCTTCCCGCAGCAGGACTTTGCGGAGTCGGTTGAAATCTGGCTTGTACTCCCTCATGTTTTGCTTCTCCTTGCAAGCTGATTTACGGCGCCTGACAGCACTACAGCCGCAAACGCAGGCACCGGAAAAGCGCCTTGTGAAAGCGATTTCCGAAACGCGCTACCCAACGTATAACTTACCACGCTCAGGGGGAAAGAGAAAACGCAATTCGGCCTTTTCTCGGGGTCCGGTAAAGGAGGCGATTTTTCTTGACTTGCCCTGGCGAGAGTGATAGAAACTCTCCTGTGCAACCGGTTGCGGAAATCGGTTTACACCGCCCTCAGGAGAACCAGCATGCGCCAAGGGTGCGGTTTGGCACTACGCGAGTTCGCGCTGCTGGCGTTGGCAGCGCCAGCCCTCGGCCAGGATACCGGGTCCATCACGGGCTCGGTTCGCGATGCTTCCGGCACCATTGTACCTGGAGCGACAGCAAACGTTACGAAATCCGAAAACGGAGTTCGCCTGCGGGCGGGAGAATTGCTTAATGCAAAGATAGCCTTTTTCAAACGGAGGAGGGAACGATGAGCAGCGAACTTACTACTGATCGTCGCGGATTTCTCAAGACGGTTGCCGCGGCGAGCGCGATGGTGGAAGGTGGGTTACCCGACACGGCGTTGGCGGCGACGGGGAGAAAGATCAGGGTGGGACACATTGGCTGCGGCAACGTGGCCATGAATGCTTACGTGCCGGACATGGCGGCGTGTCCTTACATCGAGCTGGTAAGCACCTGCGATCTTATTGCTTCACGAGCCGAATATATCGCCAAGAAACATAACATTCCGCATTGGTACCACAATATTGATGAACAACTGGCGGGCGAGCCGTTCGACCTTCTGGTGAACACCACCTCGATGCCGGCGCACTTTGAAGTGAACTTTGCGGCGCTGGAGGCAGGGCGGAACGTGTGGGGAGAAAAGCCCTGTGCGCTGAGGGTTTCCGAATACAAGCAACTGCTGGAGCTGGCGAAGCGCAAGGGGGTACAGATTTGGCCGTCGCCGACGGTGGTAACCAGTCCGCAGTTCAAGTTCATGGCGGAGACGATAGCGAGCGGGAAGTTGGGGAAGATCTACAGCGCCCATTCCACTTACGGCCACGAAGGCAATCTGTGGTCCCGTTGGTTCTACGAAAAAGGGGGCGGATGTTTGTACGACTTAGGGGTATACCCGGTGGGAACGCTCACGGGATTGCTGGGGCCTGCGAAGTCGGTAGTCGGGATGTACGGTATCTCGAAACCCGTGCGGACCGTGCATCCCCACGACGGGCCTCCGGGAGACGTGTGGGTTACGGCGGACGACAACCTCATGTTGATTATGGAACACGAGAACGCGGTCTTCTCTCATATTCAAACGGGATACACCTACTTTAGCGGCCGCGACGACAAGGACATTTCGGCCACCGATTACAGCATGGACTTTGCGGGGACGGACGGACTGATGCATCTGGTGGGGTACGATTGGGCACCGCACGGAGTGGATCTAACTTGGCGAGGGCACGAGCTGAAGATGGAGCGCTACTGTACGGATGCGGGCAAGTACTCGTGGCAATACGGGGCGTCGTACATAGCCGAATGCATGGCGACGGGGAAGAAGAGTCTGATCACCGCAGAGCATGGACTTCACGTTCTTGAGGTCATGAATGCCGCCTTGGAGTCCCAGGAGACGGGGCGGCGAGTTAAGATCGAGTCAACCTTCAAGTGGCCCATCGTCGGCTAGGCCACCGTTTCGGCAGGTCGGCCTGGGCGGCAGCAAAGGCGCCTTGGGAGCGGGCTCTCCGCCATGTGGGAACACTCCTCTCCCACATCGCGACCCGCTCCCGGGCCGACCGCTCCTGATGCGGCTCCTCGCCGAGCGTGGCGGATATATAAGGAGAATCTACATGCGTAAATGGTTCGGCTTGGCATTATGCGAGTTCCTACTACTGGCGTTGTCGGCGGGGCCGGCACTCGGTCAGGATACCGGCTCGATCACGGGGTCGGTTCGCGATACTTCCGGCGCGATTGTGCCGGGAGCCACCGTCAACGTAACGAATTCCGAACGAGGAATCAATCTCAAGACCGTCACCAACTCCGATGGCGACTATCTCGTGGCCGGCCTGGGTGCAGGGTCTTATGATTTGAGCATCACGGCGCAAGGTTTCAAGCGCTTCGACGTGACGGGCATCGTTCTCCGCGTAGCGCAGAAAGCGCGAATTGACGCCACCTTGGAGCTCGGGACCGTTTCCTCAAGTGTAACGGTGAAGGGCGAGCAGGTGGCGCAGGTCGAAACCCAGTCCGCAGAGATGTCCGGGATCGTCACCCAGCAGCAGATCAGCCAGTTGGTTTTAAATGGACGTAACTTCACCCAACTGATTGTTCTGACGCCGGGGGTCAGCAACCAGACCGGACAAGACGAAGGTGTTGTCGGTGTTAACGGAAACGTCAACTACAGCGTCAACGGCGGCCGCACGAGTTACAACAACTGGGAAATCGACGGCGGAGACAACATGGACAACGGCAGCAATCAGACGCTGAACGTCTACCCCAATGTTGACGCCATCGCCGAAGTGAAGGTCTTGACTTCAAATTACGGCGCGCAGTACGGGCGCAATGCCTCGGGCACGATTGAGACGGTCACCAAATCCGGCGGCAAGGACTTTCACGGTGATGCTTTCGAATTCGTGCGGAATGATGTCTTCAACGCTCGCAACTTCTTTGACGTTGACCGGCCCGCTTATAAGAAGAACGACTTCGGGTACACGATCGGCGGACCGCTGGTGATTCCGCACTTGTACAACACCGGACGCGACAAGACTTTCTTCTTCTTCTCAGAGGAATGGCGGAGAGAGGTCCTGCCTAACACCTTCAACGTCGAGGTGCCATCGGTGGCCGAGAGAGGCGGGGATTTCAACGACGTTTGCCCGGGTGCCGACTGCCCAAGGGACCCCACCACGGGTTTAGCTTTTCCGAGTAACCAAGTCTCGGTCGACGCCAACGCGCAAGCCATCATGACCCTCATCCCGGCCCCCAATGCCGGCAGCGGAGCCGCCTCGTTCTACATGGCCGCACCTTCGCAGCCGACGGACTGGCGGGAAGAGATGTTCCGCATCGACCACAACATAACGGACAAGACGCGGTTCTACTACCGCTTCATCCACGATTCCTGGTCGACCGTGACACCCACGCCGACCTGGGACACCGGATCGTTTCCGACGGTGAAAGGCGGTTTCGACGGGCCAGGCATAAGCATGGTGGCGAACCTTACGGCAACTGCTTCGCCGACGCTGCTCAATGAATTTGTGTTCAGCTACACAGCCGACCACATTTTCATATACCCGATTGGCCCGTACCAACGGCCTTCGTCGATGACGATGAGCGGGATCTTCGACAATGGTTTTGGGGGTGAACTTCCCGTGGTAACCATAACCGGCGGGGCAGCGTACGGGGGCGGTTTCAGCGCGGGGACGGGATATGACCCATGGTGGAGGAACTCGAACCCCACCTATACCTTCCGTGACCAACTCACCAAGATTAAAGGGCGCCACAACATTTATATCGGCTTTTACGCGGTTGCCGCCCAGAAGAACGAGATGGCGTGGGGTCCGTACCCGCACATTCAAGGAATCCTGGACTTCTCCAACACGTCATCCGTCACCACCGGCAACGCATTTACAGATTTTCTGGTGGGGCGAGTTGCTAACTTCACACAAAGCCAGCAGGGATACAAATTCTACCAACGATACAAGATCATGGAGCCCTATATTCAGGACGACTGGCGCGTCACGAACCATCTTACCCTCAACGCCGGATTTCGTCTGAGCCTGTTCGGCACGTACCGGGAAAAATACAGGCACGCTTACAATTTCGACCCCACCGCTTACAGCTTGTCGCAAGCAGCGCAAATTGATACCACGGGTGCGGTCACGGGCCAGGAGGGGGCGCTGATTCCGAACTCCGGGAATGACTTCGATGGTCTGGTCGACTGTGGGGTAAGCGGCGTGCCCCGCGGGTGCATGAACGGCCACGTTTTCAATCCTGCGCCGCGCATTGGCTTCTCGTATGACCCGTTCGGCACCGGCAAGACGGCGATCCGCGGTGGATACGGCGTCTTCTTTGACCATTCCAACGGCAACGAAGCGAACACCAATTCGCTCGAGAGCCAGCCGCCCCTGGTGCTGACTCCGACGCAGTACAACATACTAGGCTATACCGACATCGGCGGATCGGGGAGCTCGCCGCTTCTGTTCCCGTTGACGGCCACCGCCATCCAAACCAAGGCGAATTGGCCGTATATGCAGCAATGGAGCCTGAGCGTTCAACGCGAATGGTTCAGGAACACCGTTTTTAACGTTGCCTACGTCGGGAGCAAGGGAACCAATCTTTACCTGCAGACCGACATGAATCAGTTACACCCCGTGCCGCTCTCCGAAAATCCCTATGGCGCGGGGCAGGTGATGACTCCTCAAGACTGCCAGAACGGAACCGTGAACGGCCAACCCGTCTCTGCCGCTGCCGCAGCTAACTTCGCGGTGGCGTGCGGCAGCGACCCCAATCCGCTGCGTCCATTCAGGGGGTACGGTTACCTTCGATCCGTTCTGGACAAGGGCAATTCCAACTACAACTCGCTCCAGGTTTCAGCGCGGAGGATGATAGGAAAGCTCCAGTACAGTGTTGCCTATACCTATAGTCATACCCTCGACGATAACTCCTCGGATCTTGACTCCTACAACCTGAGGAACCTCTATGCCAGCTCCAACATCGACCAACGCCATGTGCTGAACATCAGCTACATCTACGATCTGCCGTCCTTCAAGCGCGCGGGAGCGGTTTCGAAAGCGATCGGGGGGTGGCAGTTCTCTGGTATAACCAGTTTTCAGACCGGCACGCCTTTCAGTATAGATGCCGGAAGCACCGGCGACATCATAGCCGGGGCGGGGGTCGCGAACGGATCCAGTGGTGTAACCGCCTACCCGGAACTGATCGGGAATCCTCACGCCAGCCCGCCGGTGAATCAGGCGGCCGGAGTTATCGGCCCGCTTCTTTATAACCCCGGCGCTTTTGCAGCGCCCCAAGGATTGACGTTTGGCGACGCGGGACGGGATATCCTCTTTGTTCCGGCGCGAACTAACTTCGACATGGGCCTGTTCAAAGCCATTCCAATTAAAGAATCCAAGCGCTTCGAGTTTCGCGTCGAATCCTTCAATGTGTTTAACCATACGCAATGGAATGGCGTGAACAATTACGCGAGTTGCTACGGCGGAGCTGACCACTCGGTGGGCGACGCGAGTTGTATTGCAGGGAATACGTTCCTGCATCCGTCGGGAGCGCACAATCCGCGCATCTTGCAGTTCGGCTTAAAACTGATCTTCTAGCCGGGCTCGTTGGGCCGGATCGGCACAGATCTCGTCGAGTCTGGCCGAAACATGGATTCCGAGCGGAGATTTCATGATGGTTCGGCTCACCACTGGTCATGAAAATGGCATAGGCGGCGCTCACGGGGGCCCCTGGAAGGGCGGGGCTGGCGTCCCGCCCTTCCGCCGCCATTCTCGCGGCATTGAGGAAGCGAGATCCACTGCGAGGCGAATCGTAATAACGATGCACTCGAGGCCCGACAGAAGCAAGAAGTGTGGTGAGATTCCTCACTTGGCTCGGAAAGACAGGGTGAGGCTTCGGGGGATGTTCGTTGAACAAGGTTGAGGTTGGCGAGCAACCGGCTGGGCTCCGTTTTGCCGGCAATGTCGGGCGGAGGTTCGCCAGGATGGGGTTCATCATCATCATGGCGGGACTGTTTGGCGCCGGCGTGCAAGCGGAAGAACGAGCGGCTCACAGCGCTGCGGATCTTGGCGAGCTGTTTCATGAGGGCGAGCAAGCGCTCAAGCAAGGAGAACTTGGCAAGGCGGAATCGATCTTCAAGCAAATATGCGCTGCCGACCGCGGTTCCGTAGGTGGCTGGGTCAATCTCGGTGTCGTACACCTGCGACTAAAGCAGTGGGACAGCGCTGTCAAGGAGTTCAAGACCGCCGAGCGCCTGGCGCCGCAAATCCCGGGAATCCGTTTGAACATCGGCCTCGCCTACTATCGCCAAAGCGCTTATCAGTTGGCGATTCCGCCGTTCGAGTCGGTGGTGAGAGAACAGCCGGATTCCGTTCAAGCGCGGTATCTGCTGGGACTCTGCTATTTCTTCACGGAAAAGTACGACAAGTCAACGCCGGTCCTGGAAGGGCTATGGAATTCCCAATCAGCGAGCCTGCCCTACCTTTACGTACTCAGCCTCTCAGCCTGGAAGGCGGAGCAGAAATCTGTTGAAGATCGCGCGCTGACACGCATGCTCGAGGTTGGTGGCGACTCGCCTGAACTACACCTGTTCATGGCCAAAGCCTACGTGGAAAGAAAGCTCGATCAGCAGGCGCTTGCTGAACTGGACAAGGCACTTGAGCTCAATCCGAAACTTCCGTTTGCACACTATTACCGCGGGTTCGTCGATCGGAGGCTGCACCAATTCCAGCGCGCGCGCGAAGAATTCTTACAAGAATTGGCGCTTGACCCGGACTCCGCACTCGCCTTCGATCAACTCGGTTTCGTGTGCTACGGACTCGAGGACGGCGAGGGCGCCCAGAAGTACTTTCGCGCGGCTCTAAAACAGGATCCAAATTTGGGTACTTCGCTTTACGGGTTGGCCAAAGTCCTCAAAAAGCAAGGGCAGTTAAAGGAAGCGCTGGCTTTGCTTGACCGCGCCGCGAGGATCGACCCGGATAGCCCGAGCGTGCAGTACCTTCGCGGACAGGTGCTTCTCAGCCTGGGACGCGGCAGCGAAGCGCAGTTTGCCATGGCAAGGGTGACAGACCTTGGCAAAGCCGAGAACGACCACCTGGAGAAGATGATCTCAGGTCAGGCCGTCGCGGACCCTCAGCCGGCATCGGAGCCGCGTTGACGAGCCTGGGTCAATTCGCGTCCGCCGGGAGCCCTAATGGCGGCCGCGCGAAACTGGGTCAGCAGCACAACAGGATGTCACGATAGGTCTATGAGCGATACACAATACGCACTCGGGCTGGACGTGGGGGGAACAAAGATTGCGGGCGCGGTGGTGGGCTTTCCTTGCGGCGAAATCATTGCGAAGCGTGTTATCCCCACGCTGCCAAAGCGCAATGCTAAGGAGATTCTGAATGACGCCGTGGCGCTCGCTGACGCTCTGGCAAAGGACGTTTGTAGTCGCGGAATCAGCATCCAAGGGGTCGGAATTGCGGTCGCCGAATTGGTGGATGCCTCGGGCAATATCACCAGCAGCCAGACAATTCCATGGCGAGGAGTGCCAATCGGCGACGCTTTTTCACATCTGGGACCAGCCATGGTTGAGTCCGACGTGCGGGCCGGCGCGCTTGCGGAAGCGGTGCTGGGCGCGGGCAAACACTTCAAGTTGTTTACCTACGTAACAGTCGGCACGGGGATCAGCTATTGCCTGATGCAAGAAGGGGTTCCCTTCGCCGGAGCGCGGGGCAATGCTTTGATTTTGGCCAGTGCAGCCTTGACGACCACGTGCACGAAATGCGGTGCGCTGGTAAATGAGATCTTGGAGGAAGTTGGCTCGGGGCCGGCGTTAGTGAAGCGATACAACGAGCGGGTCCACGCCAACGTTGCCGTTCGCGCCGAAGATGTGCTTGCGCGCGCTTCCACCGGCGACGCGATGGCTACGGAAGTGGTTTGCGAAGGTGGAAGAGCTCTGGGCAACAGCGTCGGTTTCCTGATCAACGTTTTGGATCCGGAAGCCGTAGTAGTCGGCGGCGGCCTGGGGCTTGCGGGCGGCCTTTACTGGAACGCTTTTGAAACTGCCACTCGAGAGCATATCTGGTCTGACACAGCCCACGACATCCTAATTTTGCGGGCGGCGCTAGGCCCGGACTCAGGTCTGATCGGGGCGGCCGCCGCGGGATGGAACCGTGTTAAAGGAGGGCGGAATCAGGCGTATGAGTGAGAGTCTTCAACAGAGATTACAACACAGTATTGTGCTCGGCGATGGCGGGTATCTGCTCGAGTTGGAGCGACGCGGATACGTGGACAGCGGTTCGGGCCGCGAGAAGGTGGGAACCGGACGCGGCAGCGGGCAGTTCACTCCAGAAGTCGCCATCGAGCAACCCGAAGCACTCCGGCAACTCCATAGTGAATTCCTGCGAGCGGGTTCTCAGGTGCTCCAAGCGCTGACCTTCTTTGGGACACGGCAAAAGCTGACGCGTGCGGGCTATGGCGAGCATACGGAAATGATCAATCGCGCCGCAGTGCGCATTGCCAGCCAGGTCGCCGGCGAGCACGCCCTGGTGGCCGGTTCCGTCTCTCGCACTCAACTTTTCGAACGGGAGGGGCCGTCTGCGGGCGCGCAGGCGCGCGATCTCTTGGCGGAGCAAATTCGATTTCTAAAGGACGCGGGGGTTGACTTCCTGATTCTTGAGACCTTTTTTCACCTGGAAGAAATGATGATTGCCATGGATTGCGCGCGCCAAGCGAGCCTACCGATTGTGGCGACTCTCAGCTTTCGACCGACGGTTGACAGCACAGCCGACGGCTACTCACCCGCCGAGTGCGCACGGGTCTTGGCCGACAAGGGGGCGGACGTCGTTGGCGCGAACTGCGAGCAAGAACCGGCGCGCATGTTACCTATTCTGCGTTCGATGAGAGAGGCAGTTTCGATTGGCATCGCCGGACAACCGGCGGCCTTTCGCACCACTGATGTTACTCCTTGCTTCACGCGTCTGCCCGAATTCCCGGACGAACTTGAGACCCTCCAGGTGTCGCGGACGGAGTTCGCCTGGTTCGCGCGTGCGGCGCGAGCCGAAGGTTTCAATTACGTTGGCGGATGTTGCGGCTGCAATGCGGCCTATATTCGGGCGATGTCGCAAGCCCTGGCATCAGCCTAACTTGGAACGGGGAATCTTGGCTTGGCCCGGACTATCGCACTTGAGGTCCGTGGTTGTTTCGCCTTGCGGAGGAGGAATCGGGTGCACTATCAAGTGGAATCCCGCCCTAGCGGGTTCGCCTGCGGGTGGGAGAATTGCTTAATGCAAAGATAGCCTTTTTCAAACGGAGGAGGGAACGATGAGCAGCGAACTTACTACTGATCGTCGCGGATTTCTCAAGACGGTTGCCGTGGCGAGCGCGATGGTGGAAGGTGGGTTACCCGACACGGCGTTGGCGGCGACGGGGAGAAAGATCAGGGTGGGACACATTGGCTGCGGCAACGTGGCCATGAATGCTTACGTGCCGGACATGGCGGCGTGTCCTTACATCGAGCTGGTAAGCACCTGCGATCTTATTGCTTCACGAGCCGAATATATCGCCAAGAAACATAACATTCCGCATTGGTACCACAATATTGATGAACAACTGGCGGGCGAGCCGTTCGACCTTCTGGTGAACACCACCTCGATGCCGGCGCACTTTGAAGTGAACTTTGCGGCGCTGGAGGCAGGGCGGAACGTGTGGGGTGAAAAGCCCTGCGCCCTGAGGGTTTCCGAGTACAAACAACTGCTGGAGCTGGCGATACGCAAGGGAGTGCAGCTTTGGCCGGCGCCGACGGTGGTAACCAGTCCGCAGTTCAAGTTCATGGCGGAGACGATAGCGAGCGGGAAGTTGGGGAAGATCTACAACGCCCACGCCACTTACGGCCACGAAGGTAACCTGTGGTCCCGCTGGTTTCATCAGAAGGGGGGCGGGTGCCTCTATGACCTCGGTGTCTACAATGTGGGGACGCTCACGGGATTGCTGGGGCCTGCGAAGTCGGTAGTCGGGATGTACGGGATCTCGAGACCTGTGCGGACCGTGCATCCCCACGACGGGCCTCCGGGAGACGTCTGGGTCACGTCCGACGACAATACCATGCTCCTCATCGAGCACGACAATGCGGTCTTCTCGCACATCCAGACCGGGTACACGTACTTCGAGGGCCGCGACGACAAGGATACTTCGGCCACTGATTACACCATTGATATCGTCGGCACCGACGGACTGATGCATCTGGTCGGGTACGATTGGGGTCCGCACGGAGTGGATCTAACCTGGCGAGGGCATGAGCTCAAAATGGAGCGCTACTGCACCGACCCCGGCAAATACACCTGGCAATACGGCGCCTCCTACACTGCGGAGTGCATGGCCACCGGCAAGAAGAGTCTGATTACTGCGGAGCACGGCCTCCACATTCTCGAGGTAATGAATGCCGCTTTGGAATCCCAGGAGACGGGACGCCGGGTTAAGATCGAGTCAACGTTCAAGTGGCCGATCATAGGGTGAGAAAACGGCTGACGGGCGTCGCGTTCGAGTAGGACGGCGGCTCCCGTTCGCCGCCTTCTTCACTTCGAATATGATGCCGAGGGAGCCAGGCGCGTGATTCGTGTGATCTTCTGCGTGAATCTAGTGCCCGGACCTTCGGTTCCTCCCGCGAGGGGGAGAATGCCGTGCGATTAGCTGTACAGCGCGAATAGAGTGCAAACGCGAGCAATGAAAAGAGCATCGATCGGTATCGCTATAGCTCTGTTGATCCTGACCGCCGACCCGCTGACGCCGGCTGGAGATCAATCCTGGAAGCAACTCTTCAACGGCAAGGATTTGAGCGGATGGCAACACGTCGGGGACGGATGGATGAGCGTGGAAGACGGGCTGATCCGAACCCACGGGTCCAAAGGGATGGGTTTGTTGTGGTGGACGGGTGGCAAGATCGGTAATTCGGTGATCCGGGTGGTGTACAAGACTAAACGCAAGGCAGACGACTCCGGGGTTTTCATACGAATCCCCATCGAGCCCCGTGAAGCTTGGATGCCCGTCCATTACGGGTACGAGGTGAACATCGAATACGAGCCGGAAAGGTGGCACGAAGATGACTACTACGCCACAGGCTCCCTACTATCCTTCACCAAGATTTTCAAAAAAGCGGATCGGCCCGGTCCGGAATGGAACACGCTCGAAATCACGATTGCGGGACCGCGAACTATAGTTCTGGTCAACGGGATAAAGGTGACAGACTACAAGGAAGGAGACCCAATTCCCCCGGCGCATCCGGACGATCCGCAACGAGGGCCACGTCCCAACGAGGGATATATCGGAATTCAGAATGAGGGCGATGAGACGGTGTTTTTCAAGGAGATCGCTGTCAGACCGTTGCCTTGATGGCCCCTCGTCTTTCGCCGCGGGAATCGTATGAATCATCTTCAAAGTTCGGTTGAAGTTTTCTCTCCCTCCGAGGTGGAGGCAATCCATCGCAGCAGTCTGCGCATCCTCGATCGCGTCGGAGTGCGTGTGCCACATGCGGAGACCCTCGAGCGCTGTAGGCGGGCGGGAGCGAAGGTTGACGAAGCCCGCGAAACCGTTCGCATTCCACCGGCTCTCATGGAAGAGGTGCTGGCCCACATCCGAACGGGCAAAGCCAGAACGCAAGCCGGAGGGCAGCCCGCGAAGCTGGAGGGAGTGATCTCGACGCAAGCTCAGGTGGTCGACTACAGCTCGGACACCAGACGACCGGGACTGGTGTCCGATGTGCTAAAGGGAATCGCCTTGGTACAACACTTGCGCAGTTTCCCCACCTGCAACGCTGTAGTGATCCCTTCTGATCTCCCAGCGGAGATCGCCGATGTGGCGTGCTTTCGCATGGTCTACTCCTACTCACGCAAACCTGGGGGCACTTACGTTCTCACGCCCTTTTCGGCACGGTACGTCGTTCGTATGGCTGAAGCCATCAACCGCCCGGCTTGGTTCCTATTGGATCCTGTCAGTCCGCTTCAGTTTAGGAAGGAGAGCTTGGAAATCGCTGCCATCTTCGCGCACGCACACCAACTTCTCTACGTCGGGTCCATGGTGATGGCGGGCGCCACGGGGCCGACGACGCTGGCCGGAACTGTTACGCTCCACAACGCCGAATTGTTGGCGAGCTTGTTTCTGATCTTCGCGCTGACGCAGGAATACCGCTACGGCGTTTACAACGTCGGGCCGCACAGTGTTGATCCCAGGACGATGGCCTGTTCGTTTGGCTCGCCGAACCAGGCATTGTTCGCGATTTGCGTGGCCCAACTTGGCCATTTCTACGGGCTTCGTTGCGTCGCGAACGTCGGGCTGACGGACTCCCTACGGCCCGATTTCCAGGCCGGGTTTGAGAAGGCTTCCACTGCGGTTTTCGGCATGTTGGCGGGAATCGAGTCCATCGGCTGCCAAGGCCTGGTAGGGGCCGATCAAGGGTTCAGCTTTGAGCAGCTCGTCATGGATAATGAGTGGATAGAGTTTTGCAACTACGTCCTAAATGGGGTGGAGGTCACAGAGGAAACCATTGCCGCCGACCTGATAGAAAACGTTGGCATCGGGGGAAGTTTCGTCGCCGAGGAACACACGGCCCGACATTTTCGGCAAAGCTCCTACCTGTCAAAACTGCTGAACCGTGACCTGTGGGAAGCCTGGCGGGCTGAGGGCCGCAAAGATGCATTGAGCCGAGCTCATGATTTCGTGCAAGCGACGGTCGGACATTCACCGAGTTTGGATCCCGTCTGTACACCCGAGCAGTTTAATGAACTAAATCGCATCGTGGAGGAGGCCAACGCCGAGCTCGGGCATTCCGCTTTGCGGATTGGACAGAACCTATGACAACATTAACTTCTCGAGAACGAATGCTGCGTGCGCTGAATCGTGAGGTTTGCGATTATGTGCCATGCTGCTTCATGAGTTTCACAGCTTTGCGGAAGCGCGTGAACGAAAATCTGTACGCCCTGGTCGATGCTGAACGGGACCTCGGCTTGGACTCGATGTTGTTCGTCCCCGCCGCCTCGCGGCCACAGCGGCCCGAGCATCCCGATCTTCGCGGGTTGCCCGTGCGGTTTAGTCCGCAAGTAGAAACGCGCTCCTGGGAAGAAAATGGAGATGGCGCCGCGCGAATATTGCACCGCGAGTTCCATACTCCGGACGGCGTGCTCTCAACCAACGTCCAGATGTCAGACGACTGGCCCTACGGCGACAAAATTCCATTTGTAGGCGACTATTGCGTCCCACGCGCCCTGAGCCACTTGGTGACGAGTTCCGCAGACCTGCCTGCTCTGGCGCACCTTCTTGTGCCGCCCACAAGCCAGGATGTCGCCGCGTTCCAACAGGAAGCGGAACGCGCCCGCGCCTTTGCCGACAGCCGTGGGGTTCTCCTGGCCGGCGGATGGGGAGTGGGTGCCGACATGCTGAACTGGCTGTGCGGCATGGAAACACTGATGATCCTCACGCACACCAGTCCGGACATGGTTGTCAGTCTGTTCGAGATGGTTCACCAATGGAACAAGCAGAGAATGGAGGTGGTGCTTTCCGAGGGCGTAGATTTGTACATCCGGCGGGCCTGGTATGAAGGTTGTGATTTTATACCGCTGAAATTCTATCACGATGTAGTGCTCCCCACGTTGAAAGCAGAGGTGGATTTGGCGCACGAGAGAAACGCCAAGTTCGGCTACATCTGCAGCAGCGGGTTGCTGCCCATGCTCGACTACCTCCTCGAGGCCGGCGTCGACGTGCTGATCGGAGTGGATCCGGTTCAGGGCACTAGAACCGACCTGAAAGAAATCAAAGCGAAGGTCGGCAATCGGATGTGTTTGTGGGGAGGAGTCTCAGGGGCCATCACTGTGGAAATGGGGACAGAGGAAGACGTGCGAGTGGCGGTCCGCCAAGCGTTGCGGGCGCTTGGCCCGCTGGGGTTCATACTCTCTCCCGTAGACAACATCACTGTCGACGCGCCGAAGACGTGGAAGAATCTGGAAGTCTTCCGCGACGCATGGCGCTCGCATCGGGACCCCTGCAACTCGAGTGACGACGGGAAGCAATCATCGAGTGAGAACGACGCAAATTCGAATCCCCTCGCGGTCGAATCCTGCGGTGAGCCATGACCCACTTCTTACAGGACATCCTTCGCCAGCCGGAAGAAATGAAAGGGGCGATCAATTATCTTCGCGGCGACGCCCTGCCAACACTCGAGAGGGCAGCCGGAGCAGTCCGCAAGGGCCGCCATGTTTACCTGACGGGGATCGGTAGCAGTTGGCACGCAGCGTTGAGCGCCCAGTCGCTCTTCCACGGGCTAGGTTTTCCCGTACATGCCCGGGATGTCGCGGAACTGCTGCACTTTGACAGGTTCCCCACGGGTTCAGTAATCATCCTTATCTCTCGTAGTGGGCGCAGTGCAGAAGTGGTCAATCTGCTTCCCAAAGCTCGCCAAAGCGGAGCAACCGTCATTGGCGTGACGAATTCAGCGGATAACTCGCTCGCACAACAAGCGCACCTGCCGCTCGTCATCCCCGTCCGTCCGGATCATGGAATCTCAGTCAACTCTTACTCCACTCTATCACTTGCCGCCGGCGCGCTGGCGAGTGCCGTCGTCGGTTCCTTCGATGCCGCTTGGGCAGTCTCCCTGGAACGCGCCGTCAGCGAGACCGTGAATGCTGTGGCAGGCTGGCAGAAGCAGATCGCTGATTCCTCTTGGCTCGCACCGCGTTCCACCTATTACTTTCTCGCGCGCAGTTCCAGCCTGGGCAGTTGCAATGAGGCCAGGCTGCTTTGGGAGGAAGGTGTCAAGTCGCCGGCGACCGCGTTGGGCACAGGAGCGTTCCGTCACGGGCCGCAAGAGATGGTTGCCCCTGATGTGCGTTTCGGCATCTGGATCGACGGTCAGGAGATGCGCGAGCAGGACTTGGCTGTGGCTTGGGACTTGGCGCGACTTGGCGCTTCCGTGATGCTTATCGGTCAGGACCTGCCCGGACAGTCACCCGGACTGTCCTTTCACCTTCCGCGCATTCCGGCCGCCTGGCAGTTCCTGATCGACATCATCCCCGCGCAACTTGCAGCCGAGCGTCTTTCGCGGCTCTCAGGCGTGGACTGCGATTCATTCCGTATCTGTCCCTACGTTGTTGAAACTGAGTCTGGGCTTCTGCCGGAACGTATGGGTGATCCCGAAGGCCAGACACCTCTGGAGTCCCGCGATGATCGTTCCACCGGTTCTTCGAGCTAGATGGTTGTACTACTCCATTCTCTGCGTCTTGTGTTGGGGAATCTGGGTTCTCGGCTCCAAGCTCGGGTCCAACGAGATCCCTGCTAACTCGATGCAGTTTCTGTTCGCCTTCGGATTCATTCCCGTCGCGATTCTCGTGGTCACTCTCAAGCGGGCCAAATTCGAAAAGAGCGTGAAGGGAATCTTCTATAGTTTAGGCAACGGTGTTCTGGCCGGAATCGGCGGCTTAGCCCTTTTTGCAGCCTACCGGACTGAGGGGAATACATCGGTCATTACTGCCGCCACGGCCCTCTATCCCCTCATTACCGTCATACTTGCGATGCTGGTTTTGCGCGAACGGCTGAATTGGCTTCAGGTAATCGGTCTGGGATTTGCGGCTGCGGCGATTATCATCTTCTCACTGTGAGGATTCGGCGCTATGCATTTGCCTCCTTGGTTCTGGTTTGCCCTGGTGACGTTGCTTTCGTGGGGCATCGTCGGTTTGCTCCAGAAGCTGTCCACCAACCATCTCTCTGCCGAGTGGGCGTTGGTCTGGCTGGCGGTTGGTTTCTTCATCCTCGAGCCGTGGCTATATCCGGGGCGGATACTCTTCACGTACTCGGGCCGTGGTCTCACTTGGGCGCTGCTGAGCGGCGTGTTTAACGCCTTAGGGGCTTGGGCCCTGCTGGCCGCTTTGAAGAGCGGTGGCAAGGCGTCGATCGTGGCGCCATTCACAGCGCTTTATCCCATCGTCGTAGTCTTCCTGGCGCCCTTCGTCCTCCACGAATCCATCACCCTCCTCCAAGCGGTCGGAATCGTCTGTGCCTTGGTTGCCGCGGTGCTGCTTTCCGCGGAAAGCTCGCCGTCTTAACTCATTGGCTGCACGGAAAGGTCGGGGCACATCTTGGCCGGACCCCTAGAGCGGTTTCGATTTAAGTATTTACATATCCACAGGAGGCGAAGTAATTTGTGCATTCGCTTGGAGAGACCGTATGGAGCAACTCCC
>Ga0326728_10012961_pt1 | contig 18306 bp, 11 predicted proteins | sample MB3enrmetagenome_FD_207602 | JGI IMG/M metagenome (GOLD analysis project Ga0326728, IMG submission 207602) | Lab enriched peat soil microbial communities from McLean, Ithaca, NY, United States - MB31MN | ecosystem: Environmental > Terrestrial > Soil > Wetlands > Peat | place: USA: New York... | reverse complement strand
GGGTTTACGACGTGGCAAGCGTCGGCAATAAAGGGGTATCCCAGCGGCTGATCACCGCGCCGTTCAGTCCCTTGGGCCAAAATACTCGGATTGCCAGCCGCAATGCAACGTGCGTGGCATTGCCCACCAATCAGCCGATCAATCCAGAGCGCAACGTCGGCGATAAGATGCGAATCGACAATCAAGAGCAGCCGTTTCATCCTCTCTATAACTACGCGTACATCACCGACGCGGTGGAAGGGTTGATATTGACCAAGGTAAATACACTGGCCGACGGCGAGCCGCGCAATAACTTCCTGAAGCGGGCGTTGACCTGGAACCCAAACGGAATCCTGAACGGCGCTCGCCATCTTACGATTGCCGGATCGAACGTTTACATCGCGACGCCGCGCGGCATCGTCGTCGTCAGCATCGACGATCCCCTGGAGCCGAAGGTCCTGGCGGAATTGCCGCTCACCGATGCGCGCGCGACCGCGCTGCAGTTTCGGTACCTGTTCGTCACGGACGCCGCCGGCCTGCAAGTCGCCGACGTAACCCACCCCGAGGCACCTAAATTGTTGCCGGACAACACGATTCCGATCAAGGATGCGCATCGCGTTTACGTGGCGCGCACCTACGCCTATGTCGCCGCCGGCGCGGAGGGATTGGTGATCGTCGATGGCGAGCGACCCGAGAAACTGAACGAACTTACCCGGTTCGACGGCGGCGGTCGATTGCACGACAGCCGTGATGTGGTCGTCGCTTCGACGAACGCGTCGCTTTTCGCCTATGTCGCCGACGGCGCCGGCGGGCTCAAGGTCGTGCAGCTCACGTCACCGGATTCGCAGAAGAAATTCTACGGTTTTAGCCCGGAACCCGAGCCCGAGTTGATCGCCAGCTACCCGACGCGAAAACCGGCGCTGAGCCTTTCGAAGGGCCTCGATCGCGATCGCGCGGTGGATGAGACCGGTGGACAAATCGCGGTGTTTGGCCGGCGCGGCGCACGGCCGTTGAGCGCCGATGAGGTGCGGCGAATGTACCTCGACGCGACCGGTCAACCGTGGTTCGTCCGCGACACCGCTCCCGCGAAGAGTCCTCAACCGATTGCCATGGCGCACGAGCCATGAGCGGCCACGCATTGCACCCGCACACGCAGTTGAATTGCGTACAAGCCATCGCCATCTGTACGCTGGGCTTGTTCGGACCCTGCGGTTGGGGAAGTGAAACTGCGGTCAACGACTTTCAACATCTTGGGGTGGCGTCCTGTGCATCGGGCGTTTGTCACGGTAAGAGCGGTGTGCAAGGCACTCACACGGCCGCCAATCTGTGCAGTCCCAAGAAGGAACAGGATGTCGCGCTGCGGGAATACTTCGTTTGGTTGCAATGTGACCGGCACTCGGCCGCTTACAACCGGCTGAGTTCGAAGCCTGGGCTCGATATCGCAGGGAAGCTGGGGATCGCCAATCCTCAATCTGCGAAGATTTGCCTCGATTGTCATGCCGACACGGCCACGGGCGATAAGGCCGGACCTAAATTCAAACGCACCGACGGGGTGGGATGCGAAGCCTGTCATGGGGGAGCGCAGAAATGGCTCGAAGTACATAAGAATCCCAAGACACCGCATTCCGAAAACGTCCGTCTCGGCATGTATCCGAGCGATCAGCCGCTGGCCCGCGCCCAATTGTGCTTGTCTTGTCATCTTGGGACGCGCGATAAATTCGCCACCCACGTCATCATGGGCGCCGGACATCCACGGCTGAGCTTCGAGTTGGAGGCGTTCACAGCCAACCAGCCGCGGCATTACGTCATCGATGCGGACTACATCGCTCGCAAAGGCATGATCGCAGGCATGAATTTGTGGGTGACCGGCCAGCTGGAGAATGCGCAGCGCTACCTGACACTACTGCAGACTCCTCTGCTCACCTCGTCGGGAATGATTCCTGAATTGGCTTTCTACGACTGCTTTGGTTGTCACCACTCCACCGACAATATGCGTTGGACGCGCGAGCGCGCCGGTCCGAACATCAATCCGGGCACGCTTCGGCTGCAGAAGCAAAATTTGGTGATGCTGCAGGCGCTCGCGGCAGTGATCGCTCCGGAAAGCCTGCCCGGCCTTGCCGCGGGAACGGATCAGCTAATTCGCGCCGGCCAGGCTGATCCCACCACGCTGCGAAGCGCGGCGCAATCCCTACTCGAGAAGCTACGCTCGTATGATTCGTGGGCCGTGCGATCCTATACGGAGACCGACGCGAGCAATGTACGCAAGATGTTGGTACGCTACGCGGCCGACGACAAAACCAGCGACTTTGCCGTTGCTGAGCAGGTAGTGCTCGGGGTCGAGAGCCTGAGCCATTCTCTGAACGACTATGAGCGGCGCAAGACGGCTTTGGACGTTCTGTACGACAAGGTCAAGAGCGGCGCCAATTTCAACCCTGCGCAATTCGCAGACGCCGCAAAACGCGTGCAGAGTCAGTTCTAGCCCATGACAACGATGGTGGGACGCTCGAATGTCGGTGCCCGCGGTTCCCAGAATCAAGATGCGATGGGATGGGACGAGGCGCGGAACCTGGCATTCGTGGCGGATGGCATGGGCGGCTATGCCAGCGGGGAAGTCGCGAGCACCCTCGTCAGAACGGCGATTCTAGGATTTCCCGAGCCGGCGAAGCTCGAGGACGCGATCTTGCAAGCTCACGCGGATATTCTAGCGGCCGTTGCGCAGCACCCCGAGTACGCCGGAATGGGATCGACGGTCGTCGCGATGCAAATCGCCGATCGCCGTTGCCACCTCGCCTGGGTCGGCGACAGCCGCGGCTACTTGTGGCGTCAGGGTTCCCTGCGGCCCCTGACGCGCGATCATTCGGTAATAGAAGTCCTGCGGGACACCGAGAACCTCTCGGAAACTCAGGTGAGAGGCCATCCGTTGCGGAATCGGGTCACTCAATCTCTCGGTCTAGATCACCCCGTACCTTCAACGATGCAGACGCCGCTGCGGCGCAATGACTGGGTCCTTTTGTGCAGCGACGGGCTGACCACTGAACTGCGGGACAACGAAATCCGTGACGTGCTGGCCGCCCACTCGACGCTCGAAGAGGCAGCCGACGCACTCATCAACGAAGCGTTGGCCAAGGGCGGGCGCGACAATGTAACCGTCGTGCTCGCGGAATATGATGGGGCCAATCGAATGGACTTTGCCAGGCTGCGCAACGAGCGTACGGTGCTGTGGCTGTCCATGATCGGCGGAGCGCTTCTAGCCATCGTCGTGGCAGTGACCGTGTGGCGCCTGATGACACCAAAGTACTGACGGGAACGCGCGAAAATGAACAAATGTCGATTGGTGCTCCGCAAAATCAAGACTGGCGAAGAATTCGCGCTGACGGGCGTCGTTCCCGTCGGCCGCGAGGTTGAAAACGGAATTAAGCTCGTCGCCGTGGGTACCTCACGGCATCACGCCACGCTGAGTGTCGTGGACGGCGCGGTGTACCTTGAAGACAAAGGTTCGCGCAACGGCTCGTCGATCAATGGTCTTAAGATCACTGCCCGGACGGCGCTAAAGCCAGGCGATCGCGTCAGTTTCGACACTGAAGAATTCGAGTTACGGATGGAAGGCGGTGACGAGACCGTCGCCCATTCTGTCAAGTCGGACAGTCCTGGCAGTTGGGCCGATGTAGAGTTCGATGTCCATGGCGCCGACGGCACCGAGAGATTTGATCCGAATCAGTTGAAGGAATATTTGGCCAAAGCCAAGGAACGTCAACAACAACAAACGCAACTCGACATCAAAGAGCCGTGCTTGAGGATTTCTTCGGCAAGTCAGCCCACCTTTACCTTTCCGCTCAAAATTTCCGGTTCCCCCGTACAAGAGTGGACCGTCGGTCGCAGCGCCGATTCCGCGATTCGCTTGGACGAGGCCGGCGTGTCGGAGCGTCACGCGAAAATCGTGCGGGAGGGCGCGCGCTGGAAGCTATTGGATGCGATCTCATCCAACGGCACTTATGTCAACGACCTTCAGGTCGGCATGTGCTACCTGGCTGCCGGTGATACGCTGCGATTCGGGCGCGTCCAATGTGTATTCAACCTGCCGCGAAAGAATATCGGCACGCGGCCGCAAGGGCAAAAGCGCAACCTCAAGAAAGTCGTCTGGGTTGGGTTGACCTTATCGTTCACCATCACTTTGATGATCTTGTATTTGTTGCTTAGAGCCCGAATCAGGTGAGTGCATTGAACGGTTGATCGGGCGGGCAATGTTGTCGATACTGGGGGCATGAACGATCCGGGTGGATGACTTCGACTGGGATGGGGACGACGTCTTTATCACGGTGGAATACCTCAAGGGTTCGCCCCTGGCGTCGACAGCAGCGTGACGGAACCGTTCACGATCGTGAAGAACGACGTGCCGAATTCCCCCTGCTCGTAGATCACGTCGCCTTCGCGCACGATCCGCGTACCCCGCGGCGGCCGCCCCTGGCGCGCCTGCTCGGCCTTGAGCGCCGCGATCTTGCGGGTTTCGTCGTGATACTCCGGACCGTCGCGGTAGGCGAAGCTGATCTCGCTCTCGATGACGAGTTCGCTGAATGCCAGGGCATTCAGCTCGCGGGACATCGGCACCCGCGCCTTGAATCGCTCGAGCGCCTCATCCGGGTCCTGGAAGAAGGGAACGCCCTTGAATTGCCACTCGATCAATTGATGGTCGGCCGGCTTCAGCTGCGTGTTGCCGTAGACGAACTCGGCGACGCCATAGCCCTGATTCATCGCCTGTTTGATCAGCGGATCCCGCCAGCGACCCGATGATGTAAATCCCGGGCACGTTGCTCTCGTAGCGCCGCGACAGCTCCGGAATCGCATCTGGACGGGCGTTCGGGAACTTGATGCCCATGAATTCGACGAAACGGCGCGGCAGCTCCGCTCCCAGGCGAGCGATGAGCCGGTGGCACGCCAGGGTCCTTTCGCCCGACGGGGTTTCCAGAACCACCGTCGTCCGCGGGGTCTTGCCCGGGACATCCGTGATGGTCTTGATCCGGGTCTCGTAAAAGCATTCGAGCCGGCTCGCATCGTCCGTGATCGCCGCCAGCACCTTGGTCAGATTGGCGTCCTTGGCGCGGCTGAATTCCTTGCCCCGGTTGACGATGAACACGTCGTTCTGCTCGGCGAGCGCCAATGCATTCTCGATCGCCGCGTCGCCGGCACCGATTACGAGGATGGTCTCCTCCTGGTAGGCCTTGGGGTCGTCCAATTGATACTGGACCGCCCCGCAATCGTCGCCCGGCGCGCCAATTTTGCGCGGGTTGCCCTCGAGACCGATCGCCAGGATCACCGTCTCGGCGACGACCGTGCTGCCGTCCGACATCCGTATGACGAAGTTGCCGCCGTTCCCCGAGACGGCGGCGACCGTGCCATTCAGGCGGATGTTGACCCTCACCTTCTGATAATCGTCCTGCCAGGCGGCCAGAATTTGCTCGCGGCGGCGCTGAGGCCAGCTGGACCGGCCCCGATGATCGCAACCCGATACCTAATCCCGGCCGGTTGGTCGCTCATGCCTGCGTTTCACTGTGGCCATCTTGAACCAGCACTGCTAGCTGGTTTATGTCGGGGGGATGATGGCGGCATTTCCACGCCGCGCAATACGGCCCGCCCTCGGGACCGCGCCTCATCCGAAACGCCACTGGTTAAGAAATGAGCTATATTAGTGGCGCTCCACGATTGGGCGTGCCGGGTGCCGGAGTAGGATATCGTCATGAACTCCTTCCGCAGATTGCTTGCCGGGTCCGCCCGTACGTTGACGACTGCCGCGATCGTCTTCGGCTGCGCAGCACAGGCCAACGTCAACACCACTCAGGAAACCCAGGAACGCGTCCGCATCGCCGCCTCGAACATGCAGGACGCACTGGTCATCGACTGCCAGCTGCCGGGCAAGCTCATGGTGCTGGGCGGCCAGCGTCAGTACCTCTCGCCGGGTCAATTGAAGCGCCTCACCGCCATCGACTGCCGCACCCGCGGCGGCGAATACACGCTGGGCGATCTGTCCGGCGGCACGCTCTCGTTGAAGCGCTGGCTGCCCCTGGCGCAACAGGGCAACGCCGAAGCGCAATATTATGTTGCACGAATCTATGCCAACGGCATGGACGGTGTGCCGGTCAACTACGCCCAGGCCGCCGACTGGTACGGACGCGCCGCCAAGCAGAAATTTGCCCCGGCGGTGCAGGAACTCGGCTATCTGTACGAGTCCGGGTTGGGCGTGCAACAGGATCGTTTGCTCGCGCTCAATCTGCAGCGCCAGGCGTCGGGACTCGGGGATGAACTCGACTACGCCTGGAAGATCACGGCCACCAAAGAGGAGGCGGCCCAGCAAGCCGCCGCCCTGAGCCAGCAATTGGAGTCGTCCAACGCCGAACTCGAGTCGATGCGCGCCAAATTGGGCCAGACCCGCGACGATCTTGCGCACAGCCGCAGCAGCCTCTCGCAGGAGGAGAACGCGGTTCTCGCCCTGCGCGCCCAGTTGAAGACGCAGCAGAGCGAAGGCGGAGACGGCTCCGCGAAGGTCAAGGAGCTCAAGGCCAAGCTGGCGGCGAAGGAGGACGAACTGATCGTGGCCCGGACCGATGCGGACGCGCTGCGGACCAATCTCTCCGCGCAGCAATCCGAACTCGAGTCCCGTCTCCAGAAGTCCCAATCGACCAGCCTGGAATTGAACCAGCTGCTCGCCGCGCGGCAGGACGAGACGAAGTCGCTACGCGCGCTCCTGGCGCAATCCGAGCAGCGGCTGCTGCGCTCCCAGCAGGAACTCAGCGATCTGCGTCTCGACTACCGCCGCCAGGTCGATCAGGTCGCCGCCGAGCGCGACGAACTGGACCGGGCGCGCGCCAAGGCCCACAACAACGATGCGGGCGCTCTGCTGGCCATCAAGGAACACGAACTCGACCTGCAGACCACCCGGGTCCAGGCGCTCGAGGGTGAACTCGCCAAACTGCGCGCGGGCCAGACCGCGAGTCAGACCGACAGCCGCGCCCTGGCAGGCCAGTCAAAACAGCTCGAGGCGCAAAGCGCGGCGCTGAAGGCGCAGCTCTCGGACCTGCAGACCCGCTACTCGGCACAGATGACCCAGCTGCAGGCGGCCAAGGACGAGCTCACTTCGATCCGCTCGAAATCACAGGCCGAACAGGCGGCGCTGTTCGCGAAGATGTCGGATCAGCTGGCCTCGCGAACGTCGGACCTGACGTCCAAACAGCGCCGCATCGATTCGCTGGAGGCGGACACGTCCACGCTCAAGGGCGAACTGGCGCGGCTGCGCGATCAGCAGGCCAACGATCACAACGCGATTTCCGGCGAGGCGGAGCGGGCTCGCGTCGCGCTGCAGGCGGCGCAACAGAAACTCTCCGAACAGCGCGATCAGCTCGATCAACTGCGCACCGACGCGGCGAAGGAGCGCGCCGCCATGCTCGCCGACCGCAATACGCTGCAACAACAGCTGGCGGAGGGCGAGAAGGCCAACGAACAGGAGGTGAACGCCCTGAAAATGGAGATCCAGGCGCGTCAGACGATGATCTCCGCCAAGGACGTGCAAATCGCGACGCTGGAGAAGAAGCTCGCCGCGCAGCCCGCCGTCATGGCGGCCAACTACCAAACCCGGGGGATGCCAGATGCCGGAGTGCCGCCGCCCGCCAAGACACCCCCCTCCGCCATGCCCCCGGTCACGGCGCCTTACTACGCCTTGGTGATCGGCAACAGCGACTATCGGTACATGACCGGACTGACCACGCCCACGAACGATGCACAGAGCGTGGCCGATCTGCTCGAAAAGCATTATGGCTTCAAGGTGAAGACCCTGCTCGATGCGACCTCCGACGAAATCATGCGGACGCTCGACAACTACACAATCGACCTGAAGGAGAACGATCGGCTGTTGATTTATTATGCCGGGCACGGGGGTACGCGCAACGGTCCGCCGGAGCGTGCGTTCTGGCTGGGGGTGGATGCCGATCCGCGCACTCAAACCGGCTGGATATCCTCCGAGTTCATCAGCGACAAGATCAAGCAGATCGCCGCGAAGCACGTGCTCCTGGTCTCCGACTCGTGTTTTTCCGCTTCGATCACCCACCCGACCACGACGACGGTGCGCCGCGATCTGAATGAACAGCGGTTCCAGATCCAGTGGAACCGGCGCGCGCGCATGGTGTTGACCTCCGGGCAGAACACCCCCGTGGTGGACGGCTCCGGCGATCGCAATCACTCGCTGTTCGCCCAGGCGTTCCTCGCGGTGCTGCGCCAGAATGACCACGTCATGAGCGGCGAAATGCTGTCCTACGAGCTCGGTAGCCGGATGCTGCCGGAAGCGAACCGCATGGGCCTGAAACAGACGCCGACCTACACCTCGCTGCAGGACTCGAATCACGATTATGGGGATTTTTTCTTCCTGCCGACGGCCACGCCGACGCGAGTTGCGTCACTGAATGATTGAGCGATTGATTGCCTTGCGAACGTTCAGCGAATAACAATCTGAAGGGAGCCGAATATGATGAGAATGATGCCCGTCATCCTGGGGTCGGCGTTTGCCGCGACGGCCACAGTGTCAGCAGTCGATGCGTCGGCGCAGACCACGCCGCCCGGAGCGCTGACGACCTATGTCACCGCGGCCAATGGCGCCAGCCAGAATCAGATCAACACCGCAGCGGCCGTCCAGGGCATGTGCAACTACCTCAAGAACGTCGAGGGCTACACCACCGCGGCCACCGCCGCCGGGCCGCCGCTCAACACCCCGATGGGTGATTTGTTCCTGCGCTGCAACGAACTCGTCCAGACCGCCGCCCAACTGTCCGGCACCAAGACCACCCGCTCGCTGGGGCTGCCGGGCTCGGGACTCTTCGGCGCGCTGCAGCAGGTCTCCGGCATCCAGCTGGCCGCCCAGGGAACCCTCACCACCCAGGTGCCCGCGGGACAATTCGCAAACATCGGCAACCGCATCAGCGCACTGCGCTACGGTGCGGCGGATGCCGGCCTGCGCGGCCGGGTGAGTGCGTACGACGCCCCGCCGGACGATGCCGGCGGCTACACCGCACCGGTGGTCGGCGCCTACCATTTCTCGTCGAACGACGACGACGGCGCCTCCGCGGAGGGCGTGCATGCCGGATTCATGCGGGCCACGTACACGACCTTCACCGACGACTCGCCGGCGCCGAGCGCCTCGGGACGGTCACCCATGACCGCCACGGCCGTCGTCCCGAATCCCTGGGGCGTTTTCGTCGAGGGCAGCTACAACTTCGGCAGCCGCGATCAGACGGCCGGGGAGGACGCATTCAACTATTACGCCAAGAGCGTGACGCTCGGTCTCGACTACAATTTCGGCGGCGCCGTGGTCGGCGCCACGGTGGGCTATGACACCTACAAGGCCAATTTCGAGGCCAACGGCGTGAGCGACGGCGGCGGCTATGCGAGCGTCGAGGGCACCTCGGGTTCGGTGTTCGCCGCCTGGTTCGGCCAGCACTGGTACTTCGACGGCATCGCCAGCTACGGCGGCCTCAACAACGACGTCGTGAGGGTGGTGAGCTATGCGCCGGTGGTGCAGACTCCGCCGCAATGCCAGAGCTACGCCTGCGGCGCCGACGTGGCCCTGAGAGGCAGCCCCGGCGGCAAGGATACGGCCGTCGGCGCCACGGCCGGCTACGATCTCACGGCGGGACGTTGGAACCTCTCGCCGAACCTGAGCCTGAACTACCGTCGCGTCGACATCGACAGCTACGGGGAAACGGATCTGGATCTGGCGACCACCACGGTCGGCAGCGGTCTGCCCCTCCGCTATGCATCGCAGTCGATCGATTCTTTCCGCTCGGGCCTGGGTTTCACCGCGTCGACGCCCCTGAGCTTCGGTTTCGGCGTGCTCACCCCGAACCTCAAGATCGAATGGGATCACGAGTTCAAGAACGAGGCGCGCACGATCGAGGCGCAGTACATCCAGGACAATTCACTGACGACCGGCACGCAGTGCGTGTCGTGCTTCCTGATCCCGACGGAAAAGCCGGCGCGCGATTTCGGCACGGCGGGGGTCGGCCTGTCTGCGCTGTTCCCCAACCGCATACAGGCCTACGTCTATTACGAGCGGCTCGTCGGCGTCTCCTACCTGACGGGCAACTCGATCACGTTGGGATTGAGAGGCCAGTTCTGAACGGCCGGTGGCGGCACATCAGGTCGTCTTGCAGAGGGCGGCATTCTGCTCGCAGATGTCGCGCTGCAGGTGAAACAGGTTCAGGTTGTCGCAGGAGGCCTTCAGGCCGTATCGGACCATCTGCAGCGCGGCCGGCAATTGTCGCTGGTCACGCAACTGGCGCGCCTTGCGCAGGTAAAGATCCGCAATCTGGCTCTTCATGCGAAGGGCGGGTGGGTTGCGGGTATCCACCGCCAGAATGGAGTCGAGAATCTGGTTGACGTTGTTCGCCCCCTCGCTGAGCACGTACGCCAGATCTTCCGGCCTCTGATCGATCTTGATGTCCCGCAGATAGTCCTGCGCGAGAAACAGATCGTCGCCGACCTTCTGCCGCTGGGCCGGCGTGAGGACGACACTGGCGGCGGGCCCGCCGGGTGCCGCACATAACATCTGCTGTTCCACGTGGTTGGAGTACTCATGGGATCCCACCACGATTCCAGCCGCGACGATCGTGACGGCACCGCCGGCAATTGAGGCGCGATACTTGCGCAGAAACGTCGTCGGTGCGAAGGCCCGTTGAAAATCCCGGACGGTCTTGGTGCGGGCTTCGCGCGACAACGCGAGCGCGCCGCGCAGCGCGTCCCACTGGCGGCGGCTCAATGATTCGATGCGCTTCGGCTGCAACCCCGCCTCCAATGCCCGGGCTGACGGCGTGCCCGCGAAGGGATGGTGGCCGGTGAGCAGTTCGTACACCACCAGCGCGAACGAATAGATGTCATCGCGCGGATCCGGGTCCTCGCCCCGCCATTGTTCGAGCGACGCATAGGCCGGCGTGAGTCCCGCGACCACGGCACTCGAGACGTACTGCGTTTCGGTCTGGATGGCCGCAGAGCGCGCCATCAGGCGCGAGATGCCGAAGTCCAGCACCTTCACTGTGTTCTTGGTGGTGATGAGGATGTTGCTCGGCTTCACGTCCGAATGGACCACCCCCTTGCGGTGGGCGTACTCGAGCGCATCGCCGATCTTCTCGATGACCGGCCAGGCCGCCGGCACGGCCAGGCCGTTCGCATAGTCGCTCCGGAGCAGCGCGTCCAGCGGTTTGCCCCGCAGGTACTCCATCGTGATGAAGATATACGGACCGTCCCAATCGAAGTTGTCGACCCGGACGATATTGTCGTGGGACAGGGTCTTCGCGCGCATCGCTTCGTCGAGCAGACCGGTGCGGGCGCTGCTGTCTTCGACGTAGGCAGCATTGAGCGCCTTCAGCGCGATGAACGGGTTGCGCTTGCCGTCACCCTCCAGATAGCGGTCGACGGCCTTGAAGACCTGGCCCATCCCGCCGCGGCCCAACTCCTCGACCAAACGGTAGCGGTTCAGTAAAACCGCGCCGATCTGCAGCGGATGCAGGCGGCGCTGTTCAGCGCCCGGATCGATCGGGCGTACGACCGTGGGGGTGCCCACCGGATCGGCGGCGGGAGACACCGCCACGGCCACCGGAGCGTACTTCGCGCCGCCCTTGACCACTGTGGCGTCGCTGTCGGCCGCCTTCTCCGCCGAGAACAGGTCACGAACCAGTGTTCCGATCGCGGGGGACAATCGGCCGCTCTTCTCACCCGCTTCGAACCACGCCCGCGCCTCCTCGCGCCGCCCGGGATGCGCAGCCAGGAAGCGGCGGATGCAGTCGTGAAACTCCTCGGCGGTGAGTCCGCCCGCGATGTACCGTCCGAGATCTTGTATCAGTTCTTGCATGTGCCTCGCTCGGACAGCGCGGCCGGCGCGCTCCGAGAAATGGGTCAGGTCGGCCTAATATACTGAATTCGCAGGATCTTGGTTTGAATCGCGGATCGAGAGGCGGAATCGCCAGGGTCATTGCGGTCAACCGGCGACGGCCGGTTATCGGGCCGCGGCGAACGATCAATCAGCATAACTACCTATAGTTCACGCCACCAACTCGCTCAATAATAGCTTAGAGCCTGAGTGAGATAGACATGAGGAATTACGACCGTATCAGCGCTCCGGTGCCCGCCGATATCGGCGCGAAGCGTGCCCACATCATTGGCGGTGGCATCGCGGGCTTGGCATCAGCGGCATTCCTCGTGACCGATGCCTACATGCCGGGCGTGAACGTAACGGTTTACGAATCGCTCAGCGTGATGGGCGGCTCGATGGATGCCGCCGGCGATGCCGAGCAGGGCTTCACGTCTCGCGGCGAGCGCGAGCTGGAGCCTCGCATGGAGTGCCTCTGGTACCTGTGCTCGAAGATTCCCTCGATCCAGACGCCAGGCTTGACGGTCCTCGACGAGACCCATCGGGCGAACGTGCGCGAGCCCATCTATTCGGAGTTTCGCCTGATGCACAAGCGGGGGCAGCGTTACGATCTGTCGGCGCCGCTCATGTCGCCGCATGACTCGAAACGAATGTTCGAGCTGCTGATGACGCCGGAGAAGGAGCTCGAGAACCTCACGGTCCGCGACTGGTTCAGCGCCGACTTCACGAAGTCCATTTTCTGGTACTGCTGGAGCTCGATGCTCGCATTCAGTGATTTTCACTCGGTGATGGAGGTGCGGCGCTACCTGGCCCGGTTCCTGATGCACTCCCCCGGGCTCACTCACCTCCAAGGAATTCTTCATACTGAGTACAATGAATACGACTCGATCATAAAGCCGTTGCACCTCTGGCTGACGTCGCTCGGCGTGCAGTTCCAGAGCGGCACGACTGTGGAGGAGATCGAGATGTCAGCCGACAACAATACGGCGACGAGGCTCCACCTGCGCACCGCGAAGGGTCCGTCGAAAATCGATCTCACCGTCGATGACCTGGTTTTCTTCACGAACGGCTCGCTGACGCAGAATTCGCGCGAAGGGACGACGGACACTGTCGCCGCCTTGGAGGCATCGACGACGGACCGTGGGTGCTTCAGCGTCTGGGAGAAGCTCGCCAAGACGCACCCGAAGTTCGGCCATCCCGAAGTCTTTCTCACGAACATCGATAAGACGAACTGGATATCCTTCTTCCCGACGATCAAGGAGCCCGCTTTCTTCGATTATATGGAGAAGAAGACCGGGAACGTCGCCGGTACGGGTGGCGCGATCACCATCGTCGATTCGCGCTGGAAACTCAGTTGCGTGCTCTACGGCAAGTACTACCCGACGCAGCCGAAGGACGTAAACGTGCTGTGGGCCTACGGCCAGGACAGCGCCGTCGTCGGCGACTTCGTCAAGAAGCCGATGAAGGAATGCACCGGGCGAGAGATGTTCTTCGAGCTTCTCTCGCACTGCGGGTTGGATCCCGTCCAGCGCGACCGCGTTCTCAATCATTCCAAAGTCGCGACCTCAATGATGCCGTACATCACGAGCCAGTTCATGCCGAGGAAAGTGACGGACCGGCCGAGGGGCATTCCCGAAGGCTGCAGGAATCTGGCGTTCATCGGGCAGTTCGTCGAGGTTGACGGCGATGTCGTGTTCACGGTCGAGACATCTGTGCGAACGGCAATGGACGCGGTTTGGGGCCTTACCCGCTTGGACAAACCCAAGATCCCGATGTACGAGCCGATGTACGATCTGCGTGTGCTCGCGGCGATGCTGAGTTCCCAAATACAAACGAAGGACTTCTCCCTCTCGACGCTCTCTTCCCTCATCCAGTCCGCGCCGTCACCTGGACGCGTAGTGAAATTCTTGAGGGAGCTTCCTCCCCCGCCGTAAGTAAAACCGGCAGAGCGCTCGCAGGGTCTTGATGCTTCGGTCATTCCTCCTTGACCCTATATTTACGCTAAAAGTCCCAGGGAATCTCCGAGAAGGACTCATTCCGCAGGACCAGCGCTTCTGGCCGCGACCATCGGCTTGACAAACTTCGCGAGGAAAAACGAATCGATCGGGCCCGTCGTGACGGACTCTGACCCGCTCCGGATTCTGGTGTCGTGCCTCAGGAGAATTTCTGTGTGCTCTCTCGCCACCGGAGGATTTGCTCCCGCAGAGTATTGGCGCTATTCACGATGGCATCGGCCGCGCCCGCATCCATCGCCGACGACTCGGCCTGTTCGCCGCCGGCCGCGCGCAGCCCGCGAAAATCAGCGCGCAGATCGGGCATTTCGATCGGGATCATTGCTTGTCCACGCAGCACGCGCTCGAGACTCGACAACGTCGCTTCCACGTCTGCGATGAACCGCTCGAGGCCCGGTGATGCAGCCGGCGCCGGATTCTGCTTCTCAGTTGCTTCGAGTGACATCGTCGCATGTGCAAAGCGATGCGAACTTGCCATGATTGCGCACACCGACTCGATCTGTTTTGCGTCGGTCGAAGGCTCCGCCGCGAGCCGGTCAATCGAGGCTTCCAGATTGGTGCGTGCCAGCCTGGCCGCCAACCTCTCCCGCTCGACCGACGTGCCGGCACGCCGCGTTGGCAAATACGTCTGGGCAACCGCACCAAAATAATGCCGATAAGCGGCCAACAGTTTTGCCATCGCGTCCTCCACGGGCTCCCGTGTCGGCCATATCGCATAGGCCGACAGCGCAAGCATTCCCCCAATCGAAGTATCCACGAGCCGGTGCATGATGAGCTCCTTCGGCGCAGCACCGGTCAACGCCAGCATCAGCACGATCATCGCCGTCACGCCCATTGCGAAGAGCCCATAGTTCGCGGGTCCAAGCCACCGCAGCAGGAACACGCAGATCCCGATCGCCGTTGCTTGAGCAGCCATGGTATGCGGCAACCAATGAAATGCCGCCGTCGCGACGATCAATCCGGTGATTGTGCCGATGATTCGTAGCAATCCACGACTGAAGGTTCCGGCGAAATCCGGACGCAGCACCAAAACAACCGTCATCGGTATCCAATACCCGTGATTCCAGCCGGTCGCGCGCGCAACAACACCCGCGATCGTCAGACAAATCGACAGTCTTACGGCATGACGGAAAACCGTCGATCGGAAGTTCAGGTTTGCGCGCAGGTTCGTAACGACGGAGTTCAGACTCGAGCGCCACCGATCGTGCGCATGGGCACGTCCGACCGAAGTCCTTTCGGTCGGGACAGAACCGGTCGCAAGTCCCTCCGCAGCGCGCAATTGCCCAGCGAGTGCGTCCATTTGGAACCGTATCGCCGGCACAGATACGGCTACTTCAGAGGGTGCTTCGCGAACGGCGTGCGCGCGCAACGCTTCGATCAATTCATCGACCTTCGCGATTTGGTCATGCACAGCTTCCTTCTGCGTGCCCCCCAGAAGGAACTCGCCGATCTCCGCCAGTGCTGCGCCCGCCGCGCCCAAGAACCTCGTGAGCGACTCGCCCGCCTCGCTCGATCGAGCTTCACTGTTCAGTGCCGTCTGCGCCCGCAGCAATTCAATGACACACAATCTCGCGCGCTCGGCCTGGTTCAGCAGCGATTGGAAGCGTAAGCTCTCGGCGCCTCCTTCTTGTTGCAAGCTTCGCAAGGCCGCATGCGTTTGCGATATGCGCACGGTCGCCGGCGGCGCATCGGCGGGCCCAATTGGTTCCCTGGCGATACGGCCAAGCTCCAGGTACAGCCTGGCCAGTGCGCGCCGTTCCGGCTCATATTTCCGTACCGGCCAGAGCGCCAGCGAAAGCGCTGTTTGCACGAGCCCTCCGGTCAGAGCGAGCAGCGCGGATCCGACCAAGCTATTGAGAGTAAATTGCTGCCCGGCGAATAAGATGAGCATCACGACGCTCACCATCCCCATGTCAGCCACGGTTTGGCCGAACGCAACCGCCATACCAGCGACGAAGGCGGCGACTGCCGCCACCACACCGACGCCGAAGGGATAGCGCTCCGACATCCCTCCGACAAACGCCGCGCAGGAAATCACGAGGCTCGCGGCAATCAAGCGCAGCGCCCGATGTCGGTAGGGGTCGCTGCCGTCCGAGTAAGATACGAACAGTGCTCCGCAGCCAGCGGCTGCAGCTCCGAAACCAGGTTGCGTGGCCGCTCCCAGAGCGAACGACAAGAGCATCCCCACCGAATTGCGGAGTGCCATGAACGGCGCCATCTTGCTTCGATCGAGCGATATCAGAATCTTCCAGAAAGCGCGACCGCTGCTGTGCTTTACTGCTGGCGGCATTCTGTCATCATTGCCGCCGGGACCCGATGGAACGGAATTGCTCTCAATCACGGGTCTCGATTCCGATGTTAGTCCGTTCAGCTAGTTTGCCCCAGAACGCGGCTCATGGCACGTAAGGACGTCCGCTTTCCATTCGACCTCGACGGCACGCTGGTGGACAGCGTGTATCAGCACGTGGTCGAATGGCAGGAAGCGCTGGCGGGGCGCGCCGCGGCTGCTGGGGGTCGGGCTGCCAGGCGGCGGGCATAGCGACGCACAATCGCATCGGGTAAATCCGTCAGATGCCGATCCACGCCCAGCGCTATGAGCAACTCAATCCGCTCGCGTACTTCCTCGATCCGTCGCGACGAATGTTTGGCGGGCGCTGCCCATAGCCAGCTGTGCACCCGTGGCATCATCTGCGTGCGGCTGCTCACCGTCGCTCGCCACCGCGCCAACAGCATCGTCCATGGTTCGGCGAATCGTCAAGATGGCCGCCGTTGCGGTGGCGGATGCCGGATCACAGCGCGCTGCCGGGCTCTGAGCCGCCCATGCGGGTGCAGCGCGTGCGACGCGACGCACTAGGCATGCGCCGCGTCCCGGAACGATCGCCAGGATTGATGCCGATAGTCATACAGCTGGCAGGTCCGAATGCAACGCCAGTAGTGGGACAGCGTGAACGGCGTACTCGTGAAACGGGCGCCGATTTGGCGCAGGTGGCGTTGCGCTGCTCTAAGGTTGTAGAGGGGTATGTGGGAATTGAGATGATGCGCGGGGTGTTCCATGATGTGATGTAAAAAGGCGCCCAACGGCGGAGGCATAACCATGTGGATCGTCGACGATATTTGCGCCATGTGTTGCTGCCAATCGCGTTTGTCCTCATACCACGGGACATCAGGGTGGGTGTGATGCAGATAGACGATCAATCCCACGGCCCAGTTCCACAACAGGAACGGCACGATGAAGGCAGCCAACAAGACAGGCCAAAACGCCCTCTGATGGTGCTGCGTATACACAAAGATCGAACCGACCCACGCCAGTGCCATCACGGTCACGAGCAATGAGTCCCAATTGAATTCCGCGCGCCGGGATGGTATGTGGCGGCGGTTCGGAAAGTACAGATGCTTCCACCAAATTTCCACCAAATAGTACATCGCTGGTCCGAGTGCGCCACGATACACACGTTCGATCGCGCGGCGCCAGCGCGGCAAAGCGAGATATTCCTCGGGTTGCTTCGGCTGCCAGACGAAATCTCGACCGCGCAAATTGTTGAAACCATGATGTCCGATGTTGTGACCGGCGCGCCATAGCGAATACGGGGTCAGCGACACCAGAAAGGCGATGCGCCCGGCGAGATCATTCAATGGCCGACTGCTCGTCAGGGCCTGATGGCAAGCGTCGTGTCCAATGAGAAACAAGCGCACGATCGCGGCCAAGGTCACCAACATGCCCAATAATTGCAGCCACCCACTGGTCGCGGTGATGGCCAGAAATTGCCCAACCACGAATAGACTCAAATCGATCGCCAATAGCATCAGCGCGTAGGCGTTGCGCTTGCGGCCGAACGGCTCCAAAGCGTTGCGCATGGCAGTAGCTGACAACCGGCCGGTCGCCGTCTGCGATGCGGCATCCGATTTGCGTTCCGGCAGCGCGACAGAGCCGGGAAGACCTTGTGTGCTCGAATCAACCATCGGTTGGGGGGAATTCATCAACGCTTCCTTACATGCCGAGTATCGCCGGAGGGACGAGGCAGATTTTACGTGGGCACGATGTGGCTGGCGTTCCATGCCCACGGAGCCTGGCATTTGCCAGACATCAGGTACAGCAGACTAACGTGAATTCCGTATCTGAAAACTGACACATGTCATTTTTCGTATTGGCAGCGTTGCAGCCGAATTCGTTTGCCAACGGCCACATCAACTTACGCTACGTTTCACTCATGGAAGTCTGCATCTGCACGCCGCTGCGAGAAGTTCAGGTACCGCCAAACCGGTAGCCAACGCCGACGCCGAACAAAAACGGGTCGATGTGAACGGTCGAGATCCTAGTTCCCCCAGGCAAGTCCACATCGGAACCCAGCTTGAACCATTTGACGTCGGCATTCAGATACCAGTGAGCCTGGATCTTGTAATCGAATCCCGTCTGCA
>Ga0326728_10012959_pt1 | contig 18308 bp, 14 predicted proteins | sample MB3enrmetagenome_FD_207602 | JGI IMG/M metagenome (GOLD analysis project Ga0326728, IMG submission 207602) | Lab enriched peat soil microbial communities from McLean, Ithaca, NY, United States - MB31MN | ecosystem: Environmental > Terrestrial > Soil > Wetlands > Peat | place: USA: New York... | reverse complement strand
CCAATGACGGCGCCGCACACTCCATCTTTTTTTGCTCGCTCCTGATCATCCAGCCCAATGTGGGGCGGGCCGCGTTCGTGACCTTGCTCTGGCCGATCCTGTACGCAGGAATAGTGTTGACGGACCGGAAGACTCCCCGGTTCACACGGTGGGTGCTCATGGGGGCCGCTGCTGTGGCTGTCCTTGAGCCGCTGGTACCAGGGGCCGCGTCGCAGCGGCTGGCGCAAGTCCTGGGGATTGACTTCTTGGGAGTTCTCCTTCCGCTCACCATCGTTCTTCTGGCTTATTCATCCTGGGGGATGTTTTCCCCCCTCTGGAAACCGAGGTAAGGGGTCAGAAGAAGGCCCGAGTGGTGGCAAGCGGCTGCCAGTGGGCGTGATCCAAAATCCAAAATCAGTACTGTCCGGCAAAAATCGGACTTACGCTTGCAACTATTTGAGTCCACGGAACTAAGAACCCAAATGGGATTTTTCGATTTCAAATTTTCACCTGCTCTTAACCACTATAGGACTGTGTCTCTACCTGTTTCGGGAGCAGTCCATGAACACGGGTCAAACGGTTTTCGCTCAACTGATGGAGTTCATGCCGCGTTACCAGTTTCAAATTTGCGTCGACCGGTACCAGGGCAATCGCTACGTCAAAGATTTCTCTTGTTGGGATCAGTTCCTCTGTTTGGCCTTCGCTCAGCTCACCGAGCGCAGCAGTCTTCGCGACATCGAAACCTGTCTGCGTGCTCAGCAATCGAAGCTCTATCACATGGGTTTCCGAGGTCGAGTTTCTCGCGCCACACTCGCCGACGCCAACGAAGTTCGCGACTGGAGAATCTATCGCGACTTCGCCCAGGTGCTCATCGGCAGGGCTCGCGACCTCTACCGCGGGGAATCCTTGGGAGTGGACTTGTCCGAGACGGTCTACGCCTTCGACTCCACCACCGTCGATCTGTGTCTGTCCTTGTTTCCCTGGGCGCAGTTTCGTCGCCACAAGAGCGCGGTCAAGTTGCACACCTTGCTGGATCTGCGAGGCAGCATTCCGACCAGTGTTTATGTGACTGGCGGGCAAGTGCACGACATCAACCTGCTGGATCAACTGGTGCTCGAAGTCGGAGCGTTCTACTTGATGGATCGCGGTTATGTGGACTTCGCTCGACTTCATCTCTTCACCCAAGCCTCCGCGTTTTTCATCACGCGGGCCAAAAAGAACCTGCAATTCTACCTTCGCACCTCGCGCCCCGTCGATCGTTCCACCGGCCTGCGCTGCGACCAAACCATTCGCCTGACCGGCATCCGCACGGCCCAGCGCTATCCCGATGTCCTACGCCGCATCGTTTACTTCGACGCCGAGAAAGAGTCGCGACTGATCTTTCTGACCAACAACTTTCTCTTGTTCCCGCTCACTATCGCCGAATTGTATCGGGCCCGTTGGCAAGTGGAATTGTTCTTCCGCTGGATCAAACAGCACCTGCACATCAAGGCTTTCTACGGCACTTCGGTCAACGCCGTGAAGACTCAAGTGTGGGTTGCCCTCTCGGTCTACTTGCTAGTGGCAATTCTGAAAAAGCAACTGGGGCTCCACCCGAGTCTCTACCAAATTCTGCAAATTCTCAGTGTTACGATTTTCGAAAAAACCGCACTTTCACAGGGTTTCTTGAACGTCACCGATGAAATTGAAAGTCTCACAGTCGCTAAGCAGTTGGATCTATTCGAGTTTTAACCGGACAGTACTGATCCAAAATCTAAAATCGCTGAGAGCTGACGGCTGAAAGCTGATAGCTTCCTTTCCGACTACTCCATACCTTCAGAGAAGGAAGGCGGGGCATCCTCAGGCTTTGTCCCCCACTCCTTGTTGGCGGTGTTCCCAAGATTGAACTGAAGTGTGGCGCCTTGGCTCAGAAGTTCGTAACTCAGCCAGGTTTTTTCGTAAGGCTGTCCGTTGACGATCAGGCTCTGCACATAAGGGTTTTGCGCAGAAGCATTCCCGGCCTCGATAATGATGAGCTTGCCGTTTCTAAGGTGAATCGTGGCTTTGGGAAAGAGCGGGCTGTTGAGGGCCAATCCACCCACGCCAGGGATGGCCGGGTAGGTGCCAAGCGCGGCGAAGACGTACCAGGCGGACGTAGCTCCCAGGTCGTCGTTCCCCGGCTCGCCATCCGGTGTGGGAGTGAACAATTCGAGTTCAATGCGCCGGGTAACGGACTGTGCCGCCCAGGGGGCTGCCGCGAAATCATATGCCCAGGGTATGGCGAAGCAAGGTTCGTTCCCGATCCAGAAATAAGGCTTCGTATCGTATGCATTTAGTTCGGTGAAGAACTTATTCAGTCTGTCCACCACTTTGGCGTTTCCACCCATCAGGTCGAGCAACGCACGCATGTTGTAAGGAACCATCCAACTGTATTGCGCGGCGTTTCCTTCCACGTAATATTCATTCGCCGCGGGGTCCACCTGGATAAAGGAGCCGTCCTTCCTCCGCGGCTCGATATAACCGGTCTTGGTATCGAAAACGTTCCTCCAGAATTGTGCCCTTTTCATGAAGGTCCGGTAGGTGTCCGTGTCGCCGAGTGCATGCGCAAGCTGGGCGATGGAAAAATCCGCCGTGGTGAACTCCAGCGTTTGCGAGGGACCACTGCGACGCTTATCCGTCCGGACGCTCTCGGGGCCAAGGTAGCCGTTTTTCAGATAGTCCTGGAGATTGTCCCATTCCGGGCAAGACTGAGCGTGTGCGTTCGGGTCTGTGGCGCCTTTTAGCATGGCCGTGAGTGCGGCCTTGGTATCGAAGCCCCGCGCGCCGAAGGCATAGGCGCCCGCGATGATCGGCGAGGAAGGGTTCCCGACCATCACGCAGGCCTCGCCATTCGCGATGGGCCAGACCGGCAAGCCGCCACCCTGTTGCGCATCCAGCACCAACGACTTGACCATGTCGCTGGTTTCCTGGGGAAAGAGCATCGCCAACAGTTGCACTTCGCAGCGATAGATGTCCCAGCCGGAGAAGTTTGCGTAGACATTGAAGCCCTTGGCCACGTGTGTCTGGTGGTCGAAACCTACGTATTGACCGTCAACGTCGTTGAAGATATTGGGGTGCAGCAGGGTGTGGTAAAGGGCGGTGTAAAAAACCCGCTTCTCGTCTTCGGTGCCGCCACTGACCGCAATCAGGCCCAAATCGTGATTCCACCGGATGTGGCCTGCCCGACGCACGGCGTCGAAATCCCAATCCGCAATTTCATTCTCGAGATTTTTCCGCGCCTTCGCCGCGCTGACGTATGAGAGGGCGACCTTCATCTCGACGGCCCGGCCGTTTGAGGTGTCGAACTCGACGTAGCCACCCGTTTGAGCCCCGGTCACGGAACGCCGGCCCCGGCTCACGGATGGACCCATCCAGGTTCCGAAACGGCTGAAGGAGCGGTTGAACTCTGCGGCGAAATACACAGTGTATTTGTTGTTCTTAAGGCTGCAAACGCCGCCGCTGGACACGCTTCCTGAAATGTTCCTGTCGCCCGTGATTTCAATTGTGGCGCTGCTCACGCCGCTGGCATTGCGGCCCACCTTAAAAAGCAGATTCGAATGGGCGGAAGCCGGGAATGTAAAACTGCCAATGCCGGCCCGCGTCGTCACCGCCAGTTGAACCTTGGTCCCGTTGTCGAGGGTCACGGAGTAATACCCCGGAGAAGCCTCCTCGTTCGAATGGGAAAACTTGGCCCCAAAAACTCTCAGGTCCGCCGCGGGTGAAGCGGTCATTGCCTCGGCCACAGGCGTAATGAGAACATCGCCCATGATCGGGCAGCCCGTGCCACTCAAGTGCGTGAGGCTGAACCCGAGTATTTCATTGTCGTCGTATAAGTAGCTTCCAGCATGCGTCTTGTCGTACCCCCTCAGCGTGTCCGGACTCCACTGGATCATCCCAAAGGGCAACGCCGCTCCGGGATAGGTGTATCCCATATCGGCCCCGGCGGTCCCGACATAGGGGTTCACGTACTCTGTAAACCCGGCATCTGGCGTGCTTCGCGCATGCCGCTGTGCAGCATTACGCGCACTGTTTTCGCAAAACAGCAACGGGAAGAGGAGGGATACAGACAGGGATGCTTTAACGGCATTACGCATGACGACCTCCTCACTCGACATCTTCTATCCGAACCTTGGGAAGCAAGCTATGGACCAGCGGAAGATCGGCCACTTTGCTGCCTTCCATCGTCACCGCTGCTGCGCTGGCGGCGATGGCGAGGCCAAATGAGTCGCGGAAAGAAAGATGATTCACTTCCCCATAAGCCAAAGCGGCCACCATCGCATCGCCAGCTCCCACACTGCTTCGAGTGGCCACTGCTGGGGGACAGGCCCAAAGCAATTCCTGCTTGGTCGCGGCGACCGCACCATCTGCCCCCATCGAGATCACCGCTTCTCCGGCGCCCATTGCGAGCAATTTGCGGGCTGCCTCGCCCAGCTCGCGGCGGGTCCTCAATCGCACTTTAAGCAGTTCTTCAACTTCGGCCCGATTGGGCTTGAGCAGAAGGGGCTTGGCGTCGAGGCCGTGCCGCAGCGCCGGTCCTGCTGTGTCCAGCATGCATTTGGCCCCGGAAGCGCTTGCAATGGTCATGAGTTCCGCAAATGTCTGGGGCGGGGCGCCGGGCGGCAGGCTTCCGGAAAAGATCATCACCTCACAACGGGGAGCGTACTCTTTGATCTTTTGTTTCATCGCTTGCACGTGTTCAGGAAACACCTGAAAGCCGGGTTCGTTGATCTCGGTTTCTGTTCCGTGCACCGGATCGTGGATCTTCAGGTTGACGCGCGTCTCGCCCGGGACCGTGCAGAAGTCCGCGGGAATGCCGCTGGCAGCGAGAGCCTCGAGAATGAATTGGCCGTGGCTTCCTGCCACAAACCCCAGCGCGCAAACTTCTGCGCCGAATTGCTTCACTGCTATTGCTACATTGATTCCTTTGCCTCCGGCGTCGGTCTGCCTCACTTCTCCCCGGTTGGTCTTGCCGATCTCGAAACACGGAACCGTGAGGCTCTTGTCAACGGCCGGATTCAATGTAACGGTAACAATCATGTTATGAGCTAGCCTCCCGTCGCCCGGCGCAGAGCAAATCTCTGCGCTCAGCGGCTCTGGCGTCTGGAGACCGCAGAACTTCGGTCTGCGCCAGCCAGGGGCGAGGAACAGGAGAATAACATGCGAACAGGCGCCGTTCCACTTTTGTTCATTGGAGAACCACCCCGCCTCTGCGCGTGTTAACCCAGTTCGGGGGGATGGTCTTTCCCCATTAGCGACGCCCCTTCGCGCACGCTGGGCCGGGGAAAAAGACAACGCAGTCGCTGCTAGGTGCGGAATTCAAGCCACGACAAAAAGACCACAAAACCGAAACTCGTTAGGCTGTCAAATTCACCGCAGATATGCCCGAAAGACTGGCCTTGGACTGTTGCATTTCTCAATAGACATTCCCGGTTTAAGGAATGCATTTGGCCTACAGTTTGCTGGTGTATGTCCGTGGTGCGTTTGAGGCAAAACCTGGTGCCCGAGCAAACATCCCTGTACGGAAGTTTCCTGGCAAGGTTTCTCCCCTCACCGGGGACTCGAATTGGTGCTTGGCAGGCTCATTTATCTACCAACCAAGCCAAGCTGTTTTCCCCGGTACCTATCTCTTCCTCGTGAAGACAGGGCACGTCACCAAGGGTTGGCGTGGGTTAAACCCAGAATTGTGGATGCTCTCGCAGTCGAGTAGGAGGCTCGATTCCCATGGCACAAGACCTTCCCCGAGTTTCGGCGAGCGTCGTCGTACCCAAGCCTTCGTTGCAGAAGGTGTTGGACAACCTGCGCGCTTCCGGCTTTGGCCTCATCGGCCCGACCGTGCGCGACGGCGCGGTGGTGCTGGATGAGATTTCGGGGGTTGCAGACCTTCCGGTCGGCTGGACGGCGGAACAGGGGCCGGGCCGTTACCGCCTGGAGCAGGCGCGGCAGCCGGAATATTTCGGCTACGGGGTGGCACCTCAGAGTTGGAAGAGGTTTCTCCATCAGCCGCAGCTCAAGCTATTTTCTGTGGAGAAGAACGACGGGAAATGGGTGATGAAGCCTGCCCAGGAATCGATCCCGCTGCGCGCGTTCATTGGTGTTCGTGCCTGCGAGCTGAGCGCCATTCGCATCCAGGATCGCGTTTTTCTCAGCGGGGAATTCCTTGATCCCCACTATGCGCGCCAGCGCGAGCGGATTTTTATCCTGGCGGCCAACTGCGGGAGGGCTTACTCGACCTGTTTTTGTTCTTCCATGAAGAGCGGCCCCAAAGCAACAGGAGGATATGACCTGGCATTGACCGAGCTTCCCCATGTCTTTGTCATGGAAGTCGGTTCCGAAATGGGTTCGGAGATGCTTCGTGACACCCCGTGGGAGCCCGCCACGGCCTTCGATTTGGGCCGCGCGGCGCAAAGCTTGCAGAATGCCGAACGCGGCATCGCGCGCCAGTTCAGCACCGACGACCTGCCGAGACTGCTCTATGACAACCTCGATCATTCACGTTGGGATGAGGTGGCCACACGCTGCCTGAGTTGTGGCAACTGCACGCAAGTTTGCCCCACCTGCTTCTGCGTCACGGTTGAAGATGCCTGCAACCTGAAGGCGACGGCCGCGGATCGGACGCGCCTCTGGGATTCATGTTTTGTACGGGAGTTTTCGCACGTTCACGGCGGCAACATCCGCCCCACCATTCGGGCGCGTTACCGCCAGTGGTTGACTCACAAACTAGCTTCCTGGATTGACCAGTTCGGGACCTCAGGGTGCGTGGGCTGCGGTCGTTGCATCACTTGGTGTCCCGTGGGTATTGACTTGACCGAAGAAGTTAAAGCCATTCGCGAAAAGGTTCAACGATGAGCTTAGCCCCTACCTCTGTAGAATTGCGCATGATGCCCGACCCGATGTTACCCCATCCGGCGGTGATTGAGGACATCCAACCTGAGGCCTACGGCATCTCGACTTTTTCCCTGGTCTTCACGGAGCCGGCCCAGGCCTCGACCTTTCGCTTCCAACCCGGGCAATTCAACATGATCTACCTGCCCGGTTTCGGAGAAGTTGCCATCTCGATCAGTTCTGACCCCAATGTTTCTCAGGCGCTGGGCCACACCATTCGTTATGCGGGCAGCGTCACACGCGCGCTCGGGCGTCTCAAGGTAGGTGATATGGTGGGAGTCCGAGGGCCTTACGGCAGCGCCTGGCCCCTGGAAAAAGCTCGAGGCAAGAGCCTGGTCATCGTAGCGGGCGGGATCGGCTTGGCCCCGCTTCGCCCGGCGCTCCTCGAAGTATTGCGCCGCCGAGAGGATTTCGCCAGAGTCGTGCTGCTCTACGGCGCCCGGACGCCTGCCGATCTTCTCTACACCGGCGAATTCGAACGCTGGCAGGCGGGCGGCGTCGAGGTCTATACCACTGTGGACTTGGCAGACCAGACTTGGCATGGCCAAGTCGGCGTAGTTCCGGCCTTGTTCTATCGCATTCGCGTCGATCCCAAACAGACGCTGGTGATGACCTGCGGTCCGGAAATCATGATGCGATTCGTGATCTATGAGGCGCTGGCTCGCAGGATCCCCAAGGAATCCGTTTTCCTCTCCATGGAGCGGAATATGAAATGCGCCATAGGATTTTGCGGTCACTGCCAATTCGGTCCCACATTCATCTGCAAGGATGGCCCCGTGCTGAATTTCGCGGCTATCGAACCTTTCTTTGGCAAGGAGGACTTCTAAGATGCCTCCCAATGCTCGTCCCAAGCTTGCCGTTTTCAAATTCTCTTCCTGCGATGGCTGTCAACTGGCGCTGTTAAACCTTGAAGACGAGTTGCTGAGCCTCGTGGGTGAAGTGGAGATCGCTTACTTCCTGGAGGCCCGCTCGCAAATCTTGCCCGGCCCCTACGATGTGGCGTTGGTGGAAGGGTCGATTACCACCGCCGAGGACGAAGACCGCATTCAGAACGTGCGCAAGGATTCGAAGTTTCTAATCACCATCGGGGCTTGCGCCACAGCGGGAGGAATCCAGGCCCTGCGAAATTGGCAGGATTTGGGGGAGTTCATTCGAGCTGTCTACCCCACGCCGGATTACATCCATGCTCTCGCCCAATCCACTCCCATCTCTTCGCACGTGGCGGTGGATTTTGAGGTGAATGGTTGCCCGATCAACAAGCACCAGATTTTGGAAGTGATCACCGCTTTGCTCGTGGGACGCACGCCCCGCTTGCCTGCCTATTCAGTCTGTGTGGAGTGTAAGAAGCGCGGCACGGTGTGCGTCATGGTGGCGCGCGGTGTGCCTTGTCTGGGCCCATTGACTATGACAGGCTGCGGCGCGATCTGCCCTGCTTACAACCGCGGGTGTTACGGCTGTTTTGGCCCACTCCAGGCCGCGAATGCGGATTCATTGAGCGCCCAATTGCTGAAAGACGGCATGCAGCGGAGCGACCTGGTACGCCTGCTTCGAGGATTCACAGGGTATGCGGAGGTTTTCCGGTCGGCGAGCGACAAATGGGATAAGGCCGTTTAGCCCTGTTTTGATGAACATACGGAGCCCTTCAACTTCCTGAAGTCACCCCATTACAAGAGTCCTGGCGACTCGAATGGAGCAAGGGATCCTCAACTGCGTGGGAGCCGTGGTGCGTACTTTTGACCGTTTTCTGAGTTGTTCCACACAGGCCCTGGGAACCTATGGCCTTGTAAATCCAGCCCCTACGCCCCAAAGTGCAGTCCAGGATGCATTTGCGGCGAGCTTGAATTGGCAAGCAGCGTGCTGCGAACGAAGAGTGATGGGGCTAGTGCATAGAGTTTCAGCAAGTTTGAGAGAGCAGTGACAGTAAAGAATCAAGGAGTTAGCCCATGGTGTCGATGACCTCAGTGCCGCTGGCGGAATCCGAGCGAGAATTCCTCGATAATGTGATAGCCGAACAACGCGGCCGCCCCGGCGCTATGCTGAGTATTCTGGAAAAAGCGCAGGAGCGCCAACCCCGCAAATTTCTGTCGCGCGAGACGCTGGAATACATTGCCGCCAAGACCGGCGCGCCCCTGGCGCGGATTTACAGCGTGGTCACCTTCTTCGCCCTCTTCAATCTCGAGCCCCAGGGAAAGAATACCATCTGCATCTGCCGGGGGACAGCTTGCCACACCCGCGGCTCGCGCGAACTGTTGGAGAGCCTCATGCTCAATCTGGGGTTCCACGGCTCGGACGATGAGCCGGCGGACAAGATTTCGCTCAATACCAAGGATGGCAAGTACACCATCCGCACGGTGGCCTGTTTTGGCCAATGCGCCCTGGCGCCCGTGGTGGAAGTGAATCACGAAGTTTACGGTCACATGAATGAGCAGACGCTGCAACGCGAGTTAGAGCATTTGGAAAGGGAGAACGCAAAGAAATGACGCGCATCCGGGATTTGAGCACATTTAGCACGGTTCGTGGGGTGGGAATGGCCAAGCTTCTGCCTTTCCGGCCTCGCATCGCCGTGGGGATGGGGACCTGCGGCGCCGGCAACGGCGCGGAAGCCGTCTTTCATGCCTTCGCCGACGCCATCGATAAGCGCGGACTGGATATCCAACTGGCCCGCGTCGGCTGCTTCGGTTTCTGCGCCCAGGAGCCGCTGGTGAACGTTCGGCTCCCCGGCCGGCCACTGGTGATTCTCCACCGGGTTCAGAGCAACCACGTCGACGAGATACTTGATGATGTTATGATGGGGAACATCCCCACGGACTTGGCCCTCTGCAAGATCGAGGATTGGGACCATATCACAGCCCAAATCAAGTACGGGAACGGTTACGGGACCATCCCCTCCTGGAGCGACATCCCTTTCTTTAAAGGTCAGAAGAAGATCGTTTTGCGCAATTGCGGCCTGATCAACCCCGACGATGTGGAAGAGTACATTGCGGCGGGTGGTTATATATCGCTCTACAACGTGCTCATCGAGAATCGTCCCGACGCGGTCATCGAGCAGATCAAAGCCGCCAAGCTGCGCGGGCGCGGAGGCGCCGGATTTTCCACCGGCCAGAAATGGGATTATCTGCGCAAGGCAGTGGCGGCCAAGAAGTACATCATTTGTAACGCCGATGAAGGTGATCCCGGCGCGTACATGAATCGGAACGAGATCGAGAGCGATCCGCACTCGCTTTTGGAGGGGATGCTAATCGCGGGCTTTCTGACCGGCGCCACCATGGGCATCATCTACGTGCGCTGGGAGTATCCGCTGGCTGTGCACCGCCTGGAACGCGCCATCGAACAGGCCACGGGTTACGGACTGCTGGGCGAGGATATCCTCGGGCGCGGTTTCAATTTCAAAATCGAGCTGGTGGAAGGCGCGGGCGCCTTTGTCTGCGGCGAAGAAACGGCATTGATCAGCTCCTTGGAAGGCCACGCCGGGCGTCCCCGGCCGCGGCCGCCTTTCCCCGCTCAGAAAGGCCTGTGGGGATGCCCCACCAACATCAATAACGTCGAGACTTGGTACAACGTGGCGCCCATCATTGCCAAAGGCCCGGCATGGTTCATGGAAACCGGAAGCAGCAAGAGTCCCGGAACCAAGGTTTTTTCCCTGGTCGGCAAGGTCAAGAACACCGGACTGGTAGAAATGCCCCTGGGGACGCCGCTCAAGACTTTTGTCTATGACGTGGGCGAAGGCTCGACCAACGGGCACGCTGTCAAGGCGGTGCAAACCGGCGGGCCTTCCGGCGGATGCATACCCCAGGAGATGTTCGACACCCCGGTGGATTACGAGACGCTGGCGAAACTCGGCTCGATTATGGGCTCGGGCGGCATGGTGGTGATGGACGACGACAACTGCATGGTGGACGTCGCCCGCTACTTTATCGAATTCACCCATTCCGAATCCTGCGGCAAGTGCGTACCCTGCCGGGTAGGACTCGACAAGGCCCTCCGCATCCTCAACCGGTTCACCCAGGCGAAAGGAACGGAAGAGGATTTGAACGCGCTGGACGAATTGGGGCGCATGATTCGCGATACCTCCCTGTGCGGGCTGGGACAGACGGCGCCCAATCCCGTGCTCACCATCATGCGGCATTTCCGGCATGAGTTTGAAGACCACCTGCGCGCCCACCGCTGCCGCGCTGGCGTCTGCCAGGACTTGGCGCTCTCGCCCTGTGAGAACAGTTGCCCGTTGCACATGAACATTCCCCGCTTCCTTCAGCTTTATAAGGAAGGGCGATTGGACGAAGCCTTTGAATCCGTCATCCTCGATAACCCCTTGCCGGCGTCCACGGGCCGCGTCTGCCAGCACCCCTGCGACAATCGTTGCCGCCGGCACACCGTGGACGAAGCTGTGAACATGCGCGAAGTACATCGGCTGATCGCGGACACCATCCTCCTCTCTGACCGTTTTGGCGAGATGGCTGACCGGATCGGGGCGCGTAAGATGCCTGCCACAGGCAAGAAAATTGCCGTGGTGGGGGCGGGGCCGGCGGGCTTGACCGCGGCCTTCTACCTCGCCTTGTTTGGTCATGAAGTTACGATCTATGAGTCGCATTCGGAAGCAGGCGGAATGCTGCGGTTTGCACTGCCCGATTACCGCTTGCCGAAGGACGTTCTCTCCCGAGAAATCGAATTGATTCGCCGGCTTGGCGTCCACTTCGAATTCAATAAAAACGTGGGGACGGACATCTTCCTGAACGACCTCAGCGTTGATTTCGACGCCGTCTTTCTCTCCATCGGAACCTGGAAAGAGGCCGGGGTTCGCTTGCCCGGGACCGAATTAAAAGGGGTGATGTCGGCGCTCCTGTTCCTGGAAAGCACTGCCAAGAACGAACCCGTGCCTCTCGGCCAACGGGTGGCGATTATCGGTGGTGGCAATGCGGCCATCGATTCCGCGCGCACGGCCCTCCGCAGAGGGGCGACGGTTACGGTGATTTACCGCCGCGAGCGCAAAGACATGCCGGCGATCCAGGAAGAGGTGAAGGCTGCGGAACAGGAAGGCGCCCACTTTGTATTTCTGGCGGCGCCCCATCGCATTGTGGGAGAGAACGGCGCAGTCAAGGCGATTGAAGTTCTTAAGACGCGGCTGGGCGAGTTCGATCTCTCAGGCCGTCGCCGCCCCATTTCTACTGAGGAAATCCAAAGCTTCAAGTGCGATACGGTGATTCTGGCCGTGGGCGAGACGGTAGACCGCGGCTTTTGCGAGGCTTCCGGCCTCGACATCCGGGAGAGCGGCTCACCGAAATTTGACCGCTATACGCTTGAAACCAGCCGTGAGAGGTTCTATGCCGGCGGCGATCTGGTCTCCGGCGCCTCCAATGTTTCCAACGCCATGGGCTATGGCAAAAAGGCGGCGCGTAACATCGATCAGATGCTGATGGGTGAGACGCGAGTGGAGGCTTTGTCGCCGCATTTCGAATACGATCAGAAGCCGCCCGAGCACGTCAGCGAGAGCCGGCGCCACGAACCCCATCCGCTGCCTGCTAAGCAGCGCGTCAAGGACTTCCAGGAAGCGGTACTGCCGCTGACTGCTGAAGAGGCTGTGGAAGAGGCTAGCCGCTGCCTGCGCTGCGACGTTCGCGAGAGCAGCGCGGCGGTAAGCCAGCGTTAAGGAGACATTGACATGCCCCAAGAGATTTCAGTCCGGATCGACGGCGAGCTTTGCCGGGCCAGTGAAGGCCAGACGATCCTGGACGTGGCGCGGGCGAACAAGAAGTACATCCCCACGCTCTGTTTCCTCGAGGGGCTGAGCCCTTCGGGTGCCTGCCGCCTGTGCCTGGTGGAGGTGGCCGGGGTAGGGCGCTTGCTTCCGGCTTGCACGACTCCGATTCAGAACGGCATGTCGGTGAATACCAATTCCGAAAAGCTCTTGCGGCATCGCCAAATGGCGGTGGAGTTCCTGCTGCTGGAACGCAATCACTACTGCTCGATTTGCGTCAGCAACAATCACTGTGAGTTGCAAGCCATGGCCCAGCGCTTGGGAGTCACCCACGTCCGGTTCCCTTACAACTACCCCCGGCTACCGGTGGATGTCTCACACGAGCGGTACGTCCTCGATCACAACCGCTGCATTCTCTGCACGCGCTGCGTTCGCGTGTGTGCGGAGGTGGAGGGAGCGAATGTGTGGGAAATCAGCGCGCGGGGCATCAACTCGCGCCTGGTTTCCGACCTTGATCGCCCTTGGGGAGAGTCGCAGGCTTGTACCAAATGCGGCAAGTGCGTCCAGGTGTGCCCCACTGGCGCGCTGGCGGAGAAAGGCCTTTCGGTGGAAGAAATGACCAAGAGCAATGAGAATATCAAGTGGCTTGCGGCCAAACGGGGAGTGCACGCGTGAGGAAAGCAGAAGGCAGAAGGCAGAAAGCAGAATTTTGAATCTTGAACCTCTGAGCAGCAGGCAGGAAGCGGAAGGCGCAAGACAGTCGGCAGAAGAGGGGAAAGCAATGACGTTATATAGTGTGGCAAACAACCCCGGAGAGCTTTCAGTTTGGTTTTCATTATTTCCGTCACTGGCACAATGCCGAGCTTGAGTTGCTGCTTTCTGCTCTCTGCCTACTGCCTTCTCGTCGAGTGGTCGGCAGAACTGACTGGAGTTGACGCATGAAAAAGGCGAAGTTGGCGACGATGTGGCTGGATGGGTGCTCCGGCTGCCACATGTCGATTCTGGACATTGATGAGGCCATTGCCTCCATTGGGCAGAAGGCGGAATTGGTCTATGGCCCGCTGGTCGATGCCCAGGAGATTCCTGAGGAAGTGGACGTGGCCATTGTTGAAGGCGCCGTCAGCAACCAGGAAGATTATGAGAAAATCAAGCACCTTCGCGAGCGCACACGCCTGCTGGTTGCCCTGGGTGATTGCGCGGTCACGAGCAATGTGCCGGCCATGCGCAATTCAATTCCGGTCAAGAAGCTGTTGGAGAGGATTTACGTCCAAGGTGTGGACGAGAAGCCGCGCGTCCCAGTCGAGGGAGTTCCGACCCTGCTGAAGCGCGCCTTACCACTGCACGAGGTGGTGAAGGTGGATTTGTTTGTGCCAGGCTGCCCGCCTCCCGCGGCAGCCATCGCCTACGTGCTGGGTGAATTGCTCGACGGGCGGATGCCGGACTTGAACTCCAAAGTGAAATTTGGGTAAGGAAGGCAGTAGGCAGAAAGCAGAAGGCAGAATGCAAGCGAGCGGGTTCCACGGTCACCGAGACTTGAAGGTCTACAGCATGATGGATCATCCCGAAAGGTTTGCCCCGTCTGAGCTACAGGCGGCTTAGCTGTGCTTTCTGCCTTCTGCCTACTGCTTACTGCCTGCTGGTATGAAGAGAGGTACCAATGAGAAAGATCACAATTGATGCCGTCACGCGCATCGAGGGTCATGCTAAAATCTCGATCCAGCTCGATGATAGCGGAAAGGTGGCGAATACACAGCTTCACGTGACCCAGGTGCGCGGCTTCGAAAAATTCACGGAGGGACGCCCGTACTACGAGATGCCGTCCGTCACGGCGCGCATCTGCGGGATTTGTCCCGTCAGCCATCTCCTGGCATCCTCCAAGGCCTGCGACGCCATCATGAGTGTGCGCATCCCCGAAACCGCGGCGCTGCTGCGGGAGATCGCGCACTGCGGTCAGATTGTGCAGTCGCACGCCTTGAGCTTCTTCCACCTTTCGGCGCCCGACCTCCTGCTGGGCATGGATTCTGACCCCGCGCGCCGCAATGTGCTCGGGCTAGTGGAAAAGTTCCCTGACATCGCCCGTGACGGCATCGCCCTGCGCAAATTCGGGCAACAGGTGATCGAAGGCCTTGCCGGGGAGCGGATTCATCCCTCCTGGATAGTCCCCGGGGGCGTGAACGCTCCGCTCGAGCCTGCCGTGCGCGATAAGATTCTTGCCGGGTTGCCCGATGCCAAGGCCATCGTTCGGCGCACCCTGAAGTTCTTCAAGGGAGTGCTGGATCAGTTCAAGGAGGAAATCGAGCATTTTGGGAATGCCCCCACCATGTACGCGGGCTTAGTGGACGCGGCGGGGAAACTCCAGCTTTACGACGGCGGGATTCGGTTCAAGGACGCGGATGGCAAGATCCTGGCGGATCACATTCCAGCCGGCGATTACCGCAATTATATCGGCGAGGCGGCGCTTACCAATTCTTACCTGAAGGCGCCTTATTACAAACCCATCGGGTTCCCGAACGGCGTTTACCGTGTCGGCCCCCTGGCGCGGCTGAACGTCGCCAAGAGTTGTGGAACGCCGCTGGCCGATGCGGAGTTCACCGAATTCCACCAGCGTTTGGGAAAGATCGTCCCGAGCTCCTTCCATTTCCATTATGCCCGGCTGATCGAAGCGCTCTACGGGCTGGAACGAATGGAAACGCTGCTGAATGATCCGGCGGTCTTGGGCAAAAAGATTCGCGCTCACGCAGCCGTCAATTGCCTGGAAGGGGTGGGCATGATCGAAGCGCCGCGTGGCATTCTGATTCACCATTATAAGGTGAATGAGGAAGGCGCCATCACCTGGGCGAACCTCATCGTCGCCACGGGGCACAACAATCTGGCCATCAATCGCAGTATCGACCAAGTGGCCCGGCACTTCATTGACGGCAAGCACCTGAAGGAAGGGATGTTGAACCGCGTCTCCGCGATCGTGCGCGCTTATGACCCCTGCTTTAGCTGCTCGACCCATGCTTCCGGGCAGATTCCGTTGCACATTCAGTTGCTGGGGCCGCAAGGGTCCCTGTTGGATGAACTGAGGAGTCAATGAGACCCCCGAAACGGGGCAAAACGCTCATCATCGGCTATGGGAATCCGTTGCGGAGTGATGACGGGTTCGGCTGGCACGCCAGCCGCTTGCTTGCCCGGGAACTCGCTGGCCAGGACGCCGAGGTTATCACCTGCCATCAGCTCACTCCTGAACTCGCCGAGCCGCTTAGCCAGTCGAGGCGCGCCGTGTTTATTGACGCCGACACGGAGGGCGGCCCGGGGGATCTCCATCGCCGGGATGTCCACCCGCAGGCCCCAACTTCTTCAGCTTTTACGCATAGTTGCTCGCCGTCCGGGCTGCTTGCCAGCGCCCAAGGGCTGTATGGCCGGTGCCCGCAAGCGGTCATCCTTACAGTTACCGCACAGTCTTTCGCCTTTGGAGATTTACTTTCGCCCGTTGTTTCCGCAGTCCTCCCGGAGGTGGTCGACCAGGTCTGTCAGTTCACCTCCCTGCATAGGTTGCACGACAAGGCTCAGGATGGAAGTTGTAAAGGTACCTGCTCAGAAGTCCGCAACACGTCGTTAGAAAAACAACCGATAAGCGAGGATAAGCGCCATGGCCACTAAGAATTCGTACCGTGAAAAGACCGTCCAGGTTGACTATCTGACTCGCGTCGAAGGCGAGGGCGGGGTTTACGTCCGATCGGAGGGCGGGGAACTGCGGGAGGTGAAGATAAACATCTTCGAGCCTCCCCGGTTTTTTGAAGCTTTCCTGCGCGGGCGTTTCCTTCAGGAAGTTCCTGATATCACCGCCCGCATCTGTGGCATATGCCCGGTAGCCTATCAGATGAGCGCCGTACACGCGCTCGAGGCCGCCCTGCAAGTCACCCCTCCTCCCGAGATTCGAGCCTTGCGCCGCCTGCTCTATTGCGGCGAATGGATTGAGAGCCACGCCCTGCACATCTACATGCTGAACGCCCCGGATTTTCTAGGGTACGAGAGCGCCATCGCCATGGCGGCTGACCACCCCCAGGAAGTCGAGCGGGCGCTCCGCCTGAAGAAGATCGGCAATCGAATTCTCGAGATCCTGGGCGGTCGCGCCACCCATCCGGTTTCAGTATGTGTGGGCGGTTTCTATAAGGCGCCGCGCCGCAAGGAGCTCGAAACTCTCAACGCCGACCTGCGCTGGGCCCTCGAGGCATCAAAAGAAACTCTGACCTTCGTCTCAAACCTCCCCTTTCCTGACTATGCGCCCGACTATGAATTCGTTTCAGTCTCGCATCCGAACGAATACCCCATGAATGAGCGCCGGATCGTTTCTTCGAAGGGGGTCAGTATCGATCCGGTGGATTTCGAGCACGTCTATCTTGAAGAGCACAGGGGACACTCGACGGCGCTCCATTCCTCGCGTGCTGATAGTGGGTCGAGCTACTTTGTCGGGCCACTGGCCAGGATCAATTTGAATTTCGATAAGCTTATGCCCCAAGCGCTGGACGCCGCCCGTGCCTGCGGCGTCTCCTGGCCCTGTAGCAACCCCTACAAGGGGATTGTGGCGCGCGCGGTCGAGATGATCCACGCCTGCGAAGAGGCGCTGGCGCTCATCGAGAGTTACCGCGAGCCCGCTGCCAGCCGAGTGGAGTTCAAGGTCCGCGCTGGAGAAGGGTGCGCAGCCACTGAGGCTCCGCGCGGTTTGCTTTATCATCGCTATCGGATCAACGATCGGGGGCTTGTGGAGTTCGCCAGAATCATTCCTCCTACGGCGCAAAACTACCATCGCATGGAAGATGACCTTAAAGCTATTCTGCCCGGAGTGCTCGACCAGTCCGAAGCTGCGATTGCCCAGGTCTGCGAAAAGTTGATTCGTACTTACGACCCCTGCATATCGTGTTCGACGCACTTCGTAAAACTCCGGCTGGAACGTGGATAACAGAATACTGATTCTCGGCTGTGGTAACCCCATGGCTGGCGATGATAGCGCAGGCATCGAGGTCGTCCGTCGCCTTGGCGAACTAGGCGACTGCGGGTGCGACCTGCGCGCCGAAACCGCGCCTGGGGTTGAACTATTGGACGTCTTCCCCCTCGCCGATGTAATCCTATTTGTGGATGCAGTGACCAGCGGCGGGGTCCCGGGCAGTCTCTACCTGACTTCGCTCCCCTCAAAGGGACTCGAGCCGAGAGCTCTGGGTTCCTTATCGGGTCACGGCTGGGGCTTGGTCGAAACCCTGGAGTTGGCTCAGGCCCTGGGGCGCACTGTCCCTCGGCTCTTCCTCTTGGGGATCGAGGCGGGCACGGTCGCCCAGGGTGCTCCCCGTTCCGCGGCCGTCGAGCAGGCTGTGGCGCTGGTGGTGGAAAGAATATCCGAACTCAGGTCCCTACTCTTGACGTCCGAGGTTGTTTCGACTCGGACCTTCTGTCCCAGCGATCGTTCCTTTCCGGGGATCCCAGGATTCGGGAATCAGGCTCCCCCAACTGGCGGCCCCTGAATCCCGAATCCTGAATCCTCAGCTTGAGTCTGCCTCCGTCTCCGGATACAATAAAACGGGCTATTTGGCGCACTTAGCTTGGCCAGGAAATTGCTGCATTTAGTCCCGGGAGGGTCTTTTTGACACCCTGTACTTTGCTCTTGACAGGAAAGCCGGGGCGTGGTAGCCTATGTGGGTTGTCCCAATAGAGCGCCTGCAAGCGGGCTCGGGAAGGGGCGTTGCGGATCGGCTCAGTG
>Ga0326728_10012958_pt1 | contig 18310 bp, 9 predicted proteins | sample MB3enrmetagenome_FD_207602 | JGI IMG/M metagenome (GOLD analysis project Ga0326728, IMG submission 207602) | Lab enriched peat soil microbial communities from McLean, Ithaca, NY, United States - MB31MN | ecosystem: Environmental > Terrestrial > Soil > Wetlands > Peat | place: USA: New York... | reverse complement strand
CTGGATTATATCCGCGGCATGGGCTTCAACGCCATCCAGTTGATGCCCCACTCCCCCTGCCCCAACTACTCCGTCTACGATTATTTCGACCCCGCCCAGCAATTCTGCGGCGACTGCGGACTGAAGACCCTGGTGCAGGAAGTCCACAAGCGCGGCATGCACATCATCCTCGACTGGCTCGTCCACGGGGTCATCGACAAACAGATTACGCGGGCGTTGATGAAGCAAATCAGCGCCGTCGACGACCCGCATTACCTGCACACGGGCTTGCCGGATTACGTGCTCAACTTCGGCCCCGCGTGGATGGAATCCGCGCCGGAGGTCAATCCCTTGCGCGCCCAGCATCCGGAATGGTTCATGAAATTCCAGGATGGCAGCATGGGGCATATTTACACCTGGGCCTTTGACCTCGAAAATCCGGAGTTGCAGAAGTACATCATCGACGCGTTGAAGTTTTATGTCCGCGATTACGACGTCGACGGCTTCCGGGTGGATGCCCCCACGTGGAATTCTTTCCCCAATTGGGACCCCAAACTGCCTTACCGCGCCAGCCTGTCGCAAACCGGCGCCATTCGCCTGTTTGACCGCGCGCGGCCCGCCGTGCTCGGCGTGAAGCCCGAGGTGATGTTTTACACGGAGGCCATGGGCTCCGCTTTCCGCCGCATGTTTGACGTCAACTACGCCTACGACGAACTCTGGATCCTGGAGCAAATGCTGGCGTGGCGCAGGAATAAGCCGCCCGACGTGAAACCGGACCTGCGCATGTCTCCGCCCGTCGCGCCGGAGGGGTTGACCATGACGGCGCACCTGTTTCGCGTGTGGCTGGACGGGCGCCGGCGGACCATGCCCAAGGGTTCCATCACCGTTCACCAAGTGGACTCGCACGATTCCTTCTGGTGGCTGCCTTGGGGCTACAAGTTCCGGCGCCAGCAGTTCGGCCCCGACGGCTACCGCGCCCTGCTTTTCCTGCTCGCCACCCTCGACGGCGGCCTGATGCAGTATCCCACCGCGGAAGAGGGCAACGAACAATTTACCCAACGCGTGCTGACGCTGCGTGGGGAACTGCCGGAACTCACCGAGGGGCGCTGCGATTATCTGGCGGTCAAGGTTTCCGATGACGCCGTCTTCGCCGTGAGCTGGGAATCGCCCTCCGGTTGGGCCGTGCCGCTGACCAACATGGGGCCGTCCAGCCTCGACGTGCGCTTCAGCTTGCCGCGAGGCCATTTTGCCTGGGAGGAGAATTCGCAGTACCTCGTGCAGGATGTTTTCAACCACCTTCCCGTCAACGGCCAGACAGGCGCCGTCCTGCGGGGGCGGGATTTGGAGAGTCTGACAATTCGTCTGGGCTCGCTGGAATCCGGACTAATTGTCATACGCAAGATCACGGGGGTCCGGTAGCGCGTGGGCGGGACGGTGCGAGATCTCTGCGGCATAGGGAGCAATTCATAGGGTATGAGCTTCGGGGGACAATATGTCTGAGATAAGGCAAAATTACAAATCGCGTTATTCGCGCCGGAAATTCCTGAAGACTTCCGCCGCCGTGGCTGGCGCGGCCGCCCTTAATCGCATCCCTTGCTTCGGCGCGGACCCCGACGTGGGGGGAGATCCGTCCGCAGCGTATCCCTTTAGTATTGATCAAGATAGCCTGCACGGCGCACCCGACTTTAGCTGGATGAACCACCCCCTCACCGCGGCGGACAAGCTCCAGGTCAAAAACGGACATTTTTACCGAATCGGCAATCGGGAAGTTCCACCGAGTGGCGGGGATTTGCGGAATATCCGCCTTTTCGGCGTGACCCTGTTCTTCGGCAAAACAGTTTCCGATGCGAGCCTGGCTCCCAAAATCGCTAAACGCCTCCGGCGGCTGGGAGTCAACCTGGTGCGGATTCCCTCCGGCTACTTTGTCGATAAGGAGAAGCCTTTCCCCACGCTCGATGACGCCGGCGTGGCCCGCTTCCGGCAATGGCTGGATGCTCTGAAAGCGGAGGGCATTTATCTTGACCTCATCCTGCACAACACGGGTTACACATTCAAGCCGGGTCGCGACGGCCTTCCTCCGCTTGCCACCAATCCCGAGGAAATCCCTCCCGCCAGCAAGATCTTCATCTTCTACCCGCGCCTGGTGGAACTGCAGGTTGAATACACGCGCAAATTGCTGACGGCGATTGGGCTGAAGAATGATCCCGGACTTGGCCTGGTGGAAATCTTCAACGAAGGCTCCCTGCTGCGCGCGTGGCAGACCGGCGACGTGGATCGCTATCTGGCCGGCGAGTATGAGGCCGAGTTTGCTCGCCAGTGGAATCAATATGTGAAGCACAAGTATGGTGAAACCGCTGCCCTGCGTGCCGCATGGAACTCGGCGGCGGAACTCGTCGGGCTCGCGGCAGGGGAATCGCTGGAGGCCGCGAATCTTTCCCTGGTTCGCGCCAAGGACACTCTTACGACCAGCGAGCCAAGGCTCAATGACTTCGTGGAGTTTCTGCTCAGCCGCGACAAAGCTTATTGGGATGTGCATCGCCAGGCCGTGCACGAAACTCTCGACCCGCTGGTTCCGGTCAGCGCCACGCAGATGTGGTACGGCGGCCTGATGAATCTCGATGGCCAGCGCGACATGGATTACTTCGACCTGCATTTCTACGAGGACCACCCGAGTTTCCCGGGCCGCGATTGGGATCTGTCCAATTGGCGCATCCGGGATTCGTCCTCCATCGGCGGCGGACTGAAATATTGCCTGGACTGCGCCGCCACGCGCGTGCTGGGCGCGCCCTTCACCATCAGCGAATACAACCAACCCTGGCCAAACAGCTACAACGCGGAAATCGATCCCACCATGGCGGTGTTCGGAGCTTTTCAGGATTGGGACTCGCTCATGCACTTTTGCTACAACGCGGGAAATTCGGAAGACCCGCAGCCGATTCCTCGCGGGATGGGTCTCTCCGGTAACTGGTCCCAATTCGCCAACCTCGGGCAATCTGCGTGGGCGTTCCGCTCCGGAGCGATTCAGGCGGGCAAGGAGCCACTGGAAATTGCGGAGGCGACAGAAACGCGTTTGAAAATGGCCCGCATGAAGAAGAGTCATCCCATGGCGGGATGGCTTCACGAGAATACCGGGTATGACGAGACGATTGCCCTGATTCACCCGGTAGGGCTGGTGCGCGCGGAGGACCGGCCCAATGCGCCGGCGCTTCCGCCCGCGGGGTCGTCGCCTTACACTTCGAACACCGGCGAGATGACCTACCACATGAAGAAGTTGTTCCTGGTTCATGCGCCCCAGGCGGCGGGAGTGTTCGGCTTTCTCGAAGTGGGGAAACAGGTCTCTGCGGGCGTGATCGATTTGGAGCTTGCGCCCGGCGCACGGGGATTTGTGACGCTCTTTCTTACCGCGCTCGATCATCGGCCGCTGCAAAAGTCTCGCCACATGCTCCTGTCGCTGCCCGGGTACACTTATGGAACTCAGCCGGGAAGCGATCCTCCCCGGCCACAGAAGATGGTCCATTATGATTCCCAGAATGATTGGTGGACTCTCGAACAGGCTCCCCATCCTCCGGGCAAACCTCCGGGAATGGGCACGGATGCGGTCCCGCCCGCCTGGCTTGAGCGGGTCGAATCGTTTCTGACTTTGCGAACCGGCATCCGCGACCTGAAAGTCTTTCCTTTGGATGGAGCCGGCGAACGCCTGACGCCGCTGGGCAAGAATGACGTTCAAAAGATAAAAGGTGGATTGAAGATTCATCTCCACGCGGACGGCCAGGCTAAATCACCGTGGTTTGAATTGGCCGGCTCCTAAATTATGAACTCTGGATTATGAATTGGGCCTCCTATGCCGAAAATTCGCGTAATTTTTGAAAATATTCCGTCCCGCCGACGGGTTCAAATCGTCGCTTGCCTGAGTGCAATCCTGATGGCAGGCGCTGTGGTTTGCCGGGGCGCCGGCGATGATCCGCCGGCCGCCACCGCGCCTTCTGGGATATTGGAAGCCACCCAATACCCCGGGAGCTTGATTGGCCTCCAATACGAGACTTGGTTCACTCCCCACAATGCCGGCAGCTACGCAACCGCGGAAGCCATACCGATTCTGGGCAAGTACAGCTCCTATGACGTCAGCGTGATTCGCAAGCACGAGGAGTGGTTCGAGGACTTGGGCATCAATTGGCTGTTGCTCGATTGGAGCAACATGCTCTGGTCGCAGCCGGAGTGGGAAAAACACGAGGGCGCCACACGGGAACTGGAGGAAACCACCGATCTACTTTTCAAAACTTACAGCCAATTGGAAAGGGAAGGGAAGCATCCGCCCAAACTGGTCATCATGCTGGGTCTTCAGAATGGTGGACGGGTCCCGAACGACATCCAAAGAATTAACGGCATCATCGCCTGGACGAAAGCGAATTTTCTCGATAAGCCCGAATACAAAAACCTGTGGCTTTACTATCACGGCAAACCGCTCTTGACGATTCTGTTCAACGTGGGCCTCTCCTGCCCGGAAATCAAGGCGCGGACCAACGGCATCGTGGCGCCCGATTGGACCGTGCGTTGGATGGGGTCACAGCTCCAGGCGACGCACGTGGAAAGTTGCGGCTTCTGGTCATGGATGGATGGCACCATCCGCCAACTCGTGACCAGCAACGAAGGAAATTATGAGGAGACGGTGGTGACGCCGTCGTGCTTTCCTCTTGGGCACGGTTGGCTTGATCCGAATGCCACCGGCCGGGACCACGGCGCGCCCTATCTGGAGAGCTGGGAAGTCGCGTTTGAAAGTCACCCCAAGTTTATTCAAATCCACCAGTGGAACGAATTTGCCGGCCAGACCGAAGGCCAGGGCTATGGGCCGACCCATGACATCTACGGCGACGAGTACAACCTGGAGTTCAGCGACGACCTGGAGCCCACAGAATTGGAACCGTGCGCTTATCGCGGCTGCGGCGGCTGGGGTTATTACTATATGAACCTCACCAAGGCCATTCTTTCACTCTATCAGGAAGTGACGCCCGATATCACCATCCTGACCCTGTCGGTGCCCTTTCAGCCCGTCATCAAAGAGAAGGAGCTTCCTTTGGATTGGGAAACTCTGGGCAATAATCCCAAATCCTATACCCTGGAGGTGGACGGGCGGGTGGTTGCCGACAAGCTTATGGGGAACAGCTATACGCTGTCACTCGCCGCATTCGCGCCGGGAAAGCACCGCCTAACGCTGATCGCGCGGGGCGTGCATACCTACTTTGATCTTTCCCCCGCCCAACTCACCACCCGCTCCAGCCAGCCGCTGCCCGTGACTTCGGAAATTGAGATTACGTATTCTCCCAATAAATTATGAATTCTGAATTATGAGACGATCGCCTCGGCTGTGGTCTGACAATTTAAATTTCATAATTCATAATTCATAATTTATAATTGCCCTCCCTTCGACGGGCCAATGGCCCGTTGGCCCATCACTCGATTTGCCGAGGCGCCTTATGAAATTTCGCTTCCTCATCTTCATTATGTTTCTCGCCGTCATGGCAGAACCTGGTATGTCGCAGCAAACGCCGGGGTCCCTGCGGAGTGGCAGGCTGGCCTTGCCGCAAACCGCCAGGATCGAGGCACGACCGGATCTGGCCGGTTCAGTGCTGCCCGGCAAGGTACAAGAGAACCCCAAGGACCGACTCAAGTACGTTTGGATTTCGCCGGGGACTTTTGTGATGGGTTGCTCGCCCGGGGACGACCAATGTTTCGATCAAGAGAAGCCGCCGCACCAGGTGAAGATCACGGAGGGATTCTGGATCGGGCAGACGGAGGTCACGGTGGCGGCGTACAAGCGCTTCGTGGCTCGTACGGGAAGACCCATGGCCCCCGAGCCCATTTTCAATCTTGACTGGAAGGACGAGCAAATGCCGATCGTGAACGTCAGTTGGGACGACGCGCAGGCATATTGCGCATGGGCGGGAGGGAGGCTGCCAACCGAAGCCGAATGGGAGTATGCGGCGCGCGCCGGGAGCACTGAGGCGCGCTTTGGTCCGGTTGATGATGTCGCCTGGTATTACGCCAATAGCGAACTCCGCGCGCACCCGGTGGGCGGGAAACGCGCCAATGATTTCGGCTTGTACGACGTGCTGGGGAATGTATGGGAGTGGGTGAATGACTGGTACGATGAGACCTACTATAAGCAGAGCCCATCGCAAGACCCTCCCGGGCCGGCAAGCGGTTTGCAACACGTTTTGCGCGGCGGGTCGTGGGGCGGCCTCGCTAGGTACGCGCGGGTTTCGGTGCGCATCCGGGGCTTCTCCGGCGACGTTAAGGGTTTCAGCGGGTTCCGTTGTGGTGGGGATGTGCTCAAACCTTGACCGTTTTGAGAATTATGAATTGGGAATTATGAATTATGAATGTTAAGACCGATGTTGATGCAGGTTTCTCAGAATTCATAATTCCCATCTGAAAGCCAACGTGTTCGGACAAACCGTCTATTCGGACTTTTTGTATATCATTACCCAAGGCGTAAATAAATTACTTGACTTTTGTAGCCCACATTACGTACCATAGAATCGAGGCTATTGCATTCGAGCCCCGGGACGGGGCAGAAGGCTGCAGCTCACGACCCCAAGCGCCCCATCGCCCTACGCAGCGAGGCCCGCATGCTTCTAAGGAAAAAACCGGCCATAACTGAAGAGAAGCCCGGCGCCCGTCGGTCTGATGAAAGGCGGTCACATGGCTTGGCGGCTCCCATGGTGAGGAGGTGACATTCGCCGCAGGCCGAGTGCCCACCCATACGCGCCCTGCTCACGTTGAGGATGAGGGATTCCAACTTTCGGCAAGTCTGGCGGGTGAACGATCTGCTCCTGGAAATTAAGTGCCAAACGCGCGAGGAAGAAATCCTGGAAAACCCCGCGGGAGGCCAGAATGTATTTGAAAACACAGGAAGTTAGTGAAGAATTGGGGGAGACACAATGGGCTAATAAAAAATTAAGTCGTTGAAAATAGGGAAGATGCAAAACCTCTTGGTAAACCACGCCAAAAAAAAGGGGGAATTAAGTTTGCCCGTTTTTTTCAGTATTCCTCTGAAAACAAATGAGATAAAAAATTGATATATATCAACTTCACCCTATAGGCCAGAATGTTATAGAAAAATAAGCTACTTATCCCTGTTAGGCCAGAATGTTATTGAAAGGAATGGAGTAAGCCGTTAGACGCGAGGTCGAAAAATGAGAGCTATCCTCTTTGAAGAACCCGGCAAGTTGAATTTGGTGGAAGTCGCCGACCCTGTGCCGATGGTTGACTGGGCGCGGATTCGCATTCAGGCGGCGGCGATTTGCATGACGGACTTGGAGTTGTTGCGTGGCCGGCACACCGTGGAGTACCCGCTTACTCCGGGGCACGAGTACTGTGGTGTGGTGGACCGCGTCGGCTCGCCCGCCCACGAGGCGTGGGTGGGACGGAGGGTGGTGGCGGACAACGAGATTACCTGCCTGAAGTGCGGGTATTGCCGGAGGGGAGAGTGGCGGCGGTGCCCGGAATATCGGCAGATCGGATTCGGCCCGCCGGGAGGTTACGCCGAGTACGTCCTGGCGCCCGTTCACAATCTGCATACGCTCGCCGACACGATTTCCTTTGAGCAGGGGGCGCTGCTGGAGCCGCTGGGCGTGGGCATTGCTGTGGCATCCATTGCCGGAGCGCGCCTGGGCTCAACCGCGACGATTCTCGGCATGGGCCCGATTGGGTTGAATTGTTTGGCGGTCTTGAAGGCCTCGGGAGCGCGGCGCATCCTGTGTCTGGAAAAGCAGCTCAAGCGCTTGGCCTTGGCAAAATCCTGGGGCGCGCGGGAGGTGACCGATGACGCCGAGCATCTCAAAGCGTTGACCAAAGAACTGCATCCGGAAGGTACGGACATCGTGATCGAGGCCACCGGGTACGCTCCCTTGATTCCGCTGGGGGTCAGCCTTACGCGCTTCGGCGGCAGCCTGGTCCTGGCGGGTTTTTGCAAGCATGAGGCGCTACCGTTCGCGACGGACTCGGTGGCGGGGCCTAACATCCGGGTGCTGGGGGCCGGAAACAATGCCGGATTTATAGAACCTGCCGCCCTAGCCGTGGGCGACGGCGTGCTTAGCACGGAAGGAATGATCACCCACCGCTTTCGGCTGGACGATTTCCGCCAGGCATTCTCCGACGAGCAGGTGAGCGCGAGCGATTACATCAAAGGAGTGTTTGTGTTCTAACCGGGTGCGGTGGAGGGATGGTTGGGTCCTGAGTCGAATCCTGTCCAGCTAAGGATGCGGCCCCCGGGGGCCCGTCGCGGGTTTAGACTTATATTAGGAGATAAGAATGAGGGTCCTGTCATGAGGCGATTGCTCCTTGCCGTGATGGTTCTTGGGAGTGCTCACGCGCTCGCCGCGCAGGCGGAGGCGCCAAAAGAAAGCCCCCTCTACCAGTCGGCGGAGACTCTTTCTGTCACTGATATTCCGGCTCTAAATCCCTGCGTCGCGATTGGGACAGTGGTGTTGGACGCCCTTATCAGCGAAACGGGAGAAGTCCAGAAGGTTGAAGTCCGCCGGGATATTGCTTGTCTTACTCAACTGGCGGTCCATGCGGTAGAAGACTGGAAATTTTCCCCGGCGACGTTGGTGGGCAAAACTATTGCTTCGAGATTGCCGGTGGCGGTTACTTTCCGTCCGCCGAGTCCGTTTGCCAATCCCGTTTCCCTCCCGGCACTGATACCCCAGAGCGAGGCGGCAATCCAGGCGGAGTTCCAGCCGGCGGAAGTGATTCACGCCGAGTTCCCAAAGTACACAACTACTACGTACGCTGTCGGGGCCGTCGTGCTGGAGGTCAGTCTGAGTGAGAAGGGCGAGGCGGGGGACGTGAAAGTGCTTCGCGATCTTCCCCCCTTTACCGAGGGAGTCAAGGCTGTGGTGGGGCAATGGCGGTTCATGGCCGCGACTTTCAACGGCAGGCCCATCCTGTCCAAGATTGTCCTGGCGTTTGTCCAACCGCCCGTCACTACCTCGAGTGTGAGCCATGGCTCAAGCCGGAATTGCAGCCACGCTCGAGGTAGGTGAGGACGAATGCGGGAATGGGGCGCGTCCACCCCAACCCATCAGGGCGTGGCCGAGGCCTGCACGAAGTGCCGGTTGGCGCGCGGCCGATAGCCACTCCGGGCGCGAATACGGTAGTCCTTAAGCGGCTGGCCCACCAACCTCACGTTGATGCTCCTCCAGCCGTAATTGGGATTGGGCTGGGGGTAATAGGTGAGCGTGTAGAGATGGGCAAGGTCATCGCGGATGGAAGCGAAGGCCTTCGCTTGGTCCTGCCAGTCTTTGGCAAAGTAGGATTTGCCGCCGGTGCTGGCGCTCATGCGGCCGAAGACCGCCGTGGAAACAGGATCGAGGCGCGACATTTGCGTGCTGATCATATAAATGGGGATGCCCTCGGTTTGGGCCAACTCGCGAACGTCTTCCGGGGCCACCATGCTGGCGTTGTCGGGTCCGTTGGAAAAGGCCACGATCACTCTTCGGCCGGAAAACTGGGAAGCGTCCTTGAGAGTCATCAGTAGGGCGTCGTAGAGGGCGGCATCATCCCCTGCCACGGTTTCCCTTACCCCGCTCAGCGCCATGGAGCGGTCGGGAGTGAGCATGCAAATGCGGGAAAAGTTGCGGCTGTAGGAATAAAAGGCCACGCGGTACGGATGGTCGAGCGATCGGACGAATTCCGCAATGGCATCCTGGGCGTAGACAAATCCCCGGTACATGTAGTTGCTGGTATCGAAAAGGATGAAGACACTGGCTCCCGCGACCATCGACGCAACGCGGTCAGGAGATTCCTTGCGCATGATGGGTTGGAGCGCTCCGTCCCGCGCCGGCCGGCCGGAGGTTTTCGTGGGAGGATCCGAACCAACGGCGGCGTTCCGGCGGGGATAATCTTCCAGGGCGCGCGGAGCTTCATTTTCCTCGCCGAAGCTGGCGAGCTTCTGGCCAATTCCGTCTTCGTAAATCTCAAAGTCCCAGGGACTGAGGCCGGTTATGTAATTTCCCTTCTTATCGGTCACCGCCACATCCAATTGCACCATATTGACGCTGACGCGAAAGACCGTGTTGGGATTGTCTTGCTGGGCGGCCTTCCAAACTTTGGCGCCGGAGAAGATCCCCGCGCACAAAACGGAAACCAAAATGATTCGCTTTGCCATAAACCATCCTCCCTTTATCCCCCCGGGCCAGCTTCAAAGCGGGGAAGGTGCGGTCGCCTTGGGCAAGGATTCAATCTTGCCCTCTCGAAATTCCCTGCCCGTTTCCCGCAGCGCGCGCAAGAGGGCGGGCCAGTCATCCAGGTGGGTGGCGAAGATGTTCTCCACCATGCGATGCGTCAGCGCGGGAACCAGATCATGCAGGCTCTCGGGAGGCAGACCTTTTTCGTCCGCCAAACGGGCCCAATAGAGATTGTTGGACTCCCAGGACTCGGCCAGCAGGTAACTCGAATAACCGAGGAATGTGGGGAAAGGCCGCAAGTTGAGAAGTTCGCGGGCGGTGGTTTGCGCCAGGGCGGGGTGGGGGACGCCGAAATCCTCCGACAGCCTTTGCGCATTGATCGCATCGGGGTTTTCATGCGTGAGCTTCTGAATTTCGTCCCCGGACTTCCCCCAGCGGGTGATCTCCGCCGGATATCGGTGCTGAAACTCCACAGCCAGATAGAAGGTTTCCGCCGGGGTCATGTGGGGAATCGCTTCCTCCGGGTGCCCGGCGTTGAGAGATTTCTCCAATTGGCCCAACCGCCGCGAAAGCATGCGATTAGCAAGGATGTCCATGACCTTTTCCCGCACGCCGGCGTCCTGCCCCGCGTTCGTCAACAAGTCTTCACCGAACAACTGGTAGAGGGCAGCGGCATGAAGTTCCTGGGGAGTTACGCGCCACCAACGCGGCAAGACCGCGCTGGTCACCAGGGAGGGAACCAAATCCTCCCAAATGAGGGACTGGACATTCTTGGGCACGATAAACTCTTGTTCAACGGCCGCCAGGACGTAAGGGAGGCCGGGAATTCCCCCGGTCAGTCGCACGCCGCCACCGGAGGTATCCCCGCGGCCGACCAGCCGGGGCGATGTCCAGGGCGGTTCTGATCCGCGGGATAAATCACCGGAGAAATCATGGCGCCGGATAAAGAGGGGGTTGTTGTGGAGCATTTGAGCCCCGGGTGGCTCGTAGTAGGCGTAGTTCAGGCCGGTCAGGAAATCGCGCAGGAAAGGGACGAGCCGGCCGCGCGCGTTGGCCATTTCCCTGGGCGCTCCCGGCGCATGAAGGGCCTCGACGATGTTTGTATCCATCTCGGCTTGGGTGTGGGCATCGCCAAAACGCCCGGATGTCCACTCGATTTTTTCACCGGTGGAGAAGATGGGTTTGGGCATTTCAAACTCGCGAAGCTCTTCGGCAAACGGGACCAGGGTTGCCGCCTGGGCTTTTCCCTGCCCCACCAGGGGGAGGCCATCGCCCAGGGCGAGCAAGGTGTCAAGCGAAACCAGGCGTTGCGCTTCCAGAACCGAGCGGATGCGATTGGCGATTTCTTCCTTAATTTGAGCGCCCTTGGCGCTGGAAGGATGCGGCCCCGCCACCAACTCAATGATCTCGTCTTGAGATACCTGGGGTTTCCCCGTTGCCGCGCGCAAGAGTTCGGCGAGCGAGGTTCGTGTGGCGTCGTAAAGCTCGGGAGATGAATGGACGCCGGCAAAAGGATGGAAAACCCGTTGCCAGGAATTATTTTGAACGGCCGCGGGAATCTCTCCCTGGCGCGCCAGGATTTGCCAGAGGCCGCTCTGGGCTTGAAAAATTCCTGTCGCCTCGGCGCGCAAGGTGGAATCCGGAATATGATCGATAGCCTGCGCGGTGTTGACGAACTGGGTTATGGACGCGTCATCAAGGGTATTAAATTCTGCAAAAGCCAGATATTGATCGTTGTATTGCGCGAACTTTTTGGCCAGCAGCAGGGTCGTCTCGGGACTCAGGGGCTTTCCGCCCGCGCGGGCGCGGTCAATCTCGCTGAGCGCCAGATAGGCTTGCAGCGGTCCCTTCGGCGTGTAAACGCGAGAAAGACCAAACAGCGTCTCAATCAACTGCTCCGGGGTGGACAAACGCGTGGCTCTCTTCGACCATTCGCGGGCGAGCTTGGAATCGCTTACATTACGAATGATCTCAGACCACACGGCCAGATTTCCGGGCACATGGGGTTGGCCGTCCGGGTCCAGCGGCATCCTGGTGGCCAACAGCAGCAGTCCGGGGTCCGGGCGGAAGACCGATCTCGCCGGGCTGACGGAGACATCGTGTCCTCGCAGTGCCTGGTAAAACTGCCCTATGTGGTGAGGCTCGGTAAAATACGCCTGCTGCGGCCCACTTACTCGCGACAGCGCGTCGTAATAAGGAGCCAGCCACCCGTTATCCCTGGTGAAAAGCGCCGTGACGAATTCTCCCGGGGAATGGGGGCTGGCCCCTGCCAAATGCTCCCATGCGGATTCCGCCCCCGGTCCGCCGGGGACCAGCACGCGGCCGTTCCGAATGCGCAGTTGTTCGCCATAGAAATCCAGCAGGGGCGCGAGGGGCAGGAGCTTCTCGATGCCCGGAGCCACGCGGAGGGAGGATCGCGTTTCTTCATCGATCTGAGCCAGCGCCCAGTAAAGCCGCGCCAGCCCCGGATCGCTCAAGAGCGCGTCCAGCAAATCCTTGTGATTCTTGTTCCGCCCGTTTTCCATCCACACGCCCGAGTCAAACAGCACCGGCAGTTGCGTGGTGCCATACGGATAGACAAACGGCTTGCCGCTCTGCAGCGCTTTTTCCAAGTCGGTAAGGGGGAATCCGGAATCAACGGTGGTGAAGGCCCGCTTGGAATTGCCGGTCTCCAGCGTGGCATTCGGGCCGCAGGGCTCCCGGAACCTGTACCCAATCACACTGAGAAGCGGCTGGGCATCCTGACAGTTGGCAACGTGAATGTTGCCATCGGGGCCCGCCAGCGCCTGCAATTCTCGGGCCTGGTCCACGTATCGCCTGACCAGGATCAAGTACTCCGTGGGTGTGGAGGAATGGCTTGAACCACCATATCCGTCCAATACGACTTGGTGGGAAAGGAGGGGCAACACTTCTTCTGGCGTCACCTTGCGGCTGACGGCCGCCAAGCGCAGAAAAGGCTGGAGCGGACCGGGAATGGCCAGCGTAGGGGACGTCGGCGCGGGGCCACGGGGGGCGGACTTATCCGCATTGGCCGAAGCGCCGGGGGAGGGTGGCGTCGCGCTCCAGGTTGTTTGAGGTAAAGACGAAACGGCGAGTCCAAGTGTCGTTAGAAGAACTGCCAATGGGCGATAGGAAGACCGCATAACCTGAGCCCCTCCCCGAGCCTTAAGGCCTGATTGTTTTCGAAGGAATCTTGTCCTGCCGGGGAGGAAGCTGAGTCACCTATGAATGTGGGCCATCATTTCGCTGGCCCGGGCATCAGGCGTCACGACACTATTTCCACGTTCAGCGGCAGCATGAGTTGTCAGCGATTTCGGTGTAACCCCACCCCGTAAGGTGAGTATACACCAAACTGCTTTTTATAGAATGGGGGCACGAGAGATTTTTTCACCGCCGGCCTACGCGGGGTAGACTCGCCGGCCTTGGGAGATGACGCTCTCGATTTTGAGGGTTTCGGGTTCACGCCGGAAGAGGACCAGGTTGGCGGGCTGGCCTGACGCCACTTGTGAACAGACAGTGCGCCGTCGCAGCAAGTTTGCGGGGTTCGCCGTCGCCGCCTGGATTGCCGACGCCAGCGTACACTGGGCAAACTTAATGAAGACGGCTACGCCACGATTCATGCAGAGGGCGGACCCGGCCATCGAAACCCGATCGGCCCTCACCACCTGGCCCGAGGGTAGAAGCTCAATCTCCGTTCCCACCAGCGAATATTTTCCGGGAGGCAATTGGGCCACGTGGACCGCGTCGGTAATCAGGATGCATTTGTCGATTCCCTTCACGGCGACAATCACTTTGACGATATCCGGGGGCAGATGGAAACCGTCGACAATAAGGCTGGCGTGCAGCGAATCAATGGCGAGTTGCGCCCACAGGGGAGCTTTGTGCCGATGAAGCATCGCCGGGCAGCCATTGCCCAGATGCGTATTCAGGGTGGCGCCCGCTGCCGCCGCGCGATGGACGTCCCCCGGCCCGCCGTCCGTGTGGCTGATCGCCACCACCACTCCCGCGCTCTGCGCTTTGCGGATAAAGTCCTCCGCGCCGGGCAGCTCCGGGGCCAGCGTGACAATTCCGATCCGCCCGCCCGCGGCGCTTTGCAGCTCCTGGAATTCCTCCCAATTCGGGGGGTGCATCCATTGGGGATCGTGCGCACCGTGCGACCCGAGGGGGGAGAGATAGGGCCCCTCCAGGTGGTAGCAGGGAACCGCATGAGCAAAATCACTGCTCTTGCGCGCCGCCTGCTCCAGGATGGCGAAATTCTTCGCCATCTTGGGAAGGGAATTGGTGATGAGGGTGGGGCAGAAGGATGTGACGCCGGTGCTCCACAGGGCGGGGAGGACGCTGATGGCTTTCTCCGCGTCCAGATCCGGGCCGGAGAAATCGACTCCCGCAAAACCGTTCACCTGGATGTCAACAAATCCGGGGCTGATAAATGGCAATTCCGCGCTCTCCGCGCCCCTCACGGTAACGGCGCTGATATATTCGTCAGCTATTTCCACCTTCGCGCAACCAACCCCGGGAATATTGCCTTCCAACTGCATGGTTTTGCCCCCTATCTTTTCTGGTACCGGAAGATGCCGCTTTACCGGCGCAAGCACTCTCCTACAGGTGGCCACACCCTGTCAAGAATCTCTGTCCCCGAGCCTGCGGTGGGCTCCAGGGTTGGTGCTATACTTCACGGCCTTCAAAGGAGGTTGAGACCCTTATGCACATTGTTACGCTCTCAAAGCGAATTCGTATTCCCCTTGCTGCTCTGCTCGTGGCTTTGCTGGCATTACTGCTGCCCACTCCGGCGCGCGCGCAACAGAAGTCGGCAGAGGAGATCGATCGCCAGGTGGAGGTGATGCTCAGCAAGTTGACACTGGAGCAGAAGATCGACCTGATTCACGGAGCCAATGGAATGTTCAACCCGCCCATGCCGCAGTTCGGGCTGCCAGCCCTCAAAACCTCCGACGGGCCGATGGGGGTTCATAGTTGGGGCCTCACCACCGCCTACGCCATCGGGGTTGGTCTGGCGGCTTCTTGGGACACGAAATTGGCGCAGCGCGTCGGAGTGTCGCTGGGCCAGGACGCACGGGCGCGCGGCGTGCACTTTCTCCTGGGCCCCGGTGTCAATATCTACCGCGCACCCATGAATGGCCGCAATTTTGAGTATTTCGGCGAAGACCCTTATCTCGCCGGCCAGATCGCCGCGTACTACATTCTGGGGGTGCAGAGCCAGCACGTGGTGGCCACCGTCAAACATTACGCCGCCAACAACTCGGAGTACCACCGCCGCTTGATTAACGCCATCGTGGATGAACGCACGCTGCGGGAGATTTACCTGCCCGTTTTCGAAGCTGCGGTAAAGGAGGGGCACGTCGGTGCGGTGATGGATTCCTATAATCGGATCAATGGTGAGTACGCTACCCAGAACAAATTTCTGAACACCGATGTCCTGAAGAAAGATTGGGGATTTCGCGGCATTCTGATGTCCGACTGGGGCGCCACACACGACGCCATCGCCGCGGCCAACTCCGGGCTGGATAGCGAAATGCCCGGCGGCGAGTTTATGAACGCCCAGACGCTCCTGCCGGCGATTCGTGAAGGCAAAGTTACGGTGGCGACTATCGACGACAAAGTGCGGCGTATTCTGCGCGTGGCGGAGGAATTCGGCTTTCTAAACCATGAGCAGGAAGACCTCAGCATTCCGCTCTATAACCCGCCGTCGGAGCAGGTGGCCCTGGAGTCGAGTGTAGAAAGCATGGTGCTGCTCAAGAACCAAGGCCCGCTGCTGCCACTCGATCTGAGCCGGGTGCACACCATCGCGGTCATCGGGCCCAATGCCTATCCTGCGGTGGTAACTGCCGGCGGAAGCGGCAACGTGGATCCCTTCGCCCCAGTGAGCTTCCTCGCGGGATTGAGCAATGCCGCCGGCGCGCGCGCCAAGGTGTTATGGAGCCCGGGCCTCAAGAACCTGAAGCAGCTATTCGTGGGGCGCGGATTTTCCACCGACCCGCAGGGCCAGCACCCCGGCCTGAAGCAGCAGGAATTCGATAGCGGGACGATTGGGTTCCGGCCTGATCGGGAGAAGGTGGTTGCCAGCGTCAATCACTGGAACAATGACTTCGTCCAGCCCACCGGTAAGAGCCTGGCAGTGCGGTGGACGGGATTCTATACGCCGCAGACGTCCGGGCCCCAGCTTTTCATTGCCGCGGGTTTTACTGCGGGGTTTAGCGGCGACACTTACCAGTTCTATGTGAACGATAAACTGTTGCTCAAGGAAACTCCCGGCGACGGCGAACCCCAAAGTGCTGAGGTCAACGTCGAGGCGGGTAAGGCAGTGCCGATTCGCTTTGACTACGTTTCCCAAGCCAACCTGATTCGCGCCGGCATGGTGGTGCTTTCCCCCGAGGATGTGCTGGCGCCCAACGTCAAGAAAGTCGCGGCCCTGGCTGATGTCGCGGTGGTTACGGTGGGCTTTGACTCTGCCACCGAAGGGGAAGGCCATGACCGCACTTTCCCGCTTCCCCCTGGGCAGGAAATCCTGATCAAGGCCGTCGCCGCCGTCAATCCGCGCACCGTGGTGGTGCTGACGGCGGGCGGTAGCGTTTCGACGCGCGACTGGCTCGAGCGGGTCCCCGCACTGCTTCACACCTGGTACGCCGGATCGCAAGGGGGCAACGCACTCGCGCAGGTGCTGTTTGGCCGCGCCAACCCCGGCGGTAAGTTGCCCATCAGTTGGTGGAACCGAGAGGAGGACGATCCCACGTTCAACAGCTACTACACTGCCCCCGGCTCGGATGACTCGAAGTATACCGAAGGAGTTTTCCTCGGCTATCGCGCTTACGGCAAGGACGGAAGAAAGCCCGAGTTTCCGTTCGGCTTCGGAATCTCTTACACCACATTCTCCTTCAGCCATCTCACGGCCACGCCGGCCACGACCAACCCTGACACATCAATCAGTGTCAACTTCGACGTCGCCAACACCGGCCATCGCGCCGGGGCGGAAGTGGCGCAGGTCTACGTCAGCGATCCCTCCGCCACCGTGCTACGCCCGGAAAGGGAACTGAAGGGATTCGAGCGCGTCATGCTCAATCCCGGTGAGAGCCGTCACATTACCGTTCGGCTCAATCGCCGCTCCCTGGCTTACTGGGACTTGGACTCGCACGGCTGGAAAGTTGACCCCGGCAAGTTCGTGGTTCGCGTCGGGGACTCTGCCCAAAATACGCCGCTGAGCCAGGAGGTCACGGCGAAGTAGTGATGACAATAGTGTGCTGGCCGTGGGCGCGGAAGTCGAGAACGATCCTTCCTTCTCCGATTTCGGCGTGGCCGTCCTTCGTATAGGGGTTATGGGGCAGCAGCGGCCAGCGCGCCACAACATCGGCGGGCAGGAGGAATCGAACGCCGGCGTGTTCGAACCATGCGCCGGGATGCCATTCAAATGACGAGGTGGAGAGGGTGCTCTTATCGCCCGCAGCCGTTGCGATGCTTTTGCCGAGGTGGGGCAGAATCGTGAAGTGCGCGGTTAGAGATGGGTCGCCGGAAACTGTGTATTCCAGGCGCTGGTCATTGATGATCTTCAACGCAATATCGCCCCGGACCTGGCCGTACATCAGCACCACCCCCAGTTGGCCGTTTGGAAGCAGGTGGGCCGCGGTGGGAACATGTTGCAGCCCCGGCGGTGGAAGGAAGTTGGGGTCTTCGTCTCCGGGCTTGAGCGCCAGCAGACGGGTGTCTCCCAGGGTGAAATTGCTCCAGCGGGGTTGCAGCTTGGTATTACCGCCGCCGACGATCAACCCCTGCCCGTCATGGAACACGCTGACAAAGTTCTGCCGGTCTTGAATCCAGCGCCTTTGGATCAGGGGGGCAGTGAATGCTGAGATCGCCACAAACCATGGGCCGCGCCGTAAGACTCTGGCCCCGCCCCTGGGCAAAGTGTAATCAAAATCGCCGCTGGGAACGTCAACCGCATCGCCCTCCTCACCCCAGAGCAGCAGGGAGGCCGCATCGTCGGCGGGGATTGGACCGTGCAATTGACCGATTTCGCGCATCAGGTAGCCGCGGCCCTCGGGGCTAAAGGTAAAACCAACGTTAGGAACACGAATCTCTCGCGAATACGGGTTGCGCTCGTCCACGGTTTCGACATCGGTCCCGTCAGGGTACGT
>Ga0326728_10012956_pt1 | contig 18310 bp, 13 predicted proteins | sample MB3enrmetagenome_FD_207602 | JGI IMG/M metagenome (GOLD analysis project Ga0326728, IMG submission 207602) | Lab enriched peat soil microbial communities from McLean, Ithaca, NY, United States - MB31MN | ecosystem: Environmental > Terrestrial > Soil > Wetlands > Peat | place: USA: New York... | reverse complement strand
AGGCAGCGTCCTCATCTTCCGGTTCTTTCTGAACTACTATCCGTCCGAGATCGTCCACCTTCTAAAAGCATCGAGCGCTGCAGTATACAAGTTGACCGAGACGGGACGCCTTGAAGCCAAGGCGTTCTTGACGCGGCCGGAATCGCTTCACTTTCTCGGGAGCAACAACCGTCCCGCAACGCCATTCTCCCGGCGCCATCTCCCGGAATCGCCATCAGCAATGTTCGCTGAGCTGAACCGGCGCATCTTCGCGGAACCGGAGGGCCCTTGCTTTGCTCCTGGCCGTCTTGAGCTTCTCTATGCCAGCAACTCCGAGGAACAACTCACGACGCAAGACGTCGCCCACCTTGCGAGTTGTAAAGCATGTCTTGAAAGGGCAAATCGCTTGCTTCGACTACTCGGTCTCCCCTTGCAATTCTCTGACGATTTCAACGATCCCAACGACGACAAGCCACCAAGATCGACTGGGGGATCGAAGCAAGAGCCATTGACCAGGATGCGCAAAAAGGCGCGAGACATTCATGAACATAGACCGAAGAGACTTGAACTGGTAGTTGACGGTGAAGTGCACAGCGCCCAGCAAATCACTTCGGCGACGAGTCGATTTCAAATCAAACTGAAATCGGCTTCCCTGCCGAGTTTCATTGAAGTGAGGAGCGAACAGAAACTTCGACTGCTGTGTCTCGACGTTGAAAACTACGACGTCCTGGAATCCTCCCAGCTTCAGGCGGAAGCAACTCTCAGCGATAACCGGGCACTTGCGCTCGAACTCAATCTCGGCGGAGGCTCTCCGTTCGTCGATGTCAGCTATTACGATCCACTCCTTGAAGTGGTCGACGAAGACTGGGCCTATGACGAAGAGCTGCGCCCTCCGGTATTCCCTGAGACTCACCAGCCAGCAGCCCCGCATGAAATGCCGGGCTTAATCAGGCGGCTGAGAAAGGCGCTCTCGGCCTGGCTATCAAGCATCGATCTTGGTTGGCCGCTGAGTGTCGTAGGCGCAGCGGCCTTTATGAGCGTCCTTGCGCTTTCCATGTTCTGGGCCAGCAGGTCGAGACAGGGTTTCCCGGCACAACTCCAGGCCGCCGCGCTGCTGACCGAGTCTCAGCACAGGGCCGCCGCCGCCATTCCGGTCCATGGCGCCGCTCATCGCACATTCTCGCTTGAGATTCGTTCGCAGGACGGCCGGCTGATTCAATCGGGAACAGTCGACACGTTGAGAAGCACATCGCCGCGCCGGATGGCCGCCCGATTCCTCGACACGAAGGGAAATCTTCTTGCCGGGCGCTGGGAGAACGCCGCAGGCAAAACGACAATCTATACGGCGCAGTCTGGTGTCCAGCAACCGGCCGCGGCCGCGCCCCTCACACTTGCGGACGGATGGAGACATGGTCCCGATGCCGAGGACTTCGATCGCCTGAGTGCCGACTCGACAAACCTGAAGGTGCGGCGCGATACGGACAGCTTCGATATCACATACGACAATCCCGAAACCGCGAGCGGGAACCGAGCCACGCTCGTGTCGGCGGACCTTGTAATCGCCGCCAACTCGATGCGCCCGGTCCGCGAAACGCTGCTCCTGCGAAACGGCCAAACAACTCGCAAATACCAGTTCAGGGAACTGACATATGAGGTTCTGCCTGCCGACAAAGTGACCGACCGAGACTTCGATCCGGACATGTCCTCGCTTGTCGCTAAACCCGCTGACTCGTTGACCTCTTCCACCCGCGTGCGTGATTCAGCCCATCTGGCGCTAGAGGCCCTCCAACTTCTCGATAACCTTGGTCCGAACGTCGAGCAGATCGTCGATCTTGAGCGAGAGCCAGACGGGACGGTCGAATTGGATGGGGTCTTTCCGACGTCCGAACAAACAAAATCGGTAACGCATATCTTCGAAGCGCTGCACGCTGGCGATCGGCTTCGGCTTTCCCTTCATGCCAGCGACGAGGCAGTGGGCACATCACCTGTCGCCCAGCATATAAGCGTCGACTCGCTCGCTCCCGTCGATGTCAACGCGCAGCGAATCCCTTTCGACCCAGAGTTGCGTGCCGGGCTGGAGGCTGACGGCCTCTCCGGTGCGCAACTCGATGAAGAGGTTCGACAGACCGCAAACGACATTGCGACCCGCGGTGTACAGCTTCATCGCGAGGCATGGCAAATCTGTCAGATCGCGACATCTGATTTCACGCGAGACGAACTGCGACGAATGTCCATCGACGATCAGATTCTCTGGCTCACACTCCTCGACAAACATCTCCAATTCCTCGAACGAGAAAGCGCACGTCTCCGCTCTGACCTCAATCACATTCAATACGATCCGAATGCGCGCCTACCCGCGTTATCGAACGACATTCCGCAGCTTCACAACCTGGACCAACTAGGACGCGCTGCGGTCCTCCTCAACCATGATGCTGAACAACTCGACCGTCTGCTTACGACGGGCTTTACGCTCTCTACGTCAGGACTCCCCGCCAACGTCAACCTCGCTGCCGCTCTGAAATTGACTTCCGATCTCGAAGCCGAGGAAGGCGCGCTCCGTGCAACCATTGAGCGCCTCTACAGGTCCGGCAGAACAGACGTCAACGACTAGCGACGAGCACTCTTCGCGTGCGGCTTTGAAAGCCTTAGGAGATTTATGTCTAACTTTGAAGTATTTGTCCGTAGACTTGTTTCCTCGATGTGCGTCACAGCGCTTTGCAGCGCCTCGTCTGTAACATTCGCGCAAGCGAGCTCTGCCAGCCTCGGCATTACAGTCTCAGACGTGTCTGGCGCAGTTATTCAGAGCGCGACCGCGACACTTCGTAACGGCGGTACAAATCAGCAACAAACATTGCTCAGCGACAAGTCAGGGAGCGCGAGCTTTCCATTCCTGAAGCCCGGACATTATGTTCTAACTGTCGCAAAGACCGGCTTCTCTGATGTCACGGTTGATGGCATCGTTCTCAATGTGGGGGATGATAAACATCTTCAGCTCGTACTCAAGGTCGGAGCAGCGAGCCAAAACGTCACTGTTGATGGAGAAGCTCTGACAATCAACGCTACCGATGGTTCCGTAAATACCGTTGTTGATCGTAAATTTGTGGAGAATCTTCCCTTAAATGGAAGAAGCTTCCAAGATTTGATATCTCTCACGCCGGGAGTAGTAACGCAAAGCCCTCAAAACTCATCCCAAAACATTATCGGCTACAGTGGCGATTTTAGCGTCAACGGACAACGCACTGAGTCGAATTACTACACTGTGGACGGTGTCTCCGGAAACATAGGAGCAGGTAACGGCAATGGCGGTCCGCAAGCGGGAATGAGCGGATCGTTACCAGCATCGACCGCTCTAGGAACAACTCAAAACCTGATCTCAGTCGATGCTCTAGAAGAGTTTCGGGTTCAGAGTTCCACCTATTCGGCAGAGTATGGAAGGACTCCAGGCGGACAATTTTCACTGGTCACTCGATCAGGCACTAACGGATTCCACGGAAGTGTTTTCGAGTACCTACGCAATAACTTCTTCGACGCAAATGACTGGTTCAACGACCACTACGATGATCCGATCTCTCCTTTACGTCAGAACGATTTCGGCGGAACTCTCGGCGGACCACTTCTTATACCACGCTTCTATAATGGAACAAATAGGACATTCTATTTCGTTTCGTATGAAGGGCTCCGCCTAACTCAGCCAAAGGCAGCCTCGGTACAGTATGTACCCGATTCATTCATGAGAAATGAAGCACCCTCAGATCTGCAGCCTATCTTAAACGCGTTCCCAATGCAGAATGGTTACGACTACGGAAGTAGCTCTGCCCCGAGCCTCGCCGAGTTCATTGCACCATACTCAGTCCCCAGTGAGATCAAGTCAGCCAGCATTAGGCTAGACAACGCTCTTTCTACCAGGGTCTCCTTGTTCTTGCGATGGGGATATACGCCAAGCTCTTCCAATGCACGCATTTTGTCTTCTCTCACAGAAACTAGGATGAATGCACAAACGTATACCGCCGGCATTACAACTGCATTCACATCACGCTTCAACAATCAGCTTCGTTTCGGTTATGCAGGTGCACGATCCGCTATCGCGAGCCACGTAGATGACTTCGGGGGCGCAACTGCGGTCAATCTGCCCGCCGCGATGGGGGCGTTTCCAACCCAGTATGCAGAGCCAATCTTCTATGCCTATATCCCCGGTGTAGGCAGTTCTATTCTTGAAACTGCGAATGCCGCGGAAGAGGGGCACCAGTGGAATTTGGTCGATACCTCTGACATCTCGTTGGGACATCACCAACTGAGGTTTGGGATTGATTATCGCAACATCGGTTCCCCGACCAATCCAACGTCGCCAACTGTTGAGGGTGTCTACGAGAGCTCCCAATCAATTTTGACGAACAGCGCGACAATCGCTGTTCTGCAGAAGACCTTGCATTCAACTCCAGTATTCAACGAAGCTGCAGCGTTTCTTCAAGACGAGTGGCGTGTTTCCACACATTTGAGCCTATCTACTGGGTTGCGCTGGGAAGTTGACCCACCACCTACAGAAGCCCATGGCAACGAAGCCTACACCTTGGCGGGGAACATTGCCGAACCGAGCACTCTAGCACTGGCTCCTAAAGGTACGCCACTGTGGAGGACTACCTGGTATAACTTTGCGCCCAGAATAGGCATGGCGTGGCAAGCACACCGGCGCCCCGGAGCAGAACTCGTCATACGCTCAGGAGTCGGCACGTTTTTCGACACCGACGATCAGCAAGCAGTCAAAGGGTTTCAAGGGATAGGCTATTTTGCCTTGAGCGAACTATTTGGTGCATCGCTACCGGCTACTCCATCGCAGCTTGATTTCTCTCCTTCTATTCAACCGCCCTATACGAGCACGAGCGTATATGCCTTTCCGAGTCACCTGCAACTACCGTATACGCTCGAATGGAATGTTAGCCTTGAACAGGCTCTCGGCGAACATCAGGCCTTTACGATTGGATATATCGGCGCAAATGGCCGACGTCTCATTGCAATGCAAGAGCTGTCCATTGGGAAATTGAATCCTGATTTCAATGCGATTCAGTATTTCAAGAATGGAGAAACCTCTAACTACCAAGCATTGCAGGCGTCATTTCAAAGATCTCTAACCAACAGTGTGCAGGCACTCGCTTCCTATACGTGGTCGCACTCTCTGGATTACGGTTCAAACAGCTCAACCATTGCAGTGCAACGGGGTAATTCTGACTTTGATGTGCGCAGCAACTTCCAGGCGGCGCTCAGTTGGGACTTGCCCAATGTTACGAGGCAGGAGGTTGTGAAGATTGTCCTGAACCACTGGGGAATCGACACCAGACTCCTCATGCGAACTGCATTTCCTATCACTCTCCAAGGTAATCTGGCGACTGACGCCGCAACGGGCAATCAATACGAGACAGGCGTTAACTTAGTGGCCGGTGTTCCGATATACCTCCATGGACGGCAATATCCCGGAGGGAAGGCACTAAATCCGCAAGCTTTTGCGTTGCCTGCGGGAAACAGTGCGGGCGCTGCCCCTAGAAACTTTGCACGCGGTTTCGGTGAGGCTCAACTCAACATAGCTGCTCGTCGTGACTTTTCGATTCACGATCAGGTTCACCTCCAATTTCGCGCTGAGACCTTCAATCTGTTGAACCACCCCAATTTCGGTTATGTTGACGCAACGTTGACTGACGCTGAATTTGGTAAGGCCACTCAGATGCTGAATCAGAGCCTCGGAACGGTTGCTTCCCAGTATCAGCAAGGGGGTTCGCGGTCAATGCAGTTTGCTCTCAAGCTAGTGTTTTAACTCTCGGCTAATCGATGGCGACTGATCTGAGACAAATGATGATTATCGTCTTATGGCTAAGGGGGTTGATGTCCTCCAAGTGGCGCTTGTGCAATTCTGTAGCAATCATTGTGGTTATTTGTGCCCTTGGTCTCTGTCATTCCCAAGAAACTGGGTTTACCGTTACGAAGATGATCGAAATGGCACGGTTCAGCGATCCATCCGAAGCGCTGAGTGGCTCCGCTGCTAAAACGTCTCCCGACCATAAATCAATTCTCGTAGTCACATCGGAGGGAGACATTGCATCGAACACGATCATCTCGACAATGTGGCTTTTCAAGACGAAACAGATTAACGAATATGTGACTTCTGAGACGGATTCTCCGCGACCTGCTCCAGAGGCAGTTGCCAGGATCGCATCGATTCCGCGCGAAGAGGCCGCGTCGATCACAGATGTGCGCTGGGCTGCAGATTCGCGATTTGTATATTTTCTCGGTCGGAATGCTCAATCTGGTAGACGTCTGTACAAGGTAGACGTAAAGGCAAAGGAGACGCTCGCCGTGAGCCTGCCGGGCCAGAATGTAGAGCATTTCGACGTAGCTGGACAGGTGGTCGTTTATTGCTCCTCACCGCCTAAACAGTTTCCTCCCGCGCCTGCAACCTTTGTAAACCAAGCACCGCAAGTCGCGACCGGAAGGACGCTCAGCTCTGTTCTGTTTCACCAGGAACCGATCAGCGGTGCGCCCTGTGATTTATGGCAGATCACGGGAGCTAATGCTCGGCCAGTTCGCATCCTCATCCGGCACGCGCTACGTCCCGATTCCGCTCCATACGGATTGGTCTTCTCTCTTTCCCCAAACGGCCGGTACTTTCTAGTGTCTACTCCAGTTTATTCTGTACCTAGGGAGTGGGAGATATATACTCCGGCTGCAATCTATTCTGGATTCCCCATCAAACATGATGACCCGTCCGAGACCTCGCCGACTAATACATTCCGACTCAGGAAGTATCAACTAATGGACCTTGCCAACAATCGCATCGTGCCCCTGCCCTTCGGTCCTTTGGGCAATTCTCTCGGCTATTGGGATCTGAATCGGGTCGCTTGGACGGAAAATAGCGAACACGTCTTTGTCACAAACGTATTTCTATCCTTCGAAGGGGAAAGCCAGGAAGGTCATCAACGCATACAGACTCCTTGCAAAGTTGCTTACGTCAGCATACGGTTGGGCGTGATGCAGTGTGTGGTGCCCGGAGACTCAAATGTAGAGAGAGTCAGGGGCGTGACGGCTGCTTCGTTGCTCCAAGATGTGACGGTGTCAGACCGTGGTTCGGAATTACGGGTGCTATTTAATGACTTTCAAGGAGCAACTCGTGCTGATCTCTATCGAGATGTAAATGGGCAATGGACCTTCACGAATTCTCTGCGCAATTCAGCCGACGCTTCTCAAGACGCGGCCGATGCCACGATCAAGCAGCCTAAGCCACGGCCGGCCCAAACACAGCTTGTCATCAAGCAGGATCTAAATACTCCACCGTCGTTGTGGGGTGTGGACAGCATGAGCGGTCGCAGTAAGGAAGTGTGGAACCCTAATCGGTGGTTGACAAAGAAGCTACTCGGGAACGTGTCAATCTATCACTGGACTGGTCCGGATGGTTATCAATGGACAGGCGGGCTAGTCCTACCACCTGACTATGTTGCAGGAAGGCGCTATCCTCTGGTGATCCAGACGCACGGATTTGAGGAAGAGCAGTTTATGAGTGCGGGAGAATTCACTACCGCAATGGCTGCGCGCCCGCTTTCGTCCTCGGAAATGATTGTTCTACAGATCAGGGATCGAAGGGATCATCATGATGGACTTCAAGAAGCTCTAGATCAAATTGTGGGATATCAATCGGCGATCGCAAGTCTCAGTACCGCAGGTCTCATCGATGCACACAGGGTAGGGATAGTGGGCTTCAGCAGGACATGCTGGCACGTCGAAACGGCACTCACAGAGTTGCCACACTTATTTGCAGCCGCTGTCGTTGCGGATGGTGAAGACTTTGGTTACATGCAATACATGCTCTTTGCTCCGGAAAGCACCTACATTCAAAAGGGAGCAATGGGTGTCGTCGGAGCTCCGCCTTTCGGGGAGGGGCTCAACGCGTGGACAAGAAATGTTTCTATCTTTCATCTGGACCGCGTTCTAACTCCCCTGAGAATTGAGGCGCTTGGCCCGGCTTCCCTTCTCCAAGAGTGGGAACTCTATTCATCTTTGCATCTTCAGAATAAGCCCGTGGATCTCATTTATCTGCCAGATGGTGAACATGTGTTGATCAAGCCCCGTGAGCGCCTTGTATCCGAGCAGGGCACGGTCGACTGGTTTCGGTTTTGGCTTCAAGATGACGAAGGTTTAGACCCGACGAAGCGAGAGCAATATTCTCGATGGAGAGAGCTAAAGAGCGGATCGATGCAAAATCTAAACGCTTTAGGACATTCGAGGTAGAGGTTGTACTCTATGCTTTCGGTTCGAACCATCTCGGCTCTATAGCGTAAGCGTCCTGATCTCCCCTCTTGACCTACGTAAGGAGTGATCCTCGAAGTGTCCGCTACCTTTTTGGTGGGCACCTGATGAGTGTGTCTAAGCGGCTTGGGAGGATTGAGCCATCAGGGACGGGGCGAGGTTCCATGGCAGGAGTTCTTCGATGCGGCTAATCGGATGGTCTGGGATCTGGGCCAGGACAGTGCGAAGGTAGAACTCCGGATCAAGACCGTTGAGCTTCGCCGAGCCTATGAGGCTGTACATGGCGGCGGCACGTTCTCCGCCGCAATCGGAACCTGCGAATAGGTAGTTTTTGCGTCCGAGAGCCACAGCCCGGAGTGCGCGTTCGGCGGCGCTGTTGTCTATTTCCAACAATCCGTCTTCGGTGTAGCGTGTGAGGGCACGCCAGCGCGAGAGCGCGTATCGAATCGCAGCCGCGGTTTCGCTCTTCGCTGACAGCGAACGGAGTGCCTTCTCCATCCATTTGCGCATGTCCTCAAGCAGCGGCCTGGCTCGCGTTTGCCGGATACTCAGCCTGAGATCGGCGGGCTTGTTGCGTACCTCGTCCTCGATTGCATAGAGAGCGCCGATCCTCGCCAGAGCCTCGGCGGTCGTGGGCGATGCGTGGATCACATGGATCTCGTGAAACTTGCGCCGCGCGTGCGCCCAGCAGGCAACTTCATAAATGGCGCCATCGCCGTACAGATGATGGAACCCTGCATAGGCGTCCGCTTGCAGACCACCCTTGAAGTTCTTCAGATGCTGCCGAGGATGCTCGCCCTTGCGATCTTCCGAATACGCGAACCACACGGCTGGCGCGGTATCTTCACCCGCGGGCCTGTCATCGCGCACATAGGTCCAGAGACGTCCGGTCTTGGTCTTGCCACTGCCGGGTGCGAGCACCGGCATCGGCGTATCGTCGGCGTGAAGCTTGACTCCAGCGAGCACATGCTTCTGAATCGCGTCGATCAGCGGAGCGAGTAACTCACTTGCGCCACCTACCCAGCCGGCCAGCGTGGAGCGTTCGATCTCAACGCCTTGACGAGCGTAGATCTCCGACTGACGATAGAGAGGCAAGTGATCTGCAAATTTAGAAACCAGCACGTGGGCCAGCAGCCCCGGGCCGGCAAGGCCACGCTCGATCGGGCGCGATGGCGCAGGTGCCTCGACCACGCGCTCACATCCGCTGCAGGCGAACTTCGGCCGCACGTGGCGAATCACCTTGAAGCTATCGGGGATGTACTCCAGTTGCTCGGAAACATCTTCGCCGAACTGGCGCAACTGGCCGCCGCAATCGGGACACGAGTCGCCATGCAAAGTGTGGCTGACAACCTCGCGTGGCAGATGCTCGGGCAGGGGCTTGCGCCGCGATCTCGACTTAGGTTCCGCAGTCGGTCTCGCCCGCTCAACAGCGGCTTCACTCTCTGCCTGCGAGGACTCCAGCTCTTCCAGATGAAGTTCGAGCTGTTCAAGCTGAATGACGACCTTTTCGCTCTTGACGCCGAACATCCTGCGCCGCAGCTTCTCAATGACCAGCTTCAGATGCTCGATCTGTTCGCTGCTGGAACGCAGTTCCTTATCTTGTTGGGCCAGTGTCTGACGATGCGACTCGAGTTCAGCTTCGAGCGATCGAAGCTCGTTCTCATGAGAGGCGGCAAGAGACAGAAGTTGCTCTTGATGCGCAACGAGCAGCGCCTTCAGAGCCTCTCGATCAAGCCCGTCAAGATCCGGCAACTGAGCGGAATCCATGCACACAGTATGCCATGAAAGTAAGTGGAAAAAGCTACAAAACCAGCATGAATAAAGGGGAATCACTCATGTCAATCAAACCGCGATCTCCGGAGTCCAAGTCCGCTGCGGCCGTCGCCAATCGATGCCTTCGAGTAACATCGACAACTGCGCACGCGTCAGACAAACGGTTCCTTCCGTGGCCTGCGGCCAGATGAATCGTCCTCGCTCAAGCCGCTTGGCAAACAGACACAAGCCATCTCCGTCCCACCACAAGAGCTTAACGATGTCGCCTCTGCGGCCACGGAAAACAAAGACGTGTCCAGAGAACGGTTGCTGTTCGAGAACGGTCTGCACCTTCGCACTCAGACCATCGAAGCCGCGACGCATGTCGGTCACCCCGGCGGCCAGCCATATCTTCGTTCCTGTGCGAAGTTCGATCACTTGCGCAAACTCTCAAGGATCGATCTCAGTAGCGACGGATCAGCTCCGCGCTCCACGCTGATCATCGCCCTGCCAGGAAACTCGATGTGAATCGAGCCGCTCGATACCGGCTGTTCCTTGGAATCAGACTCGCCTGCAGCGCTGACCGCCTCACTGGGAGCCGCCACCACGACCGGAAGAAGAGACGTCGATGGCGCCGCGCACTCGTTCAGTTCGCCCCGCTTCAGAGCGCGACGCCACTTGAATACCTGGTTCGCGTTCACACCGTGTGCCCGTGCTACAAGAGCCACGCTCGCACCCGCCTCCAAGGTCAGCTCCGCAATCCGCCGCTTCTCAGACACCGTTCGCCATCGCCGAACCGGCCGTGCAGAACCTGTCTCCCGCTCATCACCCATGACGACATCGTCGTCCTCAAACCAGCAGTCATGCCAGAGGGGAACTCGGAACGCTTACTCTATAGCGGCGTTGCTTGCTCGTGCTGTACCTATTGCCGGGGGGCTACTCACAGGGAATAGCCCCTCCAGCCGTGCCATTAGTGTTTGACGGATCGGAAATTTAATCGATCCCTTCCTATTCATCGGCCTCGTATGCCGCAGGCACACTCGGACGATTCATCCCGTCGTTGCTGCTGGTGATTTTGCTCGGCGTTCCGCTCAGAATAGCGGACGTGGCCGATGCGCTTGCAACAATTTGTGGACGCGTATACTGCATGGCTAGTTTCCTCCTTTCTTTTGATTTTCCAAACAGGGCACAACTTCAACTGCTGTGTCCTCAATGGATCCTGCTGATTGCGGGTTCCCCACGCACCAAGGAATCGTCGTATGCCGGTGTTGACGTTCTGGTTGGGTTCCCACGCAACCAAATCTCAAGATTGACTGTACTTATGATGGGGGACAACCATTTCAGATCCGAACTCTCAAGAAGTCGTCCAAACGCGAGGGTTAGTTTGGCGGGATCAATCAACCCATAGTCCGCGAGCGCAGGCGAAGCAAACAGTCGGCGGAGCGTTGTTTGGTGATTCTCCAACGCTACAAGTGGGCCCCTGTCCAGAAACGCCTTACGGGGCCGCTCGATAACTAACTCAGGTACCAGGTCCCGCAACGCGCGCCGCATCAACCAGCGTCTTCTTCCAGGTCTCAGCAACTCTCGCCTCGGGATAGTGAATAGGAAATCCACCAAATCTCGGTCGAGATAGGGATAGCGAAATTCGGGTCGCTCCCAAGGAGACGGGAGTAAATGCGGCAATGTCTCTTGGAGGAGCCACCACATCTCACCGTTGCTTATCGCACTCGGAAGGGCGCCGCGCGTTGGAAGGAGTTCAGCCTCCTCCCGGCGCCTCCCCAAACACATACGGCGCGCTTTGTTCGTAAGCCAGGGAGGAAGCTCCGTAGCGAAGCGGAGCCACGGTAACCTCTGCGCGATCCAAAAGACAGCAGTGTCATACAGCATATGGACTATTGGCGTGTGCGTCTCAAGACACCATGCGATCCCCTTTGACATCAGCGCTCTGATCTTCAGGCACGAGAGGTAATCTGCGAGCTCTGGCAATGGGGTCGGGACACCACCCAGCAGTTCATCTCCGCCAATGCCGGAGAGCACAACCCTGTACTCGTGATCGGCTAGTATCTTCCGCACTGCGAGCTCGCGCTGAATATACGCATCATCAATGCCGGGCCAAAGATGGGACGCATAATCCCCATCGTGATACATAGGCGCCGCATAGTTTTGCTTCGCGAACGAGATGCCTACATGAAATCCCCGCTTCCCTCTAGCCCTCTCGGTGGCGGTGAAATATGGCTCTTCGTTCCAATTGGGCTCGGTATCGTCATAGAAGGAGATTGTGTCTATCAAGCCGTCAACCGTCGCGCCCTCGCCCCGACGAATAGAATCCGACATGCAGACAATCGATGTAGAATCCACCCCGCCGCTCAGGTGCGAGAGTATTCGTGCGCCTGGTGCAATCCGGCGACTCACAGCCTGCCGAAACAGTTCAACAAAATGATGGTCATAGTCGGCCGCCGATTCGTATGAGATAGAGTTTGTGGCGACCCAGCTCCAGTGTGGCACCCTTCGAAAGGAACTGTCCCTAATCTCCAAATAGTGACCCGCGGGCACGAGCGTGATTCCATGATAAGGCGTCTGTTCTCCTAGACGCTGACAGGCTGAGTAACACGCAGCATACGCCTCATCCAGCTGCTGATTGTCCACCAAGGTGTCTATATACGTCGCCCATCGAACAGTATCGGCGCAATTCTGGAAATAGAGAGTACGGCTGCCGGCGTGATCTCTTGCCAAATAGAGTGTGCTCTCTGACGCGACCCATAAGGTGAGCGCCCAATCGCCGACAAACTTGCTGAAGCATAGACTACCCCATCTTTCAAATGCATTTAGAACTATGGCAGCATCGGAAGTTACTGCTGCATTCTTGCCCAATTCGTAACAAAGTGCGAGAAAATTGTCGATTCTGCCGTCAAATGTAAGGAGATTACCATTGCGGTCAATGGTGGGACAATTGTGCATGTTGGAACGTAAATGAGTGTGGTATGGTTGGTATCCCATGCCAACCCTGCCAAGTGAGTGAACCGCAGTCCCGTCCGGAGCATAGCTCGCTGTTGGTAGCCCATAGGCGTAGAGATCTTCGTCGGTCACTCGCTGATCCAGCGGCTTTTTCATGCCGAACATTACGCTCATGAACGCCTCCCTATTTCGTCAGCAACGCTCAAGAACTTGATATATCTCAGATACGTAAGGGCGATCATTCGTGACTTTGCCGTCGATTTCGACCCATGCATGAGACTTGAACGGGAGAACCTTGGCTCCGGTAACCATTCGCGCATGCCACCCATAGTGGCGTAGCAAGAGGGTTGTCGCGGCAGAGCGCTGTAGACACATAACCTTCTTAAAATAGAAAACACAAGCGAAGTCCATCGCTCGACACAATCGCTGAGGTGGGGGCGCTCCCCTCCCGCGCAATTGACGAACCGGCGCTCGTTGTATGATTTGGTAAAGCAATCTAAGCTTCCCCAAATGCACGATGACGTCAATGCCAAAAAGAAGTACCGACGCCTTGCAAATTAGTATTGGCATACGAGATCCCCCCGCACATCAACCCCGAGCTCGTTGCATAGAAATGCGATGCGATGAGTCAACGCATCGATTCGGGTAGACAACGGCATAACAGGCGCGTGTCCTCTTTCTTCGCTGTAGTCAACGATCACAGGGTGGATTTGCGCAAACCTTCCCTGAAGGCGCGCAACCATCTTCCTAACGTGCGCTGGGTTACAGCGATCGTCCTTATCTCCTGTCACGAACATCATGCCGGGGTAATCGACTCGTTCATCGACGTGGTGATAAGGCGAGTAAGCGTAGAGAGCTTGAAACTCGTCTGGCTCTGAAACGGTTCCGTACTCCTCTCTCCAATTCGTCGCATTGTCGAAGGTCTCATAGCGGACCATATCAAGAAGAGGAGCTATGCACAGAACTACTCGAAATAGATCAGGGCGTTGAGTCATGGCAGCTGCCACGAGTAGACCGGAATTGGAGCCCCCCAGGACCGCGATTGGCCGAACGCCGAAAGGCGTACCAACAGAGAGTGATTCTGCAGCCGCGATAAAATCCGCAATGGCCACCTGACGATTAGTTCGTCGCCCGGCATCATACCATCCTCTTCCTAAGTCCGCCCCGCCTCGGATGCAGGGGAGAGCGACACTTACACCAAGTTTGAGAAGAACTGTCAGCAAAACAGAATATTGCGGCGTTACAGACACTCCAAAACCCCCGTAGCTTGTCATCAAAACGGGATTGCCGACAGAGAAAGAGTGGGCACTCGACGTGACGAAGTACATCGGCACTTCTGTGCCATCATTCGATGTATAAAGGAGCGTGTCGGTGCTGAATGGGAGTTTTGGGTGAATGTCAGAGAGGGACGGCCACTCAGCGGATCGTCGAGAATCTGAGCTAAACTCGAACAGCTGGGGAACTTCAGTGAAGGATTCTCTTGAGTAAAACATCGACTCAGTATTTCCGCACACACTCGTAATCATACGGACCGAGCAGTGGAGAGGTACGTCAATTCGTCCCACTCTCTCGCCAGTGCTTGTCCAGAGCCAGATCCCTGGCTCTCGTGCACTTCTGTAGCTGACGCAGAGTATGTCACCGGCGATTACGAATTGTCGAATCAGATTGGCAGCTTCCGGCACGATGACGCGTGCCACTGCACCATTTGAATCTAGCTCAACGATTCGACCGCTGGGAGCATCCGCTGTAGTAAACGCAAACAAGCGTTCCTTCCACAGGAATGGAGAAAATGGGCTTGGTCGCTCCGCAACCACACGCACCCACTGAGTAAGATTTCGAAACGTCGAAACATAACAAGAAGTCACAAGCTGTCCACGAACCTCGTACGTCACGTTGCAAGCGCATCGCTCTCCATCCCCAAATAAGACGATGCTGCTTCGCGGAGTGCGCGGCACTTGAAACACAACTGAGTCCTCCCGCGTGCCCTGGCCAAATAAGTGAATATGTACACAGTGTGGGGCTTTCGTCCCCACCAACTCATGGCAATATAAAACCCCCCGTTTATTGGGCAGGAACAGCATCCCCATGGGCTTACCAGGAGAGAGGCCTTTCCACCACTCTGCTCCGCTATGTGTTTCGACGATTCGCACGCCTCTGTTGGCGGTCCCTCCGACCCGTTCTGTATACGCCAGCAGCGAGCCATCGGCTGAGAGGCTATAAATGTCCACGGAGAAAAAGCGGCCTTTCGCCGCAGGATTTACAAGGCGCTGCTCCAATTGGCCAAGACTTGACACGGCCCAAATGCTGCTCTGTTCTTCGCGACTGTCGCGGTGCAGGCAGAAATAGTGACTGGCGACTCGGACTGGTCGTGCATAGGTGTTCTGAACCAAATGCTCAGCAACATAGGACTTCAGTTGAGGAATAAAGTCGAAGCGCTCAAAATAGGCCCCAAAACGACGGCGCTGATCGGCAATCCATTCCGCAGTTCTGATGGATTGTCGATCTTCGAGCCACCGATAGGGATCTGACACAGAAGTCCCATGAAACGACTCGATCACGTTGCTGTTGGCAATATTGTTCATAAACTATACTCAGGCGCGAAGCAAGCGTCTCGGGATACATGGTCAATATGCCTCGCGATACTTCGTGCGTAGGTGTCGAATGCTGCAGCGTGACCCTGCGCTGATGACAACCACTCTCCTCGGCCGTACAAATTAGAGACGGCTGAAAGGAGAGGCAGCACCCGCAGGACCTTCATGATTTGCGACTCGCAAAGACAACGACGCCAGCACGCCCGGTACACTCCGAACATTTCTCGGATGACCGCCGGCGGTGCCATAGTGTGCCGTAGAAGTTGACGACACAACTGGTAGATAGTGACAAATGGAATGCCTATACAGGCCTCCGCCCAATCAGTGACGACACAGCGAGACCCATCGTACAGAATGTTGCCACTGTTGATGTCGTTATGGATAAGTACGGTTGGAATAGATGCACTCTCGAGTGACTGACATGCATCGGCAATTAGATTCCCTAGATACTGAAGCCTTCTTGCGGGGAGTCGAGGCACTTTGGTAGAGACTTGACGTTTCATAGCCTCACACAAATAGCCGATAAGATCGTCTGTACGGCCTCGGAGAACCGCCAGGCGTTGATCACCACAACATGCACGAAGAAGACCTTCCTTGTGGTCAATGCTCGCGAGCTGGAGTTCCGCCAAGCAGACCGCTGCACTCAAGCATGCGGCGCGCGCAAGAGGCTTATGGTCAAATGCGCTACCAAATTCGTCCGTAACCCAAGCGTTCCAGTTTGTATAACTTCCAATGAGATTCGGAACGTAAGTTGGAAAGCGTTTCGACAGGAATAATGTTATTGGAAACTCATGTTGATTAGGAAATCCCGCAGCCTTCAGCCAGAATGCCGGACCCTCCGACGATGAGAACCGTATAAGGGCAAAACCACCGCCGCCGTTTATTTGTTCAACTTCACGTTTAAGAGTCAGTCCACGGCTGGCGACCAATTGCTGAATCCAGCTCCGTGCGCTATCAACCCAACCGACCGTCGATATCCCTTGAGAAGTCGGGTGAGTGGGATGCAGTATAGCCGCTAAAGCGCGCAACTCTTCCGGCGTCAATGGCACGCCCCCGACATGCCCATAGTCGACAGGCGTGAGCGGAACACTGTCCCAATCAACTGTGTTGCCGCGAATCTCTAGAATTGCACACGGCATCCGAGAATCTGAAGATGGAACAATGTCAATAAGAATCGCTTCTATATGCCATCTCTGCTTGATTGCACTCAAAACATACTGTGCAGGGCGTAGCGTGTCGGGAACTGGCAATATCGGTAGATCTATGACGTTACCCACCTTCCTGCCAAGCAATTGATGCGAACTTGGAAGGAGTAAGGCAATTCGATAATCGGTGCTTCCATACATACAAGGCTCATGCTTCAGCGTTACGACACGATAATGAGTTTCTTGGCCTTCAACTCCCCGACGAAGCTGTCGAAGTCCTCTGCTACTACCACTGGGTCAACGCTCCCCCGCTCGGCTAAGGCAGTGATGATTTCGCTTGGCTCTGCTCCCTCCGATAGGCACTTCCAGATCAAGGCACCAGTGTCGTTGAGGGTCGTCATAGTGTCCCGGTAAGCATCCAGAATCACAGCACCATCTGCAGTAACAATGGACCGCAGATGAGGAGCGGTGCGAATCATTCGGTCACCTCCATGAGGAAACTGGGACTTAATCGAGACTCGGAGCAGACCTCAATTGCGGGCGAAGTCTGATACATGCCTCAAGTTAGCAATCAGCATGTGTTAGCCGAATCTACAAGCGAACTCAACTACAATCAAGTACACAGTGGGGAGAGTCTGCCACTCATCGACGATCACAGACAATTCGTAGAAGTGGACAAAATGAATGGACAGTGTTCGATCGAGGAAAACTCAAGTTAGAGTAGAGGCGGATCGTCGGACTCGGCGTTCTCGCGTGCGGCTTCTTCGATGTCCTTTTCAGCGCGCGCTTGGCTCTCCCGGCACCATTCGACCGGTGACATATGCATTTGATCCTGAAAGAAGCGGTAGAAGTTGCGTATATCGGCGTAGCCGAGATCGCGCGCGACATCTCTCACCCTCGTCACCGGATAGCAGGAGAGAAGTGCAAGAGCATAGTCGAGGCGGACCGCGCTAAGCCGCTGCTGCAGGCTGACTCCATAACGCGCCTCGAACTTCCGCCGCAATGTCTTCTCCGTGATTCCCATCTCGCGCGCGATCACGCCGACGGCGAGCTGCGCGTTAGCATGCTCGCTGTCGATGATGTCGTAGATCAGGGCAGCCGGATCGTCGAGCATGCCGCGTCGCGGATCCCCTGGCGGATAACTTCTCCGTTGCCGAATCTCTCGAATCACCTTTGTCTCAATCTGGTTTGGGTGTTTCCTCTTTTGTCGCGCCACAAATGGTCCCCCAAAGCAACAACGGCAGTCGAGTATCGCCGGGATCACGAAGGAAACTGCCAAACCCGGATCGTCTCCAGGGCGGTTAGCGCTTCGTTCTCCAACGAACCCGCTGTCGTGGAAGTCTTGCCGAGGACCTTATCGGCTTTGCCCGTTGCGCGAAAACCTTCGCATACGCAGCCGCAAATACTGCTAAGCGCAACTGGTAGGTGCATGCCTTTCGGCAACAACACGGCAAACCGATCCTGCGATGATGCCCAAGGCGATCACGCAAGGGTCAATGGCCCGGAGATCCGAGGATCTAAATGTCGATCTTCTCTGCATCCTGCCTCCAACGCGATCGATCGGGGAAAGTGTCACGGAGGCGTTTGCTTGATGAGCCCTTG
>Ga0326728_10012955_pt1 | contig 18312 bp, 16 predicted proteins | sample MB3enrmetagenome_FD_207602 | JGI IMG/M metagenome (GOLD analysis project Ga0326728, IMG submission 207602) | Lab enriched peat soil microbial communities from McLean, Ithaca, NY, United States - MB31MN | ecosystem: Environmental > Terrestrial > Soil > Wetlands > Peat | place: USA: New York... | reverse complement strand
TCTTGCGCGAGTATTACTCGGTGCCTTTCCGCATGGGCGTCGAGGCGGGGGCCCGCTCTTACATGGCCGCTTACAACGGGATGAACGGCATTCCCATGACCGCCCAGCCGATCATCAGGGATATCACCATCAAGGAGTGGGGGGTGGACAACATCATCACCACGGACGCCGGCTCTCTCGGAGCCATGGCGGACGCCCGGGCTCACAATTACTTTCCGGACCTGCCCACGGCCGCGGCGGGCGCCATCAAAGTGGGCATCAACCAGTTTCTCGACGGCATCTATAAGGCCAATGTCACCCAGGCCCTGCAGAAGAACCTGATCACCATGGCCGAGAGCGAGGCAGTTTCCGCGTGATGATCAAGCTCGGAATGCTGGATCCTCCCGAGATGGTGCCCTATACACAGATTAAGGACGGGCCGGAGCCCCCGACGAGGGAAGAGAACAAGCTGCTGGTCCGCCAGGTGACGCAAGAGTCGATCGTGCTCCTGAAGAATCAGAACAGCCTGCTGCCGTTGGACAAGTCCAAGCTGAAGTCCATCGCGGTAGTCGGCCAGCGGTCCAACGACGTCGCCTGGGACTGGTATAGCGGCGCGTACCCCTATGCGATTACTCCCCTCGATGGAATCAAGAGCAAAGTCGGCGCCGGGGTTCAGGTGAACTTCGCCCTCAACAACGACAACAACGCGGCGGTCGACGCGGCCAAGGCCTCCGATGTGGCCATCGTCGTCATCGGCAGCCATCCGACCTGCGGGACCAATCAATTCGGAGGCAAGTGCGATCCCAGCGACGGCAAAGAAAGCATCGACCGCACGTCCATCGACCTGCAGCCCGTGCAGGAGCAGTTGATTAAGGACGTCTTCAAGGCCAATCCCAAGACCATCGTGGTGCTCAAGTCCAGCTTTCCGTTCGCCATCAACTGGGCCCAGGAGAATGTGCCCGCCATCGTCCACATGGCCCACAACAGCCAGGAGGAAGGCAACGCTCTGGCCGACGTTCTGTTCGGCGACTACAACCCCGCCGGGCGTACGAACCAAACGTGGGTGAAGTCGCTCAGCGATTTGCCGCCCATGATGGACTACAACCTCCGCGATGGCCGCACGTACATGTACTTCAAGGGCCAGCCGCTGTATCCGTTCGGCTACGGGCTGAGTTACACCACGTTCGCTTACACGAACCTTCGCCCCAGCTCTTCGCATATGGGCAAAGACGGCCAGATGAACATCACCGTCAGCGTACACAATACCGGCAAACGGGAAGGCCAGGAGGTGGTTCAGTTGTACGTGGCGCACATGGGCTCGAAGGTCGAGCGGCCGATCAAGGAACTCAAGGGTTTCCAGCGGGTCACTTTGAAGGCGGGCGAGACGAAGATCCTGCTGTTCCCGCTCAAGGCGAAGGACCTGGCCTACTGGGATGAGCAGAAGAAACAGTGGGTGGTGGAGGACGAGAAAGTCAACCTGATGGTGGGCGCCTCCTCGGCCGACGTCAAGCTGCAACAGACGATCAGCGTGGGGTCGTAGCTGCCGGCAGGCCCATTTTTTCGATCTCGTTGAAGTAAACCCGGCGCTCCTGGTCCATGGCAAGATTGGAGAGGATCACGGCCGTGGAGTTGGCGAGGCCAGCCTCGATGTCGGCCTTGGGCGTGTCGCCCGTGCGGCAGCAGTCGAAGAAGCTTTCCATCTGCACATCGACGGGATTGCGATCTTCTTCCGGCAGAGTCACTCCCTGGGAATAGAGCCAGCGCCGGGCGTACTTCAATTCCCTTCCGAGGAACGATTCGCCGTCGCGGAACTGGTCCTTCTCGAGCAGCAGCGGGAAACCTTTCCTGCCGTTTCCCATGCTCCCCAGCGTGGCGCCGCCGATCACCGGCGGCTCGACATAACCGGCGCCCCGGGTGACCAGCGGCGGGCGGGGCTCGTAGTACCAGAGCGCGATGCATGGCTCCTTGTCGGACCCCAGCGTGATCTCGATGGTGCCGCCGGTGCCCATGATGGTCTCGCCGCACTCGGCGCGCGCGCCGCCGAAGAGCGGCAGGTGCTGGTTGGTGCTGATGGCGCTGTAGATGAGCTTCTGACCCCTTCGGAAGCGATAGAGCAACTGGATGTTATCGTAAATGTCGCGGCCATCGCGGATGAATTCCTGGCCGCCTATGCCCATGACGTACTCCGGCTGGGCGTTGAACATCCAGCAGGCGACATCCAACTGGTGCGATCCCAGTTCGCCCGCGAGGCCAGCCGAGTATTCCCGGAAAATCATCCAGTAACGGTAGCGTTCGCTGGCGGGGTCCGGCGGGATGAGCCAGCCGGGGTTGCGATGCCATTGCGCGGCAATGTGCGTGACGTTGCCGATCAGGCCCTTGGCGACCATGATTTTCGCGACCTGATAGAACTTGCTGTAGCGCCGCTCAAAGCCGGCCTGAATGACCTGCTTGGGACGTTCTTCAGCCAACGCCCGGAGCGCGTGGACTTCCTCCGGCTTGAAGACCAGAGGAGGCTCGCAGAATACGTGCTTGCCGGCCTCCAGGGCATCTCTCGCGATGGGGAAATGCGTGGAAAGAGGGGTGGCTATCACCACCGCATCGATATCCTTGCGCCCGAGCAGCTCCCGATAGTCCCGGCAGGCCTGGGGGTTGGTCCCGGCGGCGGCAACACCCTTCTTCAGGTTGGGTTCATCGATGTCGCACACCGCCGCGCACCGGCAGCCCTGTAAGCTGCCCATGTGGTGCAACAGGTAACTGCCTTGCGCGCCGGTGCCGATGGCGCCGTAAAGAACCTGGTTGCTGGCCGCGCTCACCTTTTGAATGGCGGGGGCCGGAAAGGCGCTCGCCGCACCCGCGGCCGTCGCAGTCCCGGCAGCTATCACAAAATCGCGACGGGTCAAGTCGCGGTTGGCCGTTCGATCGTTATCGCTCATGGATGTCTAGATATTCAGGACCTGCCGGGCGTACTCGATGCACTTCAGGTTGTTATCGTCCTCGAACTTCAACGCAGCTTCGGGGCTCAGCCCGGTGACGCGCGGAAGCGGCTTCCTGGGCGGGTTCTTGCGAACGAGATTCAGGGTTCTCGCCAGGTCCCGGCCGGGCAGGGGACTGTAAGAATTGTCGAAGGTCGCCCAGTACTTGTCCGTAAACACGGGGATCTCGGTCGGATCGCGCGTAACCATTTCGAGGTAGAAGGGCATGTTGGCGTCCTGCTGCCGAAGCATCTGAACGATTTGTTTGAGATCGAGCATTCCGTCGCCCATCACCACCTCGGACAGCAGGAAGCCGTCTGCATAGCTATCGACGGCCACGTCTTTGATGTGGCACATGATGGTGTACGGAGCCAGCATCCTCACCGTGTCCATGGGATCTTCGCACAGCGCAATGTTGTTGGCCAGGTCGAGGCAGACGCCGACCCATTCACTGTCCAGGCGTTTGAGCCAGGCCACCTGCTCCGCCGCGCGCCAGTCCTTGTGATTCTCGATGGCCAGTTTGAGTTTGTACTTGCGCAAAACCGGCTCGGCTATGGCAACGGCATTCTGGACCCGCTGGAAGTCCTTGCGGAACGCGTCGAGGGAGTCGTACTGTTCCCAGCGGCGAACCGACAACTCGGCGTGGAGACAAAAGGCTCCGGCCTCCTTGCACGCCTGGAGGGCCACCCCGAACTTGAACGACTGGTCCTCCCCGCCCGGCAGCGGGGGCACGTTGAGGATGAGCTGCATGCCGTAGCCCTCCACCTTCCGGCGGAGTTGTCTGGCCGGTTCCAGCTCAATGCCCTCGAGCGTCGTCTGAGCGCCCCCCAAGCCCAGCTTGTGGCAGTGCTCGACCATGGGGGATGAACCCCAGATCCGGCCCTCGGCCTGCTGGCGTACGTTGAAAGCGGCACGCGCGGCGCCCAGCCGGGTTTTCCCCGGCTGCGCTGGTAAGAGCGGCGCCACCTTAGGGCACCTTTTTCGCGGTCATATGCCAGTCGCGTTCCGATCCCGGCAGGGTGACTTTGAAGGTGATTTCGCCCCCGTCGACCCGCCCGCTATAGGTCGCCGTCATTTCGCGGGGGCCAATGGTGCGAACCACGACAAATGAGATCCTGTCCCCGCTCACCTTGCCGTTGCGGATCTGCACTTCTCCGCCCTCGCTGTTGACGGTTCCGGTCAGGCTGGCTCCGTCCTGCTTGAAGGTGAAGGTGTAGGGTGGGGTATCCCTGGAATCCGTCCACTCGCCCTTCCACTGGCCGCTGATGTCGGCGGCCCAGGCGCCCAGCGCGAACATTACCCCTAACAGGATTCCACGCCCGATTCCATAAGTTCTCATGGAGGGCTTCCGGCTACACGTACTCCCAATCCCGGAGCCATTCGTGCCCGGGGTGGAGCGATGCCCACATGCGGCGGCCGGCCTGGTCGAGCTCGGCCTTCTCGTTCTCATCCAACTGGCGGCGTTCGCGAACGGCCTGAACGGCGTTGTCCACCTGGTGAGTGTTAATCAAACCGGGAATCGGCGCGGTGATGGCGGGGTTGGAGAGAATGTATCGAAGGGCCAGGCGGGCGCGCCGGTCGTCGTCCGCCAGGTGCGGGTCATTGGGGAAGCTGGTCCCCGCGAAGAGCGAATTATCGGCGAACGGCTTGATGCCGAACACGCCCACATCATTCTCGCGGATGGTATCGAAGAGGCTGTCGGTGGGGAGTTCCTTGCTGCTGGCGGTGTAAGGGAAGATGGCCACTTCGATCTGCTTGGGGTAGGCCTCGATGAGCGACTTCAACCACACGCGGTTGTGCGAAGACACGCCGGTGAACCGCGCCTTGCCCTGCTGCTTGGCTTTGGTCAGGCCGGCGATGGTGGCTTCTTCCACGCGCTGGAGTTCGCTCAGGTCGGGCACTCCCTCCATGGGCAGCGCGATGCGCCACAAGTCGATGTAATCGAGCCCCGCCGCCTTCAGGTTTTCCTCGAGGCCCTGGAGCAGCGCGTTGGCGGTGCGATACTGCGCAATGCGCGGCTCCTTTTGCCACCAGGCATAGCCCAGGTACATCTTATCCCGGCGCCCCTTGAGCAGTTGGCCGTAGACCAGGACTTCCGGCGCCGCCATGGCATCCAGATAGTTGATGCCCACGTCGATGCAGTGGGCCAGCACACGGTCGCGGGCCTGCATGAACCCGGGGATATTGGGATAAGAAAAGTCGCTGTCGGAATAACGCGCGGGAACCTTCTCCTTCCCGAGCTCGATTTCGATCCGCTTCCAGTGGCCTCCCAGGGATATCGCGGAGATCATCAGGCCCGTTTTTCCCAACTTCCGATACTCCATGTTCTGGTTGTAATTCAGGATGCTCCGCGTGGAAGGAGCCTTGGCCTGGGTGGGAGGCGCCTTGGCCTTTGATGGAACTTTGGTCTGAGCTTCCGCCAGACCGCCAGCGAGGGCGCCCACTGCCAATGCGCCGCCGGTCACAAAATCGCGTCGATTGATCTGTTTGCCAGCCATGACTCACTCCTTGGGGCGGCCCATCATCGCCGTGTCCGCCCAAGATTTTACACCACTATAGCACCGGGACGCCGCTTTGTATCGCGCACCCGCTTGTATTCCGGAGAATCTAGTCCTATTATATGTTCGGGAGAACCCGATGAAGAAACCGAAGATCGAACCGCAAGGGCGGACCAACCTGAGTCGCAGGCGTTTTTTTGGTTCGGTGGCTTCCGGCGCTGCTGAAGCGGCCGTACTGACCCTTCCGGTCGCGATGGCGGCCCAGCCGGCAGCCGGACAGGCCGCGGACGGCGACATGGTGCCGGCCGTCCTCAGCATCAACGGCCAGGCTCACTCCTTGAGAGTGGAGCCGCGATGGACCCTGCAATATGTGTTGCGGGAACGGTTGGGGCTCACCGGGACGAAGTCGGGGTGCGACCGGGGCGAGTGCGGAGCATGCACCGTTCTGATCGACGGCATAGCCCGGTATTCGTGCCTGACGCTGGCCCTGGAGGCCGTAGGCACACAAATCACGACGGTGGAGGGCTTGCTGCACGGCGAAGAACTAGGTCCGGTGCAGCAGGCTTTCGTGGAAGAGGCCGCGTTTCAGTGCGGATATTGCACTCCGGGACAGGTGGTGGCGGTGGAGGCGCTTCTGCGCAAGACGCCGCAACCGACCATGGAGCAGATCCGCGAGGGAGTGAGCGGCAACCTGTGCCGCTGTGCAGCGTACAACCACATCTTCCGCGCCGCCCAGCGCGCGGCGGAATTGCGGAAGGCGGGGAGGTGAGCGATGGCGGAAGAGACTGTAAGACCATGGGACGAAACCAAGATTATCGGCAAGCCGATTCCCCCGGTGGACGGCTACGAACGAGTGAGCGGGGCGGCGGTTTACCCGCTGGATGTGATCCTGCCGAATATGCTGTATGGGGCCATCCTGCGCTGCCCGCATGCGCACGCCACGGTTAAGAAAGTCGATGTGGGGAAGGCCCGGGAGATGCCGGGAGTGCGCGCGGTGCTGACGGACGCGGATCCGGAAACACGGATTGAGTGGTACGCGCCTATGCGATTTCCGGGGGCCCCTGTCGCTGCCAACTCGCAGGCGAGCCGGCTCTTCGACCCGCATTGCCGGTATGAAGGCGAAGAGGTGGCCGCGGTGGCGGCCGAGAGCCCGCAGCAGGCCTGGGACGCGGTGCGGACCATCCACGTGGAATACGAGACGCAGCCGTTCGTCATCGACGTGGAAGAGGCTCTGAAGCCGGGCGCCCCGGCGGTGCAGGAAGGCGGCAATCGTGCACGCGGGTTTCCCGGAACCAAGCGCGGTGACGTGGCGAAGGGCTTTGCCGAGGCCGATGTGGTGCTGGAGGAAACCTACCGGACCTCCTGCCTGATCCACGTCCCCATGGAAGTTCACGGGTCGGTCGCCCAGTGGGATGGGGATCGCCTGAACGTATGGGATACGAATCAAGGCCCATTCGGGATTCAATCCGACATTTCGAGGGCTCTGAAAATGCCCTTGAGCAAGGTGCGGGTTATCTCGAACTACATGGGCGGCGGCTTCGGCAGCAAGCAGGAAGCCGGCAAGTACACCGTCATCGCGGCGCTGCTGGCGCAAAAGACGGCGCGTCCGGTCAAGCTGTTCCTGACGCGGGAAGAGACATTTCTGTGCGTGGGAAACCGGCCGGCGCACGTCATGAAGCTGAAGGCCGGGGTGAAGAAGGACGGCACGCTCACGGCGTTCCAGTTGACGGCGGTGAACGAACTCGGAGCATATCCTACCTTTAGCGGTGTGGGCGGCCAGGCCGGGGAGTTGTACCAGTGCCCGAATGTGCTCATCGACGAGACCCAGGCATATATAAATGCCGGCCAGTCGCGGGCTTTTCGCGCTCCGGGCTATCCCGAGGGCAATTGGGCGCTGGAACAGATGATGGATGCCCTGGCCGAGAAGATCGGCATGGATCCGGTGGAACTGCGCCTGAAGAATATCCCGACGGTCTGCCAGTCGAGCCAAAACAGGCCGTACACCTCGACGGGCTTGCGGGAGTGCCTGACCGAGGGGGCGCGGGTCTTCGGCTGGAGGGAGGCCCGCAGCCGGCCCAAGGGAGACGGGGCTTGGGTCCGAGGCGTGGGCGTAGCCAGTGGGCTGTGGGGCCCAGGCTCCGGACCCGCCACGGTAATCGTCAAGCTGAACTCCGACGGCAGCGTCAACCTCAACATGGGTGCGGCGGATCTGGGCACCGGGACCAAGACGGTGGCGGCCTCCATAGTGGCCGAGGAGTTGGGGGTGCCGCTGGACCGGATCCGGATTGAAAACGCCGACACGGGAACCACGCAGTACAGCGGCGTCAGCGGCGGCAGCAAGACTGTTTCCGCGGATGGTCCCCCCACGCGGTTGGCCGCCCTGGAAATCAAGCGTTTTCTGCTCGAGATGGCGGCGGAACAGTTGAAGGTTCCGGTAGCGAACCTGGATTTCAAGGACGGCACGATCGTGGTGCGGGGGAGCGCGCAAAAACTGGCCATCACGGAACTGACGCAGTTGCGGATGCAGCAGGAGATTGTGGGGGTTGGTCGAGGGCGCTTCGTTCCCGGCAACAAGGTCGTCCGTTCCTTCGCCACGCACTTCGCCGAGGTGGAAGTGAACAGGCACACGGGCGAGATGCGGGTATTGCGCATGCTGGCCGCGCATGACAGCGGCCGGGTGATGAATCTGCTGGGTTATCGCAACCAGGTCTTCGGAGGGTTCCTACAGGGCCTCGGCCTAGCCATGACCGAGCGCCGGGTCCTGGACTCGGACAGCGGCAAGATGGTGAATGCCAACTTCCACGACTACAAGATCCCGACGGCCAAAGACGCGCCGGGCGAGATGACCTGTCTCCCCATCGATCCCCACGACACCGAGTGCAACATCCTCGGCGCGAAGGGACTCGGGGAACCGGCCACGGTTCCCGCCGCCACGGCCATTGCCAACGCTCTGCATCACGCAATCGGCATACGGGTTACGGCGGCGCCCATCACGGCGGCGCAGGTTCTTACTCTTTTGGCGGAACCGAAAACAAGGGGATAAGCCATGCTAGCCAAGTTTTCATATCAGCGCGCAGCATCGATTCAAGAAGCGACGGCAGCGGCGAGCCGGCCGGATGCGCGGATTCTCGCGGGCGGTGCGGACCTGTTGGGATGCCTGCGCGACGGCGTGTTCCAGGCGAACCGCCTAGTGAGCCTCAACGGCATCAAAGAGCTCAAAGGCATCCGGCCGCGGCCCGGGGGCGGATTGCGGATCGGAGCGTTGACCACCCTGACGGAGATCGCCGAGAGCCGGCAGATACTGGATAGCTATGCGGTTCTGGGGCAAGCGGCGGCGGCGGTGGGCAGCCCGCAGTTGCGCAATCAGGGGACCCTGGGCGGGAACCTGTGCCAGCGGCCGCGCTGCTGGTACTTCCGCGGGGATTTTCACTGTTTGCGGAAGGGCGGCGATACGTGCTTCGCCGCCGCGGGCCAGAACCAACTGCACTGCATCTTCGGCGGATACGAATGTTTCATGGTGCACCCGTCGGACACCGCGCCGGCGCTGGTGGCTCTGGATGCGAAGGTCAGCGTGGCGGGGCGCCAGGGCACGCGGCAAATACCGCTGGCATCGTTCTTCGTGCTTCCGAAGGTCAGCCATCTGAAAGAAAACGTGCTGGAGCCGGGGGACGTGGTGACGGAAGTGCTGCTGGATCGAGCGCAGCCCGGAACCCGCAGCGCGTACCGGAAGGTGCGGGACCGCGGGTCGTTTGACTTCGCCGTAGCCGGGGCGGCCATCGTGCTGGCGATGGCGGAGGGCAAAGTGCGGACGGCGCGGGTGGTGCTCAGCGGGGTGGCGCCGGCCCCGTGGAGGTCGGCGGAGGCGGAACAGGCGCTGGTGGGCAAGCCGTTGGACGCCGCCACAGCGGGGGCAGCGGCAGCGGCGGCGGTAAAAGATGCCGTGCCGCTCGCCGAGAACGGCTACAAGGTGCCGCTGGTCCGGGGCATATTGGAAGAGACGCTGATGGCTCTGGCGGCGTAAGGCCTTCCCCTAGATATCGATTGCGATCACTTCGTGCAGGGCAATGGGCGGCGTGGTGGTTTCGACCCACGCTCCGCTTTGCCGCCATTGCGCCCGGTCTTCGCTGACCAGGAGGCGGACGCTGCGCGCTTGAGCGCCGCCGGGTAACTTCACGCGCACCTTCTGAGGGCCAATCGGCAGAACCTCGCGCAGCGGCCCTTTCATCATCATCGGGTTGGAGAGGTTGACGAGGTGAACCGTGACGGAGGACGACTGCTTCCAGAGCGCCACATCGAGCACGCCGGGACCTTCGACCCGAAGCGGCTGCTCCTCGTTGGCGGCCCAGCGGACGGCATTAGCCAGGACAATGCCGTGATCCTGACACATAATCTCCCAGAACGTCCGGTCGATGTCCCACGGGAAGTAAACCACGCGGCCCGACCCGAAGGAGCGGACCATCACACCGGGAATGGCGGCCGCCGTGTCGCGCACGTACACTTCCTCCATGGGCAGATCGGGGTAGGTGGGAACCGTCATGAGCGGCGCACGCAGGCCCGGCGGGGTGCGGATCTCGACACGCTTGACGCCGTGGATCATGCGGCCCGCCTCCTCCAGGCCCGCCAGCAGGGGATGGGAGTGATCTACGAGGTTCAGGTAGGCGTTCTGCTGGCGCTCGATCACGTTGCCGGCAAACGAAGCGCCGAAAAGGCCGGCCAGGCCGAAATCGTCGCGGCGCCGGCCGCGTTCGTCGTAGAGCGAGGTCTCGTGGGTGGCCACCAGCCCGCCGCCCTTTTCGACGAAGGACTTCAACTGCGCGCACTGCGCGTCAGAGAGGTTGGCAATATTCGGCAGGGCTAGGACTTTGAATTGCCGCACGTGCGCCGGGTCGAGCTGGCTATCCAGCACCATTTCGAAAGGGATCCGGGCTTCCACCAGGGCGTGGTAGAACCCGGAGGTGTGGTCCGGCGCGGCCCGCTCGGCGGATACCATCCCCACACGAGCCAGCGGGCGCTCGTGGCGCAGATATTTCTCGTTCTTCCAGTGCCAGACGTAGAGCTCCTCGACGGGCTTGAACCAGCGGTAGTCGAGCGGCTTGGCATTGAACTTGACAACCCAGGGCCGGAAGCCCTGGGCGATGCCATCCACGGCCCACAGCCGGACCTCATGGGGGTTCTGAGTGGAGTCCTTCCAGCGGTAAGGCGCCTCGAATCCGACACTGAATAAACCCACGATCGGCTTCGAGCCGGAGATCGCGCGGGCATCCTTGGCAAACTTGCCGTTCTGCCAGGGCAACTGGAATTCGGAGCGGCACTGGCGATCGGCAACCAGAATGGGGACCGAAACGCGGTCGCGTATCTGGTCGAATCCGTTGGGAAAAAACGCGGCCCCCGGGTTGCGCTTCCGGATCTCGGCATCCCAGAGCAAATACAAATCCAAGAGGCGTTTTCTTTGCCATGCGGTGAATTGAGCGCGCGCGTCGCCGGGCGCCCCCGCCGCTGGTGGAAGTTCCAAACCGCTGAATTCCTTGAAATTCCGCTGGCAGTGCCGGCAGTAGCACATGCCCGACCCGCTCCAGCGGTTGGCGAAGATGCCGTCCACCTTGTAGAGGGTCATGATCTCCTGGATCACGCTGGTCATGAACTCGAAATTGTAAGGGCCGAGCGCGCAAGTTACCCATTCCTCCGGCATCGCCCAATGGCGGCGAGGCTGGCCGTTGGCTTCCACGGCGATCCAATCCGGATGAGCGTCGAAGACGTCCTGATGCGCGGCGTGGGGATCCACGCGCGCGGTCACAATCATGCCGAGTTTGCGGCAGCCCGCCAGCATTTCGCCAAAAATGTCGCCATTGCCGAGGAACCTGCTGCGGTAATGCAGAGGCACTTTCGTCGGATAAAAGGCCACGCATCCGCCAGCGCTCAGGCACGCTGCATCGGCGTGGATCCGCTTGAAATAGTCGAGCCAGAAGCCGGGATTGTAGCGGCCCGGATCGTCCTCGACGAAAGCCAGTTGCACCCACCGCATGGGCCGGTCGAACCAGCCCTGGTCCGGGTTTTGCCGGGTGAAAGCCGTGCCGGCCACGGCCAGCGCACCAGTCTCGACCATCCATTCGCGCCGGTTGATTTCCATCACAAGCCGATCTCCCGATTCCTAGTCTATATTGACAGCTTTGGCGGTACGGTCATACTACTGGAAAGAAGGCAGACCTTATGAAAAACAGCCCTGATTCCATCAACCGGCGGAATCTCCTGAAAGTATCCACCATTCTCGGCGGCGGGGGCCTGATCGGCCAGACGGCAGTCCCGACGAGGGCCCTGGCGCAGCAGCCCGGCCTCACCGAGAAAGACATTTTGACGAAAGCCCGCGAACGCCTCTACCCCACCTGCCTTGTCTGCCCAGTTTGCAACGGCGTAGCGTGCGCCGGGGATTCCGGGGGAATCGCCGGCAGCGGCACGAGTATGTCGTTCCAGAACAACTTCACGGCGTTGCAGCGCGTGAGACTGGTGATGCGGAATGTGCATGATGTGACCGAGGCCGATACCTCCACCACGATCTTCGGCCGAAAGATCTCTTTGCCGGCGGTGGGCGCGCCCATGGGTCCCGCGGGCACCAAGTTCGGTAAAGGAATGACGCAGCAGGAATGGTTCGACTCCCTGGTCGGCGGATGCGTGGCCGCCGGCACATTGGGCGCGGTGGGCGACAATCTCACCTACCCCATCGAGGACGTGAAGAGGAACCTGGCGGTGGTGGCGCATTTCCAGGGCAAGGCGCTCTATAACAGCAAGCCGATTCCCAACCAAGCCATCCTGAAGTGGCTGCCCCAGATCGAGGCCACCGGCGCCGCATGGCTTTCGATCGACGTGGATTCCGGGCCCAAAAGCGTGGCGCAACTGCGCGAATTGGTAAAGGCTTTCAAAATGCCCGTGGTCGTAAAGGGCATCATGACGCTCGACGATGCGATGCGATGCGTGGATGCCGGTGTGGCGGGCATCGCCGTATCGAATCACGGCGGGCGCAGGCAGGATCACACGGCGGGCACCGCGGAAGTGCTGCCGGCGGTCGCGGCGAAACTGAAAGGCAAGATCCCGATCCTGACCGACGGCTGCGTGGCGTCCGGCACGGACGTGCTGAAGTACCTGGCTCTGGGCGCAGACGTCGTCATGGTGGGCCGGCACATCCTGCGCGCCGCGTACGGCGGTGGCACGGAGGGCGTCGCGCTTTTCATGAACCGGATGCGCGCCGAGTTAGAGAGCGCCATGGTCCTGACGGGCGTTCCGTCGGTCGCGAAAATCGACAGCCGGATCATCTTCGCCTGACAAGGGGAGCTTCGGGTCAGGTCCCGAGGATTCGCTCGGCCGCCTGGCGGCCCATCCGTATGCAGTCGGGGATTCCAATGCCTTCGTAGGCGTTGCCCGCCAGGTGAAGGCCGGCGGCCGGCGGGGTGCGCGCCTGCATCTCCGCCAGGCGCTGCGGATGGCCCACGGTGTACTGCGCCATGGAGCGCGGCCAGCGGGAAATGCGGGTGAAGCGCGGGCGGGCGGTGAAGCCTGCGATTTCCTGCAATTCGCGCAGGACCATGGCGCCAATGGCTTCGTCCGATTCGTTGAGCACGCCCGCGTCCTCCATGCCGCCCAGGAAGCAGCGCGCCACCACCTTGCCTTCCGGCACGCGGTAAGAGAATTTGGTACCGACCCAGGTGCACGCCACCAGCCGGCGGCGTTCCTTCTTGGGCACCAGGAAACCAAAACCATGGGGGGCGCGCGCGAAATCCGCGGCGTCGAAGCCCAGCGCCACGGTCATCGAGGAACTGTAGGGCACGGTGCCGAGTAATTCCGCCAGCCGCCCGTCCACGCCGGCCAGCAGGGCCGAGGCGCTGTGCGCCTCCGACGCCACCACCACCTGGTCCGCTTCCAGCCAGCCGCCGCCATCCACCTTGATGCGGAAACCGGCCTCCGCCCGTTGGATGGTCTGCGCGCGGCATTGCCGCACCTCGACCTTGCCGCTGATGGCGTCCGCGATGGCGTCCACCAGTTGTCCCAGCCCACCCTTGAGCGTGCGGAACAGCGGTACGGCGTGTCGATCCCGCCCGGCTTTGGCGCGCGCCGCCAGTACGCCGCGGGTGAGACTGCCGTATTGATTGGCCAACTCGACAAAACGCGGCAGCACGCTCGAGACGCTCAACTGGCTGGGGTCGCCACCGTAGATGCCAGAAAGCAGCGGCTCCGCCAGGTAGTCTACCGCCTCGGCGCCGTAATGCTCCTGGATGAACTCGGCCACGGATTCGTCGCCCGGCTTCGGCCGGGGCGCGCGCAGCAACTCCATCCCCATGCGGAATTTCGTTCTCCAGCCCAGCAGGCCGGTGGTGAGGAGCGGCAGAATTCTGGTGGGCACCATCATCATCAGCCCGTCGGGCAAGGGCAAGAGGCGACCGCCCTTGCGGACGTAAGTGACGCGGAGGTGATCGTTCGAGCCGATGACCTGATCGGCCAGCCCCAGCTCGCGAATCAGTTCCATGGCGGCGGGCTTGGCCGAAAGGAAACTGTCCGGCCCGGTCTCGATGGTGCAGCCCTCGACATGCTCGGTCTGGATCACGCCCCCCAGGCGGGGCCGCGATTCGAGGATGGTGGAGGGGACGCCGCCCCGGGCCAGATAGTACGCGGCCGAAAGCCCGGAGATGCCGCCGCCGACGATGACTACGCCAGGCACCGCTTTGCCACCTCGGCCAGCGCGGCGGTGAACTTCCCGGAACCGTTCAGCGCGTCGGGACGGCACAGGAAAATGCCGCGCTGGGCGGCGTAGTCGCGGAAAACCACATCCACATCGTATAGCGTCTCGACGTGATCGCACACGAAGCCGATGGGGGCCACCACCACCTCGCGGATGCCCGCGGCGGCATAGCGGTCGAGGCAGGATTCCACGGTAGGCCCCAGCCAGCGGTCGTCGGTAAGGCCCTGGCTCTGGTAAGCGAAATCCCAGTCCGCCAACCCGAGGCGCGCCGCCACCGCCGCGGCCGTAGCGCGCGTTTCGCGGACGTACGGGTCCTCGGGGCGCCCTTTGGGCCCCAGCGCCTTCTCGGGCAAACTGTGGGCCGTGAAGAGAACCTTCCGGCCCGCCGCCACATTCTCCAGTTTTTCGGCGAAGGCTTCGATCAGCAACGGCTCGTCATGGAAGCTCGTGGCCCACCGAATCTCCGCCGCCACGCCAGCTTCGCGCCTGGCCTCCTCAGTGCGCCGGATGTACAACCCCACGCTCAGCTCCGAAAACTGCGGCGCCATGGCGATGGCCGCGATGCGCTCGAGACCGGCATCGCGCACCCGATCCATGGTTTCCCGAATGAACGGATGCCAGTTGCGCATGCCGAAGAAGACGGGGATTTCGAGCATGCGTTCCAGCGCTTGGGCCTGTGCGCGCGTCCACGCCAGCAGCGGAGATGACCCGCCGATGGCTTGGTAGCGGCGCTTGACTTCCTCGACGATCTGCGGGGAACCCGGCCTGCCGCCGCGCACGAACGTGAGGTAGCTTTCGACGTCCTCCAGGCGTTCCGGCGCTCCGTGGGCGAGCAGCAGGACCCCCTGCTTCATGGATGGAATTCCCGGACCATCTCCACCACGGCCTTCACGTTCTCCACGGGGGTTTCGGGCAGAATGCCGTGGCCGAGGTTGAAGATGTGACCGGGCCGGACGCCGGTGCGCTTCAGCAGCTCGTGGACCTTACTACGGAGCTCGTGCAGGGGCGCGAACAGCGCCACCGGGTCGAGGTTGCCCTGAATGGCCGAGCGATAGCTGATGTCCATCCATGCCTGGTCGATGTTGATGCGCCAGTCGACGCCCATGACGTCGCCGCCGGCGGCGTGCAGTTCGCGGAAGAAGCCGGAAGCGCCGGTGCCGAAGTGGATCACGGGAACACCGGTGGAGCGGATGCGCTCGATGAGCGCGCGCGAATAGGGCGCGGCAAAGCGCACGTAGTCGTCCGAGCCCAGGGTCCCCACCCAGGTGTCGAATACCTGGATGGCGCGCGCCCCGGCGGTCACCTGCAGATGCGCGAACGGCGCCAGCACGTCCACGATCTTGCCCATCAGCCGCCGCCACAAGGTTTCATCGGTGTACATGAGCTTCTTGGTGCGGATGAAGCTGCGCGAGGCGCCGCCTTCGATCATGTAGCTGGCCATGGTGAAGGGCGCGCCCACGAAGCCGATGACCGGGACCCTGCCGGCCAGCGCCCGAACCACATTCTGGATGGCCAGTCCCACGTAGCCGAGGTCGTCCGTGTTGGTGGTGGAGAGCGAATCCACATCGTCGGAGGTGCGCACGGGGTTGCCGATCATGGGGCCTTCGCCCTTCTCGTAAGACAGTTTGAGGCCCATGGGCTCGACGGGCAGCAGCAGGTCGGCGAAAATGATGGCGGCGTCCACGTCCAGCATTTCGACCGGCTGGAGGGTCACGGTTGCGGCCAGGTCCGGCCGCTTGCAGATTTCCAATATGCCGTGCTTGTCGCGAATCTGGCGGTATTGTTTGAGGTACCGGCCCGCCTGCCGCATAAACCACACCGGCTTCACATCCGTCGGCCGGCGCCGGCAGGCGTCCAAAAAACGGCTGGTCATTGGAGCCACGCGCATGGCTGTTCCATCCTGTCTTCGCAAAAGAACACGCGAAATTCCTTTGGCTTGTGCTTCTCCGCCCACTGGCGGCCATTGACGAAATACGGCTTGGCCCACGCCTCGCTGTCGATGGTGCGCGGGGCGACGACCGAAACCGATACGGTCCCTTGCGCCGGGTATCCGGTGCGCGGATCCATGATATGGGCGTAGATGCGCCCCTCCGCCCGGAAAAACTTCTCGTAGCTGCCGGAAGTGGACATCGACATGTCTTTCAGGAACGTCTCGGCCACGGTCTGTCTCTGATGCCACGGATTCTTGATTTCCACCCGCCAACCCCTGGGCTCGGTGGGCGGGGCACCCATTCCAAAAATGCTGCTGTCCGACCCGGCGACCAGAGCGATCTGAACGCCTTGTTGTTTCAAAACATCCACCATGCGATCCACGGCGTAGCCCTTGCCGATTCCGCCCGGATCCAGTTCCACCCCGGAGCGGTCGAACCATACCGTCCCGGCCGCCGCGTCGAGGTGAATGTGGCGATACCCTACCTTGGGGAGGGCCGCCGCCACCTCCGCCCGGTGGGGCAGATGGCCGGAGCCCTTGTAGAAACCCCAAACCTTCATCAGCGGGCCCACCGAAATGTCGAAAGCCCCTTCGCTCTGGCGGCTATATGCGACGCAAGCCGAGAGCAACTGGAACAGCTCCGGCGACAGCTTGACAGGCTGTTCGGCCGCGTGCCGGTTGACGTCGCTCCATTCGCTATCGGCCCTGTAGTTGGAAAGCATCTCGTCGAGCCGCCGCACCTCGTCAAAAGCGGCGTCCGCCGCCGCCTCCATCTTTACCCGGTCATAGCCATAAATGACAACGGAATACGTGGCGCCCATGGCGTCGGCGTTTTCCTCGAGCCGCAGCAGTTCCGGCTGGTCCGCCGCCAGGGTCCCCGACAGAAACAAAACTACCACAAATTGTTTGAGTTTAGAGCTAATTTTCGGCATGGCCACGAGATTTTTTCGCCCGTTTCAGCAGGAATTCAATCCGGGTATCGGCGTCCGGGTTCTTGTCACGCTCGAAATGCAGCTCCGGGACGCGCCGCAGGCTCAGGCGCGAAGCCAGTTCGTGACGCAAGTAATGCCGCGCGTGCTCCAACGCGGCCAAAGACTGGTTTTGTTCGCGCTCATCCCCCCGAACCACGACTTTGACGTGGGCATAGCGGGCGTCGGGGCTTACATGCACGTCCGTAACATCCACCCCCAGCAGCCGGGGATCGTCCAGCTCGAAGCCGATGAGTTCGGCCAACTCCTCGCGGACCGCTTCCGAGACCCTTAATGTCCGCCGTTCATCCATCTAGCTCAGCCACTCCACCGTGGCCTCAACCAACTCCGCTCCCAGCAGCGCCGCGGCCTCGTCCTCCACCGATTCGAGCACTCTGGCGGCGTGCGCGCGGTCCGGGGAAACCGTCACCGCGGCCACCGCCGCGCGCTGCCAGAGGTCCTGGTAATCGATCTCCGCCACTGCCACGTTGAACTTGTGCCGCAGCCGCTCCTTCAGGCTCTGGACGACGTGGCGTTTGTCCTTGAGCGAGTGCGAATTCTCGAGCCGCAACTCCAGGGTCAGAACGCCGATTACCGCCATGGCATCAGGCGAAAACTTCGGTGGCCACGCGCTCGGTGACGAACGCCTCGATGACGTCGCCCTGCTTGACGTCGGCGTAGTTCTCGAGGGTGATGCCGCACTCCATTCCGCTCTTGACTTCGCCGACGTCGTCCTTGAACCGCCGCAGCGAGCCCACCTTTCCGGTGTACACCACCACGTTGTCGCGCAGCAGCCGCACTTCGGAATCGCGCGTGATGGCGCCATCCTGCACCAGGCATCCGGCCACCGCTCCGACCTTGGAAATGCGGAAGGTTTCGCGCACTTCCGCCTTGCCCTTGTAAGTTTCCTTGAACACCGGCTCGAGCAGGCCGGTCATGGCGCGCTTCATCTCGTCGGTGAGGTTGTAAATGATGGTGTGGAGGCGGATATCCACTTTTTCCTGCTCGGCCAGCGCCGCCGCGTTGCGCTCCGGCCGCACGTTGAACCCGATGATGATGGCGTTGGAGGCCGAGGCCAGCAGCACGTCCGACTCATTGATGGCGCCGACTCCGGAGTGAATCACGCGCACCTTCACCTTCTCGTTGGACAGCTTCTGGAGCGTCTCGGAAAGCACTTCGGCCGAGCCGCCCACGTCGGTCTTGATGATGATGGGCAGCTCCTTGACCTCGCCGGCTTCCA
>Ga0326728_10012954_pt1 | contig 18312 bp, 14 predicted proteins | sample MB3enrmetagenome_FD_207602 | JGI IMG/M metagenome (GOLD analysis project Ga0326728, IMG submission 207602) | Lab enriched peat soil microbial communities from McLean, Ithaca, NY, United States - MB31MN | ecosystem: Environmental > Terrestrial > Soil > Wetlands > Peat | place: USA: New York... | reverse complement strand
CAATCAATGGAAACTCCGGCGGCAGCTTCGGCGGCCTCCAGGGCTTTCTTCACTGCCAGCGACGTCAGGTCGAGATTGACGATCATCCCTTTGCGCCAGCCCTTGGATTCCGCGACGCCCAGGCCCGCCACTTCCAGCCTGCCTTCCGAGTTCGGCTTGCACACGAGGGCGCAGGTCTTGGTGCTTCCCAGGTCGAGCCCGACGATAAAATTGTTTTTTCGAGCCAAGCTTTGCTCAGTCCTTCAGGTCATGGCCAGTCATGGCTGGCCATGGACGCGCCCTTCCAGAGCCGGTGGAGGCGACTGGGGGTCGACGATGATCTGATTGCGATAGCGCAAATCAACCGAATCCAGTTTACCATTCGTTTTCTGAATTTCCGGCAGCACACTCAGGAAATTGCGGAATCTCTGGAGAAAGTCGGTCTGCCCAAAGTGCACCTGTACGGTTTGCTGCCCATTTATCAGCAGGGCTTTCAGGTCCTCGGCATCAGCCAGGTTGATTTCCGAAATCGTCCAGCCGGCGCGCGGAGCTTCCAGCCCCAATTGCCGCGTAAACTCCAGGTAAAGGGCCAAACGCGCGCGGCGATCGTCGGGGCTGGGGAGGTTTTCCACTCCATAGACCACGGGGAAATCGAAAACCCCGTTATCAGTTCTCCCCAGTGGCACACCCTCCCGGTCGATCAGAATTACCTGCCCATCGACTTCTGCATAGGCCACGGGAGTCCTCTCCGTAACGTGCACCAGCAGCCCGCGGGGCAGGATGCGGGTCACCGAGGCGGTCAGCACCCAGGGCAGACTTTCCACCCCCTCCCGCGTCTTATCCAGCGAGATGCGAAAAACGTTGGTCCCGGTCTTGAGTTTTCCCGTCAAGGGCAGTCCCACCGCCGCCAATACTTCCCCGCGTGAAATGAAATGGTTTCCCGTCACCACAACGTCTTCCGGTGACGTCAAAACAAACAGGGGAGAGGTCAGCGCGAAGGTCGCCACCCCCCACACCGCAAGGCCGGCGGGCAGGAGGACGGCGATCGCCAGCAAGGCCACGCGCAGGTGACGGGAGATCCGGCTGCGGCGCACGGGAACCGATTTCTTCCGCCGCAGATACCCCGCATCCTCCTGCGCGTCCAACGCATCCGGCATCATCAGTGTGTCTGGTTCCACCAATTCCATACTCAATCTCCAGGCAGGGGTAGAGCGAAGTCAAAAGTCAAAATGCAAAAGGCAAAACCGGCTAGCTCAAACTTTTTACTTTGCCTTTTGCGTTTTGACTTTTGACTTTCCCTGCTGCCTAATGCCTCCCGACTCCCGACTCCTGACTCCTGACTCCCAGCTCTTTCGCCAGCGCTTCCCCGATTTTCCAGACGCTTCCGGCCCCAATGGTGATCAGCAGATCGCCCGGCCGCGCGCTCTCGAGGAGTTCGTCCATCAGCCGGGCTTCCGAGGGCGCATAGCGGGCGTTGCTCACGCCCAATTCGTGCATGCGGGCCGCCAGCCGTTCGGAACTGACGCCGGGCAGGGGGGGTTCGCTGGCACCATAGATATCCATCACGTAAACGCGGTCGCATCCCGCAAAGCAGCCGGCCAATTCATCCATCAGGAACTTGGTGCGCGTGTAACGATGCGGCTGGAAAATGGCGATGATGCGCCCGGCCCCGCGCAGGCGCGCGGCGTCGAGGGTGGCGCGAATTTCCGTGGGGTGGTGGCCGTAGTCGTCCACAATAGTGATGCCGTCCACCTCCGCCTTGATTTGAAAGCGCCGGTCGGCGCCCCGAAAACGCTCCAGCCCCTGGCGGATCTGCCCGGCGGTAAGGTCCAGCTCCAGCCCCACGGCGACCGCTGCCAGGGCGTTTTGGATGTTGTGCCGTCCGGGAACGGGAAGGGAGAACCGGCCGAAGGGCTTGTCTTTCACCACCACGTCAAACACCGAGCCGGTGGGATTCAGCTCGCGAATCCTCCCTTGAACATCGGCGCCATTCTCAATCCCGTAAGTCACCACCCGGCGGCGCAAGCGGGGAACAAGGCTCTGCATCATCTCGCGCCAGGGTGGATCAAAGCAGGCCACCACCGTCCCATAAAATGGCACTTTGTTCATAAAGGAAACGAAGGCGGCGGCAATATCCTCAAGATCGCGATAATGGTCAAGGTGCTCGCGGTCGATGTTGGTGACCACCGCGATGGTGGGCAGCAGGTAAAGGAATGATCGATCGCTCTCATCCGCCTCTACCACCATCAAATCGCTCTTGCCCAGGCGCGCGCTGGAGCCAAAAACATCCAGGCGGCCGCCAATCACCGCCGTAGGGTCAAGCTTCGCCTCCGCTGTCATCACCGCGATCATGGAAGTCACCGAGGTTTTGCCGTGGGCCCCGGCCACCGCCACGTTAAACTTCATGCGCATCAATTCCGCCAGCATTTCGGCGCGTGGAATCACGGGAACCTGCCGCCGGTGCGCTTCCTGAATCTCCGGATTGTCCGCCGCCACCGCCGACGACACCACCACCACTTGCGCGTCGCGGGCATGGCTCGCGGCGTGGTCCTCAAACACCCGCGCCCCCAAGCTCGCCAGGCGCTCGGTTACGGGGGTAGCTTTCTGATCGGAGCCCGAAACCTCGAAGCCCAGATTCAGCAGCACCTCCGCGATGCCGCTCATCCCAATGCCGCCAATGCCTACGAAATGGATCTTGCGAATCTTGCCAAGCATGTGTCAGTGGTCCGTTTTCCGTGGTCCGTTGTACAAAACGGCGAAAATCGAAACTCGAAACTCGCCACGATTTTCGAGTTTCGCTTTTCGTCTTTCCGCAGCCAACCTGCTAAATCCCGCCCGCCAGGTGCTCCACCATGTCCGCGATGCGGGCGGCGGCGGCGGGCCGTGCCAGGCCGCGGGCGCATTTTTCCATGCTCTCGAGCTTCGCGGGATTTACCATCAACTCCCGAATCTCCCCCACCAGCCGCTCCGGCGCGAGCTCCGCTTGCACGATCAGGCGCGCTGCCCCGGCCTTTTCCATGGTCAAGGCATTCGCCAACTGGTGCTGGTCCGCCGCGCCGGGAAATGGAATCAGCAAGGCCGCCCGGCCGGCCGCGGCCAGTTCAGCTACCGCCGTGGCCCCCGCGCGTGAAATCACCAAATCCGCCTGGGAAAGGACCCCGGGCATGTCATCGATAAAAGCGTGGACCTCAGTGGGGAGGCTTCGACCCTGATAATTCTTCAGAACTTCATTATAGTCGCGTTCGCCGGTTTGGTGGATGATTCTCATGCCGCTCGCAAAAGCTTCCAGCAGCGGCAGGCTTTGCACCACTGCCTGGTTAATGGCCCTTGCCCCCTGGCTGCCCCCCAAGACCAAAAGCGTAAAGGGCGACGGAGCCTCAACCGTTGCTCCAAGTGGCGCAGCCACTCCTGGCTGCGTCTCTCGATCCACCGCCAAGAGTGGCGGTGCTACGGGTGGCGCAGGGCAGCGTGGGGGAATATCGAAAAACGCCCGGCGCACGGGATGTCCGGTAACTTGCGCCTTCTTTCCGTAAAGTTGCGCCGTTTCGGCAAATCCCACCGCTGCCGCGCGCACCCACGGGGCCAGAAGGCGGTTGGTGAAGCCCGGGCGCGCGTTGGGCTCAATCAAAACCGTGGGAATGCCCGCCAGCGCCGCCTCCAGCATCACCGGCCCCGCCAGGTAGCCGCCCACGCCCACCACCACCCGGGGTCGAAATTCCCGCAAAATCCCCGCCACCGCAATCGCCGTGCGGGGCAAAACCAAGAGGTTCCGCACCCTCTGCATGCCGTCCATGCCCTTCAGGCCCGCCGCATCGACAGCGCGAAGGCGAAAGCCCGCCGCCGGAATAAGTTTTGCCTCCAGCGGGCGATGCGTGCCTAGAAACTCGATCGTGTAACGGGGATTCCCCGGTTCCCCGCGCCTGCGCAATTCCTCAGCCACCGCCAGGGCCGGAAAAATGTGTCCGCCCGTTCCGCCCGCGACCATGAGGATGCGAGTCCCGGGAGGAACTTTATCCGTGTCCATTAGTTTGTCGTGCTCATGATTCAATCCCCAGCACCAGGAAGAGCAAGTCAAAAGTCAAAATGCAAAAGTCAAAAGGCAAAAGTGAAAAACGAGGAACATCCTGACCCTCCGACGGTTTAGACTTCTGAGTTGTTCTTCGTCCTTCACTTCATGCCTTTCACCTGGCACTTCGCTCTTACTTTTGCCTTTTGACTTTTGCATTTTGACTTTTGACTTGTTCTTCCCCCGTTCCCGCTCAGGTCGCCTGCTGGGAAATATTCAAAAGGATTCCCACCGCCACCAGATTGACGAGCAGCGACGATCCTCCATAGCTCACAAAGGGCAGAGGAATTCCTTTGGTAGGGAGCAATCCCAGCACCACGCTCATATTGATCAGCGCCTGGCCGACGATCATCACGGTCAGCCCCAGGGCCAGCAGACGCCCAAAGTCATCCTTGCAGCCCGCACTGGCCTTTAACCCGCGCGCCAGGATGACGGCAAAAACGATCACCACCGCCACGGTCCCAATCAGGCCCAACTCTTCCCCCACCACCGCGAAAATAAAATCCGTCTGGGGCTCGGGCAGAAAGAAGAGCTTCTGCTTCCCCTCCATCAGCCCCATTCCCGTGATGCCGCCCGTGCCAATCGCAATGTACGACTGGAGAATATGGAATCCCTTGCCCAACGGGTCAGAGTAAGGGTCCAAGAAAGCCGACCACCGTCTGGACCGGTAGGCAGAGTGGAAAATCAGGAAGTACAGGGCGGGCACCGCGGCAATTCCCGCCCCCACGAAATACCAGAGATTCAACCCCGAGCAGAAAAGCATGACCGCCAGAACCATGCCCAGGGCCAGGGTGGTTCCCAGGTCCGGCTCGCGCAGCACCAGCACGCCCATGATGCCGGTTACGAGAGCGATGGGCAGCAGCGTATGCCGCAAGTCGTTCACGGCGCCTTTCCGCATGTCCAGGAAAAACGCCAGAAAAACCGTAAGGATGATCTTGGCAAGCTCCGAAGGCTGAAAGCTGGCCACCCCCAGGTGAAACCATCGATGCGCATGGTTGATCGGGGACATGAACAGGACAACAACCAGAAGGATAATCTCCAGCGCCAGCGCCGGGAATACCACCATGGGGCTGGCCAGGAGCCGGTAATCCGTATGCATCAGGATTCCCACCGCGATCAGGCCTGCCACCGCCCAGGCCAATTGCCGGAGCAGGAAGTAATCCCCGCTGCTGTAACGGTCCGCGGCCATCACCGCCGAGGCGCTGTAGACCATCAGGGCGCCAAACAGCACCAGGCCCACCACGGCCCCAAACAGCACCTTATCGGATTGGAGTTGTCTCGACATAAGTGCTTAGTCCGGAGTCCGGGGTCCGGAGTCCGGAGTTCGGACCTCGGAGTTCGGACTCCGGACCCCGGACTTTCTCTTTCCCCTGGACTTCGGAGTGCGAACTTCGCCCCCTCCTCCCACGGTTACGCGCGCCTCATAGGGCAAGACTTCGTCATCCAGGATCTCCGGCGCGCTCCCGGAAAGAGGGATCGAGAAATCATCTTCAGGCAAAACCTGTGATTCCGATCCCGGCAATTCCACGGCGTCCACTTCATAGACATAACTCAGCTCAACATGGCGCGGCGCGCTTACCGGGGATGGCACGGACATGGATGGCTCAACATGATGATGCGCGGACTCAACCGCCCCGCCCTTCGGGCACCCCTCCTTATTCAGGAGGGGAGCTTCATCATCCTGGCCTCCCGCCGTATGATGGAGAGGGGTTGCCACTTCTTCGTCTGCCTCCGTCCGTGGGGCGCCTGCTATGGCGTCTTCGCTCTCCTCCGCAAATTGCAGGCGGGGTAGAGTGTCTTCGCCAGCCTCCGGGTGCGGGAGCGGAACTCGCGCGGCTTCCCTCCCTTCCGCCTTCTGGAGGGGAGCGGTGATGACGCTGGCCGCCTCAATTTCTTCGGGGGGCGCGGCGGTTTGCTCCAGAATTTCCGGCGGACTCTCAACTTCCGGCTTTCCGGCGGCGATTCCGGATTCAAGATTCGAAATTCCGAATTCCCGACCCCCGACCCTGGCCTCTGGACTCCTAACTCCTGGCTCCGGACTCCTGACTCCTGGCTCCTGACTCCTGACTCCTGGCTCCTGACTCCTGATTCCTGAATCCTGACTCCTGAATCCTGCCTTCGGACTTCGGACTTCGGACTCCGGGCTTCGAACTTCGGGTTTTGGACTCCGTACAACGCGCCCCGCCGACACGTCCGTCGCCAGCCGAAGCACCAGCTCTTTGAATACGCGCCCACGCTCTTCGTAATCATGGAACTGGTCGAAACTGGAACAAGCCGGGGCCAGCAGCACGGTATCGCCGGGGCGCGACCGGGCAAAAGCCTCATAAACCGCGGTGGCAAGATCCCCCGCCTGAACCAGTTCCGTTGACCCGGCAAGTTGCCGGGCAATCACCGGGGCGGCGGCGCCAATCAGCAGGACCTCCCGCACGCGGTCCTTGATGAGAGGCAGAAGGGGCGTGTACGGGGCGCCTTTGTCCTTGCCACCCATAATCAGGTGGACGCCGCGCGCAAAAGCTTCCAGTGATTTCGCGGTGGCGTCAACGCTGGTGGCCTTGGAATTATTGTAGAATTCCACCCCCTGAATTTCCCGGACAAACTCCAGGCGATGCTCGACGGCCTGAAACGCCCGCACCGCCCTGCGAATGGCGGCAAAATCCGCACCCAGCACACATGCCGCGGTGGCGGCGGCCAGCACGTCTTCCAGGTTGAAATCGCCGCGCAAGGCCACATCGCTGGCATCAAACAGCACGCGTTCCAGATGCCGCACGCGATAGCAGACCCGGCCCCCGGAAACGAAAACTCCGCTGGGGAGTTCGCGGCGGCGGCTGAAAAATACCACGCGGCTCGGCACGGTGGGCTGAAGTCCCGCCACCCAAGGATCGTCCGCGTTCAGGATGGCATAGTCCCTCCCCTTCTGGTTGCGGAAAATCCGTTGCTTGGCCTGCGCATAGGCTTCCAGACTGGGGTGCCGGTCCAGATGGTTGGGCGAAAGGTTAAGCATCACCGCCACGTGCGGCTGAAAATCGTGAATGCCTTCCAGCTGAAAGCTGCTCAACTCGGTAACAAACCGGGTTCCCGCCGGCGCCTGGTCCACCGCCGAACTCAAGGCGTTTCCAATGTTGCCGCCCACAAAAGTCGGGAATCCGGAGGCTTTGAGCATGTCGCCGAGCAGCGCGGTGGTGGTGGTCTTGCCATTCGATCCGGTCACCCCCACCAGGGTTCCCTCGAGAAACCAGGAGGCGGCCTCGACTTCCGGGTAAACGGGAATCATCCGCTCGCGCGCCGCCTGCAACTGCGGCAGATCCCAGGGCACCCCCGGGCTGATGACAATAAGCTGGTGCCGCAGGAACGTTTCCACGCGCTGCGAGCCGAGTTCCAGCCCCACTTTTTCCTTGATGAGTTGGGGCAGAATCTCGCAAAACTCCGCGGGAGGCTTGTTGTCCGTCACCGTCACCACCGCGCCGCGGCGCACCAGGGCGTGAGCCACCGCCAGCCCGCTGCGGGCCAGGCCAACCACCAAGACGCGTTTGCCGTAAACATTCATAAAAGACGAAACTCGAAAATCGAAAATCGAAAATCGGCACTGCGTGAATTCTGCCTTGCTGGAATCAAACTGTACGTCAACAGCGCTTGAAGATTCGCTGAAATCCCTCCGTTTACAGAGCTCACCGATTCTTGACGAGTTTAATACCGACAGCCTTATAGCGGGCCAAGACGTCAGACCGGTCCCACATTTCCGGCATCTTGGCTCGTAACCCATTCGCGTTTAGCCGATCGCCCTCCGATTTTGTGATTACCACGCGTGTTTCGTGCTTCTGCAAGACGCTTCGCGCCGCTTCCGGTGTGACATCTTCGAGTTCGAGGAGTTCGGATAGCAAACAGTTAAAAGGAATAGCATGGTCATACACCAACTGACCGTCCCCACTCTTCAGCCCATCCACGTTTTTTGACCGATAGCGAGCAAGTTTGTATTTTGCACCTCCCCGGCGCCGTTCCCACAAGAAATACACCGGTTCCCGTAAGGCCTTTGTGTAACAGTAAGACGGCATTCCCTTTCGTTTTACCCTCTGGCAATATCGGACAGCCTCAACGATCAGCTTTAAGCGCTTTGTTTCGCTTGTTTCCCTCATAGAACATCTCGAGAACCTTGGTTCGATGTTTAACTCACGAACTTGGATTTTGGAGTTTCGAATTTCGATATTCGATTATCGAATCTGACTGCTTACGCGCGAGGGTTGCCCGAAGATATCCGTTCAACATCATCGCAACCCTTTGCAGCATCGCGTCCAGCTTGGCTGCTTCATCTTTGCTGATAAAACATTCATCCGTGCAGGTGATAATGTGGTCGCAAAGCTCGTAAATCGATCCTCGTGCCTGGCGGCAGAACTGGACGTTCTCCTGATAACCAAACCGCCCATACCCCTCTGCCAAATTAGCTGTTACAGAGACTGCTGCGCGGCGAAGCTGAGAAGCCAGTCCGAACTTTTCAAAATCCGGCAATTTCTTGGCTAACATATATATCTGTCGTCGCATTTCTCTGGAAGCTTTCCAAACTTCCAAATCTGTAAAGTCCTTTACAGTACGTCGCAAATCTGATGGGGCATCACCCATTTATTTACCCACCACAGGGATTCTAAGTCCCAAGTTTCGAATTTCGATTTTCGAGTTTCGATTTTCGCCTTTCCCCTTCAACCAACTTAACGCAATTTGAGCGTGGTCAGCGCAAAAAGCGCAAAAATCAGCGCGGCAATCCAAAAACGGATGATGATTTTCGATTCCTTCCAGCCGCACAGTTCAAAGTGATGATGCAGCGGCGCCATGCGAAAGATGCGCTTGCCGCGCAACTGAAACGAGGCCACCTGGAGGATCACGGAAAGCGCCTCCACCACAAAAATCCCGCCGATAAAGGGCAGCAGCAATTCCTGCTTCGCCAGCACCGCCACCGTACCCATCGCTCCGCCCAGCGCCAGGGACCCGACGTCGCCCATAAAAATTTCCGCCGGGTAGGCGTTGTACCACAAGAATCCCAGGCTGGACCCCACCATCGAGCCGCAAAAAATGGTCAACTCGCCAACCCGCGGCTGGTGCTCCACGTCCAGGTATTGGGAAAGCACCGCGTGCCCCGACACGTAAGTAAGCACCGTCAGCGCCGAGGCGGAGATCAGAAAGCAGCCAATCGCCAACCCGTCCAGCCCGTCCGTCAGGTTGACGGCATTGGAAGAACCCACCAGCACCAGAACCACAAAGAGCAGAAAGGGAAGAAACGCCAGCGGGTACGTCCAAGGGTTTCCGAGAAAATGCGAAATCAGAAACCTGGGGTGCAAATACTTGACAAACGGGAAGGTCAGGTCGGTGGTGTATTGCCCGCGCGCCGACAGAAAAACCAGAAAAACTCCAAAGATGAAACTCACCAGAATCTGCAGCAGAAATTTTTCCCGCCCGGTCAGCCCCTTATTCTGCCGGCGCATGATTTTCTGGTAATCGTCCAGGAAACCGATGATCCCGAAGGCCAGCGTGGTGGTCAGGGTGAGCCACACAAAAACATTTTCCAGGTCCGACCAGAGCAGCGTCGGAAGCACGATGCAGAGAAGAATCAAGACGCCGCCCATGGTGGGCGTCCCGGCTTTGGCTTGGTGCGCTTTCGGACCGTCCTCGCGAATGTATTGGCCAATCTGGAATTCCTTGAGCTTCCTGATCACCCACGGCCCGGAAAGCATGGAAAGAAATAATGCCGTCAGGCTGGCATACGCCGTCCGAAAAGTAATGTAGTGAAACAGGTTCAAGATGTGGAAGTCTTGATGGAGTTTGAGATAGAGGTAGTAAAACATATAAAGATAGTCCGGGGTCCGGAGTCCGGGGTCCGGAGTCGGAAATTACCGAAACTCGAAAAGCGAAATTCGAAACTCGGAAGTCATGCATGGAGCTTCGATTTTCGAATTTCGCTTTTCGACTTTCGATCTTCGATTCTTACTCCTGACTCCTGACTCCTGACTCCCGCTCTTTCAACATTTCCACGACCGTCTCCAAATGGACGGCGCGCGAGCCCTTTACCAAGATAACATCTCCGGGGGCGATCAGGGCGCGGCAGAATTCACCTGCCGACCTCGAGTCGGGAAAAAACAAGCGGTGGGAGGGGGGAATGCCGCCTACCGCGGCGCCTTCGGCGATAAATTTCGCGTCGCCTTGGACAGCGATGACCCAGTTCACGCGGTTGGGCGCGCAGTGACGGCCGACGCCGCGGTGCATTTCCGGGGAACGGGGGCCCAACTCCAGCATCTCGCCCGCCACCACGATGCGCCGGTGCGCCCCGGGCCAGTCCGCCAGCGCCTCCAGCATGCGCTCCATGGCCAAGGGGTTCGAGTTGTAGCAATCGTTGATGATGGTAATTCCGCCCGCTAAATTGAGAATTTCACTGCGCTGGTGAAGATTGTGAAATTCCGCCAGCGCCTTGCGCATCTCCTCGGGGGGGATGGCGAAGGCGCTGGAGGCGGCAATCGCCGCCATCGCATTCTGGATATTGTAGCGGCCCGGCAAGGGCAGGGTGAACTCCGCCTGCCATTCGGGCGCGGTCACGTGAAAGACGCTGCCAATGCCCGCGCCCGGCCTGACTTCCGAGGCGTGGAAGGCGGCCTCCCGCAAGAACCCAAAGGTGGCCACGCGCCCGGGAAAGCCTTCCGCAAACCTGCGCACGCGCTCATCGTCCTGGTTCAAGACGGCAAGAGCGCCGGGGCCCGTCGAGGCAAGGTACTCGATCAACTCCCGCTTGGCCAGGGCGATGGCATCCACCGAATCGAAGAACTGCAAGTGCGCGGCGGCAACGTTGGTGACCACGCCCACCTGCGGCTCCGCCAAGCGCGCCAGGCGGGCGATTTCGCCCGCCGCCGACATCGCCAGTTCCACCACCGCCACTTCGTGCTCCGGTTCCAGCCCCAGAAGCGCCAGCGGCAGTCCGAAATCGTTGTTCAAATTCCCGGGAGAACGCCACACGTGAAAACGCCGGCTGAGGATGGCGGCAATCATCTCCTTCGTGGTGCTCTTCCCGGCGCTTCCCGTCACCGCCACCAGGCGCTTGCCCCACCGGCGGCGAACCTGGTGGGCAAGACTCTGTAGCGCCGCGCGCGTGTCGGCAACCGCCAGCAAGGCGGGGCGCCATTCCGGCGGAGCGGCGGCAAAAAAAGCCTCCTCCACCACCGCCCCGGCGGCGCCGCGCCCGAGCGCCTGCCCGGTAAACTGGTGCCCGTCAAACCGCGGTCCGCGGATGGCGAAAAAAAGCTGCCCGGGGGCGAGCGAGCGCGAATCGATGGAGTACCCCTCCACCGGGCGGTCCGGCACGCCCGAGGATGCTCCCAGAAAAGCCGCCACCTCCCCCATCAGCAATTTCATGTCGAAGCTTTCAGCTATCAGCTTTCAGCTTTCAGCGCTCTACTTTCAGCTCTCAGCTATCAGCGCTCAGTCATCGGCTCTCAGATCTCAGCAGCTGACCGTTACGTTCCGTACCCCATCTCCGCCAGGACGCGGCGCGCCACTTCCCGATCGTCAAAATCAATCTTACCGTCTTTGAGAATCTGGTAGGTTTCGTGGCCCTTGCCCGCCAGCACCACCACGTCGCCCTCGCGCGCCTCCTCCAGGGCTTTGTGGATGGCCGCGCCGCGATCAACTTCCGCAAGATAAGGCTTGCCTGTCCGCTGCAACCCCACCAGGGCATCGGCCATAATCAGCAGCGGGTCTTCGCTGCGGGGATTGTCGGAAGTCAGCACCACAAAGTCCGCCAGGGCGCCGGCCGCTTCCCCCATGCGCGGACGCTTGGTGCGGTCGCGTTCGCCGCCGCAACCGAAGAGCACGATCAGGCGGTCGCGGGTAATTTCGCGCGCCGTCTTCAGAACGTTCTTTAGAGCGTCATCCGTGTGGGCATAATCCACCACCACCGTAAAGGGCTGGCCCTCGTCGATGCGCTCGAAGCGTCCCGGCACCGCCTGAAGATTGGCGATGCCTTCCTCAATCTTGATGCTGGCAATCCCCATGGCCACCCCCGTGGCAATCGCGGCAAGAATGTTGGCAAGATTGGCGCGCCCGAGCAGCGGAGAAACGATTTCCACCTTGCCCGCCGGCGTCGCGATCACCGCTTCGGTCCCCGTGGCGCTGGACGCCACGTGCCGGGGCGACACTTGCGCGTCGCTATTCAAACCATAAGTAAGCCGGTGCGCATAGGGCAGTTCCAGCAGCCGCACCCCCCAGGGATCATCGGTGTTGATCACCGCCCAGTCGGGAGGCGGCGCGCCCAACCCTTCAAAAAGACGCCGCTTGGCCTGGAAGTAGTGCTCAAAATCCTTGTGATAATCCAGGTGGTCCTGCGTCAGGTTAGTGAACACGGCGACGGCGAAATGAAACCCCCAAACGCGCTCCTGGGCAAGCGCATGCGATGAGACTTCCATCACCGCCGCCTTGCCCCCCGCCTTTTCCAACTCCTGGAAGTAGGTCAGCAGGTCGAGCGACTCCGGCGTGGTGTTGGTGGCCACCTTGGTTTTGCCACCCATGCGGTATTCAATGGTGCCGAAAACCCCGCTCAAAATCCCTGCGGCAGCCAGAATGCTCTCCACCAGGTAAGTGGTGGTGGTCTTGCCGTTGGTGCCGGTGATTCCGATGAGTTGCAGGTGCTGGTCCGGATGACCCAGAAGAATGCGGCCGGCGTCCGCCAAGGCCCGGCGAATGGCGGCCACCTCGATCCAACGCGCGGCGAGTTCTGCGGGCGCCGCACGCTCACTGACCACCGCCACCGCGCCCCGCTCCAGCGCCTGTGGGACGTAGGCGTGGCCGTCGGCCTTCTCCCCTTGAATCGCGAAGAAGAGGGTTCCGGGCGCCACTTCTCGGGAATTGTAGGCCAGAGAAGACACTTCCGCCCCACCGTCTGCACCGGAGTGCAGAACCGGCAAGTCCCGGAGTAAGTCGCCTAGGGTCATGCTCATTCCAACCAAATGCATCTTCCCTCGCCCCCTTGGGGGAGAGGGGGGACCACAAGGCGGAGGGGGCCCCACGTTTTGCAGGTCATGGGGGTCGAACATTTACCTGCACGTGACGATTCCAACGGTTAAACAGCCAGGATTCTCAACCTGGCGCCATCCTCTATGCAGCCTTAGCTTCAATCGTGTTTCCACTCTCATCCATGCTTCAAGGGAGCCTTTAACAACACCCACTCACTTCCACACGACCGCTAGGGCCTTACCCCCTCACCCGTCTCGCCCCGGCTGGTGAAAGCGCCGGTTGCGAGCCACCCTCTCCCCCAAGGGGGCGAGGGGAGTAAATCCGTACCCACACTCCCGTTTGAGTTGGTTTTTCGCTCACCCGATCATCGGGTCACCCGATCACCAGTTCACCCAATCACCCGATCACCAGATCATTGGGTCACCCGATCATCGGATCACCCGTTTACCTCTCCATCTTCACATAAATGTAAGTTCCGGAGGGCACTTTGCTCCCCCCCAGCGGGTTCTGCTCCACCACGATTCCACTCCCCACGATGGTGAGGTTAAGACCCAGATGTGTACACTCCTTGGCCACGCGCCCCGCCCCCCATTGCGAAAAATTTGGAACCGTCACAATAGGGCCTTTGCCCAGCTTCAACTCCTTGGACATAATGTCCTCTTCAACCGGGGGGGCGGTGACCGGACGGACGGGGGCCACCGGCGTTAGCTGGCTATTAAAGGATGCCTCTCTTACGGGTGATGTGGCAACTCCTGAGGATTCCCGAACTCTAGGAAGGTATCCCACAACTTCTTCCTGCTTCTGGTCAGGAATAGTCACGGGTTTAGGGGTTACGGTCTGAGGCCAACGGGAGGGATTATCCTGAGGAACGTTCAAGTACCCAAGGGTCTGCTCTGCAATGGTCCGGAACACCGGAGCTGCCACATCGGTCCCGTAGTGCGCCCCCACCGGAGTGTCGATGGCCACCAGAATAGTCACCGCCGGGTGTGTTACGGGGGCAAAACCGATAAATGAACCCACAAATTGTGATTTGGAATAAGCGCCGTGGGCATCGATCTTCTGCGCGGTGCCCGTCTTGCCGGCAGAGGTATATCCGCCCAATTGGGCGGGCTTGCCCGTGCCACGGTCGACCACCGCGGCCAGAATCTGGCGCATCATCTCGGCCGTGTGCGCGCTGATGACGCGACGTCCGCCCGCCGGCGTCAGCGGGTCGTGGTGGTTGTCAAGATACACATCGTGCACAATGCGCGGCTGAATCAGAATTCCGCCGTTGGCGATGGCCGAAAACACCGCCACCATCTGAATGGGAGTCACGCCGATTTCCTGCCCCATGGCAATCTCGCCGATGGATATTCCCGACCAGGCGTCAGGGGGCTGCAACAAGCCGCGTTGCTCGCCGGGCAATTCCACCCCGGTTCGCTTCCCCAGGCCAAAAGCCTGGATGTAGCGGTAGAAGCGGTCCTGACCCAGCCGCAGGCCCAGTTTGATGGCGCCCACATCGCTGGAATTGACCATGACATCGGTGACGGAGAGGTCACCGTAGGGCTTATGATCATGGATGGTGTGCCCATACAGGACAATGGCGCCATTCTGGCAGTTGATAACCTCCTGGGGATTGGTCAGCCCCTCTTCCAGGGCCGACGACATGGTAACCACCTTAAAGGTCGAGCCCGGCTCATACATCCAGGTCACGGCGCGATTCTCCCGCGCCTCAGCAGAGCTGGCTTCAAAATCATTGGGGTTAAAGGTGCGCTGACTGGCCATGGCCAGAATCTCGCCGGTGTTGGGATTTTGCACAATCACCACACCCCCCGCGGCGTGCGAGCGGGCCACTTCCTCCGCCAGGGCCTTTTCCGCGGCGTACTGGATTTTCTCGTCGAGCGTCAGCACCACGTCCTTGCCGGGTATGCCCTGCCATTCGGTGCTGCGAAAAGCGTGGCGGCGGGCATCAAAATCCAGCAGTACGCGGCCGGGCTTGCCCGTGATCTTGTCATTCAGGGAGAATTCGATTCCCCCCAGGCCTTTGTCATCCAAGCCAACGTAACCCACCGTTTGCGCTGCCAATTCTCCTTTGGGATAGAAGCGCTTGGTCTCGCCTTGAAAGTAAACGCCCTTCAATTTAAATCCCTTTACGCGCTCCGCTTCTTCGGGGGTGACGCGCCGCTTGATCCAGCAAAAGGAGTGCTCGCTCTGGAGGTGGTCGCGAAGCTCGTCAGGATCCATCTTCAGGACCGGGGCAAGCAGCGCCGCCACCGTAGCCGGTTCAGAAGGCCCGGTAAGCTCGCTGGGCATGGCGAAAATCGATTCAACGGGCAGGCTTCCGGCCAGGAGCTGCCCCTGCCGGTCATAGATGGCGCCGCGCTGCGGGGCAACATCCAGAACGCGCTGCTGCTGGTGCTGGGCGCGCACCATAAATTCCACATATTGAATGACTTGGAAATAATAGAGGCGGGCGACAATGGCCGCGCACCAGAAGGCGCAAATCACGCCGACGATCTGTCGCCGCCTCTCCAGGCGAGACCGATCGGGCTTCGCCGAGCGAGAATCAGCCATGCGTCGGCCCATTGCAGCTATGGCTCGTGTGGAAGTTCTCCGCTACCCACGGAGGAGAAATTGCGCGCCAGTACCGGGGCGTCCAGGGCGTTTGGCGCCGGTTCCGGCCGACCTAATTGAATCAATTGCCCCGGTCCTGGAGTGACCATCCCGAGCTTGGTCCGCGCCAGCGTGTCGATCCTTTTCGGATCGGCGAGCGCCGCTTGTTCCAGCCGGTACTGATGGTTCTGGACTTCCAGGGCCGCGTATTCGCCCTTGAGTTGCTCAATCTGATAACCGTGCCGCACACAGTTGAAATGTTGCCATGCCAGCAGGAGCACAAAAGAGAAAACCAATACACCCAATCCGACGAGACCGATGTATTCACGGCGACGCTCCACGTCAATTTCCCGCCGCAGACGGGAATTGTCGATGTGCTTGTGAAAGTAGATGTCCGGTAAAGTCGCCCGGCCCGCGACCGGGGATTTTATCGAACGCCGCCTGGGTTTTGGTAATTCGATCGCTATTGTGGCCATGTCTTTTTTGCTGGTATGAACAGGGGGCATAGGTTGAAGTCAAAGTGTAAAGTTTGAAGGGTATAGGGTAAACAAGCAGCTTAAGTCATTTATCCTTTATACCTTGCCCTTTGCACTTTTGACTGTGTCCCAAATACCACCCTTATGCCAGCCCCCGCTTTTCCGCCACCCGCAACTTGGCGCTGCGCGCGCGCGGATTGATTTGCACTTCTGCCTCGCCCGGACGTACCACTTTGCGCGTCAGAACGCTCGCCCGGCCTTCCCCCTGCCAGCGCCGGAAGGCCTGCTTGACGCGACGGTCCTCCAGCGAATGGAAACTCACGATTACCACCCGCCCCCCCGGGCGGAGGACGTTAAGTACTTTGTCCAGAAATAGATCCAGGTTCTCCAATTCCTTGTTAGTAGCCAGGCGCAGCGACATAAAAGTGCGCGTCGCGGGGTGGATTTGGTGAGGGCCCGTCCGGGAGGGGATAGCACGTGTCACCACCTGCGCCAGTTCGGTGGAACTACGAATCGGACGGGCCTTCACAATGGCTCGCGCTATGCGGCGCGAGTGGCGCTCTTCCCCCAAATTGTAAAAAATGTCTGCCAGTTCCCGCTCATCCGCGTGGTTAACCAGGTCGGCGGCGGTGGTTTCCGAGCCAGGGTCCATTCTCATATCGATAGCGCCCGGCGAATTGAAACTGAATCCGCGGAAAGGGTCATCAAGCTGGATCGAGCTCAAACCGAGGTCGGCCAGTACGCCGTCCACGGGAGGCAGCCCGCTGGCAGCGTGCAACTCGTCAATTTGACCGAAATTCCCGTGCCGCATGATCAGCTTCCCACCAAAGCTCGCCAGCTTCTGGCCGGCTATTTCCAACGCCCTCGGATCGAGGTCAACAGATAGCAACCGACCGCTTACCAAAAGCTTCAAAATCTCTTCCGAATGGCCCCCACCGCCCAGCGTGGCGTCAATAAAATTGCCTTCCGGCCGGACGTTGAGATATTCCAGAACCTCGTGAACGAGCACCGGAATGTGGCCGGGCCGGGGTTCGAGATGGGGAACTCCGGACTCGCCGGTTCCGGGTTCGTGCTGCGCATCGTCGTTGTCCACTGAATTTCCATCCCTGCCTCAATTTCCGAGTGCCAAGCTAGACTTGCGGGTCAGCGAACAGCAGCGCGGAAACCACTGCCACCAGGACCAGTACAAATTGAATGGCCATTAACATTGGAATGAATAAACCCAGAGTATGCATCTTCCCCCCGCTGCATTCCGATCACCCGATTACCAGATTCCCAGCGTATCCAGACTGTCCCGCTCCTCGACGGATAGCGGTTTGTTCATCAAGTCTTTGACCTTGTCCACTTTGCCGACTTCCAGGTGGTCGCCTTTTCCCATGACCGCCACAATGCCCTTTATATCGGCGGCCTCGCGGAGAAGGGTCGGGATCAAAACCCGGCCTTGCGGGTCGGCGCGCTCTTCCTGCCCCCAGAAATTGGTGCGATCCAGGAATTCCCTCTTGGCCTTGTTCAGGTCCTTCTCGCCCTGCACCTGTGCCAGCCGGGCCTCCACCTTCTCCCATTCGGCCAGCGGGTAAATGCGCACCGATATTGCGTCCAAGCTGGTCACAAAGAACTTAGGGCCGTATTCATCCAAGGCGCCCTGGAAGGCGGTCGGGATCTTCAGCCGACCTTTATCGTCCACCGTTGCTGGGTTGTTGCCGCGGAACATAGGACCCGCCCCACCCCACGCCATTTATGGCTTGAAAGTCCCACCAAAAGCTGTCAGATTCTCGACTTTCTGGCCACTGACAACTTATTTCTACTTCTAAAAACTTATTTCTACCACTTCTGGCCCCGACGATACCGTCTTCATTTCCCCTTGTCAAGAAAAATCTAAGGAAAATCCAAGATTTTTTTTGTGAGCTAGTAGTGTACTGCCCGTAGTAGGCCCTTGGTTTTATAATACCACCTTTTGGGGCATATGTCTTTGGCGGGGTGTATAAGAGGCGTCTTCGCGAGGGGAATGCGGTCATGCTGATGCGCGTCGGCATGCGTGCGCGGTTTCGATCCACACTCCTCTGTGAGGTCCTGCGCGACAAACCGCGCTTAAGTTTTCATCGTTTATGCCGATGAATGAGCTGAGGCAGCTTAGTGTGCCGACCCCAAGATGAGGAGTGGGAGCCGTGTCCACCAGCGGAATTACTAGCAGTCTCCTGTCGGGGATCCTCAGCTCGCCAT
>Ga0326728_10012952_pt1 | contig 18316 bp, 17 predicted proteins | sample MB3enrmetagenome_FD_207602 | JGI IMG/M metagenome (GOLD analysis project Ga0326728, IMG submission 207602) | Lab enriched peat soil microbial communities from McLean, Ithaca, NY, United States - MB31MN | ecosystem: Environmental > Terrestrial > Soil > Wetlands > Peat | place: USA: New York... | reverse complement strand
CGGCGGCGTCGAATGAGCGGCGCGGCTGGCTGGAGCGGCTGTGGTTCGGCGCGCGGGAAATCGCCGGCCTGATAGCGGGCGCGGCGGCGGAGCGCTTCCGGCGGAATCCCCCGGTGATTGAAGATCCCAGCCCCGCCGTAAAGCTGCAGACACAGATTGAAACCAACCTGCGGCGCATGGAGCACGCCATCGCCAACCATCGGTTCGAGCGGGCGCGCTTCTATTCGTACTACGATCTGAAGCTGCGCGAGCAGTTGCGGAAAATGGCGGAGGATCGCGGCAGGGCGGCCTGACCGGCGGCCGCTCTACAGTGCCCGAAGGTAATCCAGGTCCACGTTCCCGCCCGTGAGCACGATGCCCACTCGCCGGACGCCGGGCGGCAGTTTGTGGAACAGGGCCGCGGCCGCGCCCACCGTGCCGCTCGGCTCCACCAGGATCTTGAGGCGCGTCAGCAGGAATCGAACCGCGTCACGAATCTCGCTTTCGCTCACCAGCAGAACCGCTTCGACGTTCCGCTGCAGTACCGGGAATGTCAGCGCTCCTGGAGTCGGCGCGCGCAGACCGTCGGCTGACGAATTCGGCGGTGCAATCGATACGCGCTCGCCCGCCTGAAGCGACAACCACGTGTCGTTGGCCGCCTCCGGCTCGACGCCCAGCACGCGTATCGCTGGCCGCCGCGCTTTCGCCGCCACCGAACAACCCGCGCACAACCCGCCGCCGCCGATGGGGATCAGCAACGCGTCAAGGTCCGGTTGCTGATCGAGCAGCTCCAGGGCCACCGTGCCCTGTCCGGCCATGGTCCACTCGTGATCGTAGGGATGGATGAACGTCGCGCCCGTTTCCTCGGCAATCCGGGCAGAGATGGCCTCGCGGTCCGCGCGCTGGCGGTCGTACATGACGATGTTTGCGCCGTAAGCTCGAGTGGCCTCCAGCTTCGTTTTCGGAGAATCGTCGGGCATCACGATGGTTGCAGGTACGCCGCGCAGCGCCGCCGCAATCGCCACGGCCTGCGCGTGGTTGCCCGACGAACAGGCCACCAGACCGCGGCCGATATCCGCCTGCGGAATGGAGCACGCGAAGTTCGTGGCGCCGCGAATCTTGAACGCGCCACCGCGCTGCAGGTTCTCGCACTTGAAAAACGCCTGCACGCCGGCCCGCTCATCAAAGAGCCGCGACGTCATCACCGGCGTGCGATGTGCGATGCCGCGGACCCGCTCGGCGGCACGAGCAACGTCATCGAACGAGAGCGGCACGTCTTCTCCATCCGGTGACCAGCAGGGCCGCGAGTGCGGCAATCGACACCCACGCGAACCAGTCACCCGCTTTGGTGTAGAGGGTGTCGCTATGCTCCTCGCGAACCGCCCCTTCAGCGACCACAAACCCGGTTGGCGATGTCGCCCGCTCGAGCGAAACGAGTCCGCGACTGGTGCTGACGGTCAGCAGGCCGTTGCGGGCTGCCCGGGCGATGCTGAATCCGTTCTCGACGCCGCGCAACACCGCCATGCGGTCATGCAGCCAGCCGTCTGCGTCGAAATCCCACGCGGGCACCAGCAGTAGTCCAACGCCGCGCCGGCCGTACTCGCGGCTCAGGGCGGGGAAGTCGAGATCCTTGCAGATCTGCACGCCCTGAAGGCCCTGCCGGCCCGGCAGCGTGACAATCTGCGATCCCACCACGATGCCGTCCTCGAGGCCCGGAATCAGATGGAGTTTTTCGTATGCGGCTTCGAGTGTTCCATCGGGACGGAACACCAGCGCCTCATTCAGCATCGGTGGAGTCTGGCCCATGCGCAGTCCGGCAACCAGCTCGACGCCGGCTCGCCGCGCGGCATCGCCGAGAATGGCGCGTGCCTGGCCCAGCGCGGAGTTCGGCACGGGGCCGAGATCCTCCGGTAACACCACAATGTCCGCGCGATGGACGCTCTCCACCCGTGTGGCGTACCGGCTCAGAATGGCCAGCGCTTCCTGCTCGTTCCTGGCCCAGTGATCCTGCGGCGCATCGGATGCGATGAGCGCGACGCGCACATCTCCCTCTGCCCCCGGCCGAAGCCGCCACACACCAAACCCGACGACGGCTGCCACCACGCCCGCGACCGCGGCCATGACTGGCCAGCGTCGGGTCGCCAGCGCGGACGGCGTCAGCCACAACAGGAAGCTTATCCCATAGATCCCCGCCAGCGATGCAATCTGCACCACCGGCAGGCAGTCCATCTGCGTGTAGGCGATGCTGCCGAACGTCGCATGTGGCGAGGCGATCGCCTGCAGGTATTCGAACGTCACCCAGATCAGCGGCGGGAGCAGCGCCGCCCTCCACGCCCGCCCGGCTCGCATCTCGCGCCGCCACGCCAGCACCGCCAGCGCAAACACCGCCGCGGGAATCGCGAAGAAGAGGAGGGTCAGTGGCACCGGTAGGCGGATCAGGCCATGCATATAGCCCCACATGTTGAAGCCGCCCGCGAACCACGCCGCGAACGCGACCAGTGCCGCCGCCCGCCACGACGCCGTCCGCGCGTACCAGAACACCGGCAACGGCGCCAGCCAGGTCAGCCACCACAGCGGGTGAAGACCCGTCCCAAACCAACCGAGAGCTGCCGAGACGAGGGCAGCGATCACTCCAAACATCAATAGCCCGCCTTCTTGTCCACCACGTTCAGCAGCGGCTCGCCGCGCACGAACCGCCCATAGTTTTCCACGAACATGCGCACTGCGCGGTCCAGCCAGCCTGGCGTACGGTCGGCCGAGTGCGCCGAGATCAGGACGTTATCCAGAGTGTACAGGGGATGTCCGGGCGGCAGAGGCTCGGTTTCGAACACATCGAGCGCGGCCCCATGAATCCGCCGCTCCCGCAAGGCGTCCACCAGCGCGCCTTCGTCCACGGCATTGCCGCGACCCACATTGATGAGCACCGCGGAGGACTTCATCGCCCGCAGCTCGGCCGCGCCGATCGCGTGCCGCGTCTCCGCTGTCGCGGGCATCGCCAGCAGCACGTAATCCGCCTCGCCCAGCATTTCGCGCAACTGAGCCGGCGCATAGACGCGCTCGGCGATTCCATCGCCGCTCGACAACTCCGCCCTGCGCCGCAGCGCCACCACCCGCATCCCCATGGCCGCGGCCAGCCGCCCCGCAGCCCGCCCGATCTCTCCATAGCCGACCACGCCCAGCGTCCGGCCCCGCGCCATCTCCACGGTCAGCCACTCCCAGTGGCCCGCCTGCCGATTGCGCGACATCAGCGGGATGTTCTTGGCGAAATGCAGGATGGCGGCGATGGCGTACTCGCCGAGCGCCTCCGCGAAAACCCCGCGCGCATTGGTCAACGGCACCGGGCTGGCCACGAACTCCGGCGTCAGGATGCCATCCACGCCGGCCCACAGCGAATGCACCCAACGCACCCGCTTCGCCACAGCCCAGGCGCGCCGGAACACCGATCCGTCCACCCCCGCGTGCAGCAGCACGTCCGCCAGCGGCGCTTCGCGGTCCACGAAATCCGCATCCGCGCCTATATGCAGATCGGTGGGCTGCGCCAGTTCGCTGAGGAGCTGCAAATGGGCAGATTCCGGATGGCCCAGCACAAGCACCCGAGGCACAGGCATAGAATCTCAGGGTAACCGAAACGAAAAGGGCGGCTGATGTTTCACAGCCGCCGGAGAAAGAAGGAACTTACCGGGACGTAGACAATCTCGTTACATGGCCGCCCGCTGGAGGGGCCGTATCGAATCCACCGAGACCATCCTGCGGCCCCGGCGCGTTTGGCACATCTGTTCGGTGGCCATGGCGATGGCTTCCGACAAGCGTTTCAGGTGGACATCGGCGCCGCCCCAGCTGAACAGGATCGACCAGGTGCTGACGCCGCGAAGCTGATAATCCCAGAGCTGCTCGGCCACGCGATTCAGGCGGCTCTGCGCAGCGCCGCCCTCGAGGCCGGGGCACAGGATCAGAAACTCGTCTTCGCTGGCCCGGCACGCGAATTCCGTTTCTTCCAGCAGGCCGCGAATGAAGAAGGCGACCGACTGCATCAGATCGCCGTTGCGCGACGCGCGCCCTTCGACATCGTTCACCCCCACCGAGATGGCCAGGCCCGTAAAAGGCTTGCCCGTGGAGAGTGCGCGCTCCAGCACAACGTGATCGTGCAGGCCCGCCGGCAGCGTCACCTCCGGCGAATGCCCGGAATTGCCGGAGCCCTCGATCACTTCAAAGCGCGGCGGCGGAGCGGTGGGCTCCGCGGGCGCATCGATTTTCCTGGTGCTGAGGAAGACGCTCAGCTTATGCGAAGCCTGCCCGGCGACCGGAGCCGCCACTCTCTCGGGCGCGGGTTCATGAACAACCTCCCGCTGAACAACCGGAGCGGCTACGGCAGAGGCGACAATCGGCTCCGGAGCCGGCGAAGCAGCGGCAGCGGCGTCCTCGACCGGGTGAGGGTTGGGAGCGGCCGTCTGCTGATTCCGTTTGGCGAGCGCGCGGCGAATGATCAGGCGGAGTTCCTCCTTCTCCGCGGCCGGCGCGGTTTCGGCCACAGGCTCCGAGGCCGGGAGCGCTGCGACAACGGGCTCCACGACTACGGGGGGCTCCACGAACGTGGGTTCCGCGATCGCCACTGGCTCCACCTGCGGCTCAGGTTGCGCTTCCGGCGCCGCGCTGATGACTACGGGCGTGGCCTCGGGCGCGGGAGCCGGCGCCGGCGATTCGATGGGTGCTTCCATCGCCGGTGCTTCGATCACTGCGGCTTCGATCGCGTGTTCAGTGTGCTTCGCGGGGGCCTTCGCCGCCCGCTGGTCCAGCCAATCGGAAAGTGCCTGACGGGGGTTCATATCGTCCAGTTTTGGCAAGGGAACGTCGGGTGGAGGCATGGCGCGCCGGCGCGCCCGCCCATTACCTCGCAGCGAAGTCATCTCCGCGGCGCTGGTCAGGGCCGGGCGGACAATTTCGGCGGAGTGACGCTCGAAGTGTTCCGCTTCGGCCTCGTTCAGGGAAGCCCGGTCGCACTTCAGGGAAGCGTGGCCGTGGAGAATTGCGGGCGAATACTCGGCTGCGGGCTTTTCCTGTTCCTGCATGGCGGAAAGGCGAGCCACACGGGCCGCTGCGACGGTGACCGCGGAGGGTGCGCCCGGAGAAGGCGCTGTCGTCATTTCCTTGCGAACGTCCAACTCCAGCGCCAGTTCCCGCAGTTGCTGCGACCGATTGCGGAGATAGTCGCAAACCAATGCAACTGCCCCTGCCGCGACTATGAGGGCGATCGTGGTAACGATCTGTATCGCGTTCGGTTCCATTACGCTCCGATTTTAGGAGGACTGGGCCGAAGGGCAAATAGGCCGGTGTTCTCAAAATCACCCAGTACTGGTAGGCCGTGCGGGGTGCCGTACGCCAGTACTGCCGTTTGGATCAACCCACGGAGGTGTGGCCAGGGCGAATCCCCGAGCGTTTCTCGCCGGACTCTACTTTCTCTTGCCCTGTGCGGCTACCGCGTCCATGGCCGCCTGGATTTTTGCCGGATCGCCCAGATAGTAGTGCCGGATCGGCTTCAGATCGTCATCCAGCTCATACACGAGCGGCACGCCGGTCGGGATGTTCAACCCGACAATTTCGTCGTCGGAGATGTTGTCCAGGTATTTCACCAGGGCGCGAAGGCTGTTGCCATGAGCGGCAATCAGTACGCGCTCTCCACGACGGACCGCGGGCGCGGCCGTCTCATGCCACCACGGCAGGAACCGCGCCACCGTGTCTTTCAGGCACTCGGTCAGCGGCAGCTCTTCTTTCGTGAGGCTCCTGTAGCGGGCCTCGTGACCGGGATAGCGGGGGTCCGCCGGCTCCAGCGCGGGAGGCGGAACGTCGTAGCTGCGACGCCAGATCTTCACCTGCGCTTCGCCGAACCTCTCCGCCGTCTCCGCCTTGTTCAGGCCCTGCAGCGCTCCGTAGTGGCGTTCGTTCAGACGCCACGTGCGGTATACCGGAATCCACATCAGGTCCATTTCGTCCAGCACGATCCACAGCGTGCGGATGGCGCGCTTCAGCACCGAAGTATAGGCGACATCGAATGTGTAGCCCTCGGCCTTCAGAATGCGGCCGCCTTCATGCGCCTCCGCGAGACCCTTCTCGGAAAGATCCACGTCGGTCCAGCCGGTGAAGCGATTCTCGCGATTCCAGTCGCTTTCGCCGTGGCGAATCAGAACCAGCTTGTGCATGATTCGCCCCTACTTGCGGAACGCGCTCTTGCCCGCGTACTGAGCGGCGGCGCCGAGTTCCTGCTCGATGCGCATAAGCTGGTTGTACTTGCAGATGCGATCCGTGCGGCTGGCCGAGCCGGTCTTGATTTGTCCGGCGCGCGTGGCCACGGCGAAATCGGCGATGAAAGCGTCCTCGGTTTCGCCAGAACGGTGCGAAATGACGTTGGTGTAGCCGGCGTTGCTGGCCATCTGCATGGCGCCCAGCGTTTCCGTAACCGATCCAATCTGGTTCAGCTTGATCAGAATCGAATTGGCGATGCCCTTCGCGATGCCCATTCCCAGGCGGTTGGTGTTGGTGACGAAGATGTCGTCGCCCACGAGCTGGATCTTCTTGCCGAGTCTGTCGGTGAGCAGCTTCCAGCCATCCCAGTCGTCTTCGGCCATGCCGTCCTCGAGCGAGATGATCGGGTATTTCTCCACCCACGCGGCATAGAAATCCACCATCTCGGCGGGCGTGCGCTCGCTCTTGTCGGATTTCTTGAATACGTACGTCTTCTTCTCGGCGTCGTAGAACTCGCTGGCCGCCGGGTCGAGCGCGATGGAGATCTGCTCGCCCGCCTTGTAGCCGGCTTTCCCAATGGCGTCCAGCACCACTTCCAGCGCCTCTTCGTTGGATTTCAGGTTCGGCGCGAAGCCGCCTTCGTCGCCCACCGAAGTCGAGTAGCCGCGCTTCTTCAGCACGCCCTTCAGGGTGTGGAATACTTCCGCGCCCCAGCGCAGCGCTTCGGCAAACGTCGGAGCGCCGAACGGCACAATCATGAACTCCTGCGGATCGACCGAATTGTCGGCATGCGCCCCGCCGTTGAGGATGTTCATCTGCGGCACGGGCAGCAGATTGGCGCCGACCCCGCCGAGGTAGCGATAAAGCGGCGTCATCTGCGAGATCGCCGCGGCCCGCGCCGTGGCCATGGAAACCGCCAGAATCGCGTTCGCGCCGAGCTTGCCTTTGTTGGCCGTCCCGTCCAGCTCGATCATCCTTCGATCAATGGCGGCCTGTTGTTCCGCCTCCATGCCCTCAATGGCCGGGGCGATCTTGTCGTTGATATGGGCGACAGCCTTCGTGGTCCCTTTGCCCTGGTAACGCGATTTGTCGCCGTCGCGAAGCTCCACCGCTTCGTGTTCGCCGGTAGACGCTCCGGAGGGCACCGCCGCCCGGCCGATGCTGCCATCCGCCAGATGAACGTCCGCCTCTACAGTAGGATTGCCGCGGGAATCGAGGATCTCCCGCCCGATGGTTTTTATGATTTCCATAAGCCTCCATTGTATCGAGTGGGGTCCATGCGCTCGCCGGGATATCATGAATGACGGATTCATGCCCGAGCCGGCCCGCCGCGGAATCGCCACCAACTTCCTGTTTGTTGCAACGAACATGGTGGCCCTCGTCTGCCTTGCCTGGGTGCTCATTGGCACGGACTGGGGCGAGCTGGGGAACAACCTGCGTCATCTGCACTGGTGGTGGATCGGCGTATCGGTGGTCACGAATCTTCTGGTGTACCTGGTGCAGGCGTGGCGATGGTGCCTGGTGCTGGCGCCCGTGTCCGAGGTCCCCTTCTGGCAATCGGTGCGCGCCGTCTATATCGGTCTGTTCGCCAACGAAGTGCTGCCGCTGAAGGCGGGCGAGATCATCCGCTGTTTTCTGGTCGGCCGCTGGAACGACCTGCCTATCTCCGTGACTCTCGCCTCGGCGCTGATCGAGCGGATCTTCGACGGCTTCTGGCTGATCGGCAGTCTGTTGCTTGCGGTCCATTTCACGCCCCACGTGCATCCGTTCATCATGCGCGCGGGCGCATTCCTCACCGCGTTGGTGGTGGTTTGCGCGGTGTTCATCGGCATCGCCATGTTCTGGAAGCGGCAGGCGCTGGATGCCGTGGTCAACACCCCGTGGCTGGGCTGGGCGCAGGTGCTCATTCAGGATCTGCACCAGATCGGCCACTCCCGCTACCTCTACTACGCATGGCTGGTGAGTCTGCCGTATCTTGTGCTGGAAACGCTTCCCATCTACGCGCTGTTTCGCGCCTTCGGGCCGCTTTCCGCATTGTCGATGAAGGTCGCCTTCGTGCTAATGGTGTTCATCCGCCTCGGTTCGGCCGTTCCCCAGGCGCCGGGCAACATCGGTCTGTTTCACTTCGCCGCCGCGCGCACGCTGGAAATGTTTGCGGTGGCTCGCGGCATGGCCTACGGTTTTTCGGTGTTGTTGTTCGCCGGCATCACGCTGCCGCTCCTGCTGGCCGGTCTGGTTGCCGTCGCCATTTCCGAGGTCAAAATGGGCGAAGTGCACCGCGAAGCCCGGGAAGAAGCCAATCATCGCCGCCGATGATAAGCTGGCGATGGCGCTATGCGTTGGCTCGTACTTCTGGCGTTAATCGCGACCATTCCATCGAGCGCGGCTGAACAGTGGCTGCGGCTCACCACGCCGCACTTCGAGTTGCTCACCACGGCCGGCGAAAAGAAGGGCCGCGAAGGCATTCTGTATTTCGAAACCGTGCGCCAGTTCTTCAGCGACGGTGGTTTCACGCGGAATCTGCCGGAGAAGCGGGTGCGCATCGTGGCGTTCCGCAACGAGCGTGAATACCGCCCTTACGCGCCCAATGAATTCGCGACGGCATTTTACGCGGGCGGCGCGAACAATGAGTATATTGTCCTGAGCCAGATCGGCCCCGAGTATTATCCGGTCGCGGTTCACGAATACACCCACCTTGTCATCCGTCACACCACGCCCAACATTCCCATCTGGCTGAACGAGGGACTCGCTGAGGTCTTTTCGACGCTCCACTCGGAGGGGAACAAGGTGGCCGTCGGGGATATTATTCCCGGGCGGCTCATGGAGGCGCGCACTAACCGCCTGATCGACCTCGACACCCTGTTCGCCGTCGATCACAATTCCAAACTCTACAACGAACGCAGTCACGCCGGAATGTTTTATTCGGAGAGCTGGGCGCTGGCGCACATGCTGTTCTTCGACCCGGCCGATCGCCCGCATTTCCCCGCCTTCTTCAAGGCGGTCACTTCCGGTGAAGCCTCCGCGCCGGCTCTGCAGGGCGCCTTCGGAAAGAGCGTGGCCGATGTACAGAAGGATCTTGGCCGCTACATCCAGAGCGGCCCGACCAGGCACATGCTCGTTTCCGTGCAACTGGAGAAGAGCGCCGCGAGCCCTGACGTTGAGCCGGTGGATGTCTGGGATGCCGATCTCGCTTTGGCCGAGATCATGTCGGCGTCACAGCGTCAGGCGCCGAAGGCGAAAGAGATGCTGACCGAGCTCATGGCCGAGCAGCCGAAGCGCCCCGAACCGCCCGGCATCCTTGGGGAACTCGCTCTGCGCGAAGGTCACCGCGAGGAGGCGATCGATCTGTACGCGAAGGCGGTGGAGCTGGGCAGCACGACTCCGGAAGCTTATTTTCGCTACGCCATGCTGATCTGGAACCGCTCGGGCGGCCACGACGAAGCCATACTCAAGGCCCTGCGCAAAGCCTTGGAACTCAGGCCGGACTACGCGGAAGCCCGCCTGCGGCTCGGCTTCGCTCTCATGGATCACGCGAACTACAAAGAGGCGCTGCTGCAGTTCGGGCAAATCAGGAACCTCAAGCCAGAGGACGCGTTCTCTTTATTCCGCGCCATCGCTTACGCCGAGTATCGGCTGGGTGAGAAAGACGCCGCGCGGCTCGCGCTGGATAAGGCGAAGCAGTGGGCGAAGTCGCCTTCGGACCGGACGGAGGTGGAACAGTTGAGTGAAGCGCTCGATCCTTCGAAGGCGGCAACCGCGCCCGCTCCCGCGATTGCGCAGACAGAAACAGTGGAGACGGTGGCGCCGCCCTCCCACTTACCGAAGATGGCGGGTACGCTCGACGAGCTGGAATGCAGCGAGACTCATGCGCGCCTGGCAATCCTTGCCAACGGCCATCAGGTTTGGTTTCTGATTCACGACCCCGGTTCCGTGCGCATGACCGGCGCCGGTTCCGGTTCCATGGACTTCACCTGCGGCAGGCAGGCCGCCCGCCCGGTGGAGATCGAATATATCGACCGGCCCGACAGTGAAACCAAAACCGTCGGCCTCGTCAAGGGGATTGAGTTCAGGTGAGGTGGGATCAACCGCCCCACGAAGACAAATACTCGATTCGCGACCTCATTCCCTCCGCCGGCCGGCGGTTGACAATCTGCAGCAGCCGACGCAATTGCTCGCCGAGTTGTTGCACAGCGAGGATCATTCCCCCGTGTTCTCGGCCAGCCGCGACCCATTGCGCGTGAAGCGCAGCGAAATCCCGAACGTTGTAACTGTAGAGAGCACGTCCCACATCGCTGGAACAGACAAGGTGCTCTTCGTCGCTACGATTTACCATGCTGCATTCGAGCGCCGTCACCGCATCGACGCGTCGCGCACGAAGGGCCACAAGGAGCGTTTCATGCATGGCGTCTTCGTCGCAATACAGCCGGATCCGGCTCATGAGACGGTCCGATTGCAGCCGTTACTCAGGGGGACGAAATTCTTCGTCCTGAGCAAGGTCGGCTTCGATTTCGTGAGCGTTCGCGTGGTAACAAGCGAGCGCGGCGTGAACCTGCGCGAGCGTGAGATGGCCGAACTGCGTTGCGATCTCCTCCGGGCTCAGCCCGGCCTTGTACCATCCCGCAATACGCATCACGGTCACCCCGGTTCCGGCGATCTTGGGGCGCCCGCCCCGTATTGCCGGGTCGCGGTCGATCAGCGAACCGATCTCGACGGTTTCGACTATGGCTTGATTATAGCGACGTAGTGCTCTGGGCGTTACGACACGAGCCCGGCGGCTTGGGCGCTATTGCTATTCCAAAAGTGTGCGACCCACCACTCCAGGCCCCCCGACTCGCGCGACAATGCGTGTATGGAAGCGATCACCCGGGATCCCGAGATCATGCACGGCACACCCGTGTTTCGGGGAACCCGCGTGCCCGTGCAGACCCTGTTCGACTACCTCGAAGGCGGCGAAACGCTGGAAGATTCTCGAAGGTTTTCCCACAGTCTCTCGTGAGCTCGCTCTGAAGGCGCTTGAGGAAGCGAAGCAACTGCCGCTTGCGCGCGCCTGATGCGGATCCTCCTCGACTAGTGCATCGATCAGCGATTGCGGCACTCCTTTCCGGCGCACGACTGTCAGACCGCACGCTACGCTGGTCTCGCTGTTTGAAGAACGGCGCGTTGTTGGCAGCCGCTGAGGATGCCGGTTTCGACTTGCTCGTTACCACTGATCAGGGAATCCCGGACCAACAGAACTGCGGCGCCGTCGGATTGCCATTCTGATCCTCTGTGCTCCAACAAACCGACTTCGCGATCTCCAGCGACTGATCCCCGAAGTCCTCGAACTGCTCGACTCCCTGCACGCGGGACAGGTCTTACGCATCTCGTAGGCCCGCTATTCCACCACCCGCACCGCCTGCCCGCGCACGCGCTCCAGCATCTCCGCCACCGATTCCCGGGTCGCCGGGTGGCGCAGATTCGGCGCCAGCTCGGCCAACGGCTCCAGCACGAATCGCCGCGCGGCCATGCGCGGATGAGGGATCTGCAGCTTTTCCGAACTCACCACCGACCGCCCGAACAGCAGGATGTCGATATCGATCGTCCGCGGCCCCTTCGCCACCACGCGCCTGCGCCCCAGCCGCCGCTCCACGCGCTGAATCTCATGCAGCAACTGGATCGGGAGCAACCGCGTCTGCGCTTCCACCACCATGTTGAGAAACCAGGGCTGCTCGCGCACGTCCTGTGGTTCGGTCTCATACACGCGCGATGCCCGCGCGATTTCCACGCCGCGCTCCCGCAGCAACCGGATGGCTCCCTCTAAATTCCGCCGCCGGGCGCCTAAATTCGAGCCGAGGGACAAATAAACGGTGTGCACTTCAGAAAAACGAGGATTGCAGGCTGCCGCGCCCGCGCCGCGCGATGCCGAAATACTCGAACGCGCGCTCGGTGCCGACGCGCCCGCGCGGTGTGCGGTCGATGAACCCGAGCTGGATCAGGTACGGCTCGTATACTTCTTCGATGGTCGCCGCCTCCTCGTCGATCGACGCCGCAATCGTGTTCACGCCCACCGGTCCGCCGCCGTACTTTTCCAGCAGCGTCGCCATGATCTTCTGGTCGATCTCGTCGAGCCCGAAGCGGTCCACCTCCAGCAGATTCAGCGCTGTTTCCGCCACCTCTTTGTCGATGTGCCCTGCGGCCCGCACCTGAGCATAGTCGCGAACGCGCCGCAGCAGCCGGTTGGCGATGCGCGGCGTCCCCCGGCTGCGCCGCGCCACTTCCTCCGAACCGCCGTCGTCGATGGTGACGTCCAGCAGCCGCGCGGAGCGCAGTACGATGCGCGTCAGCTCGGCAACATCGTAGTGATTCAGCCGCAGCACCAGCCCAAACCGCCCGCGCAACGGCGCGCTCACCAGACCCTGGCGGGTGGTCGCCCCAATGGCCGTGAAGCGGGGCAGGGAAAGCGAGTGCGTGCGCGCGCCCGGCCCGCTGCCGATGAGAATATCCATCCGGAAATCCTCAATGGCCGAGTACAGAATCTCTTCCACGTCCGGCAGCAGCCGATGAATCTCGTCGATAAAGAAGACCTGCCGCTCGCGCACGTTGGTAAGCACGCCGGTCAGGTCCAGTTTCTTCTGCAGCACCGGCCCGGCGGTCGCCTCGAAGCCCACGCCCAGTTCGGCCGCGATGATGGTGGCCAGCGTCGTCTTGCCCAGGCCCGGCGGTCCGTAGAGCAGCACGTGGTCCATCGCCTCGCCTCGCCGCTTCGCCGCCTCGATCGCGATCGACAGGTTCTCCTTCAGCTTGGGCTGTCCCGTGAAGTCGGCCAGCCGCGTCGGCCGCAGAGTGAGCTCGAACTGGCGCTCGTCCTCGCGGGGAGCGGCGGAGACGATTCCGTGATCGCGCATGCGGGCTACTGGCTCCAGTCTATCGTCTCGGTGATGCTGTCGCGCTCGTGCGGAAACACGCGCAACTGGAAATGCACCGACGGGCCCGGCCCGGTGTACACGACGCTGCCGGTCTGCAGGTCGGACGCGCTGAGATTGAGCGGCTGCGACACATTTCCGTCTTCGATCACGACTACGCCGCGCTGAGCCGCGCGAACCGCCGGCGCATTGCGGTTCCAGTGCAGCGTGAGCGCGTTGCCATTGCGGCTGAGTGAAAGCTTCAGGTCGTACGGATCGGGCGGGGCGCCGCGAAACGAAAACGTCGCTTCGATCCCCAGCAGAATGCCGATCACCAGAAAGATCGACGACAACGGCAGCCATCGCCAGCGGACGCGCGGCCGGGTTGCGGGAACTCGCGGCAGGGGCGCAGGGGCGGGAGCGGGCATCGCGACCCTCGGCTGCGCCACACCCGGCGCGGGAGCCGGCATTGTCGCCACGGCCGAAGCCGGCCCCGCCTCGTGATGCTGCGTGGGTGAAGGCACGGCAAAGGGTCGATAGGGAACTCGCGGGCCCGCCGGCGCCGCCTGCGCTTCCAGCGTTTCCTCGATCTCGCGCCGCCGGAAAACAAACTCGCTTTCCGGAGAGGCGCCCACGGAAAACCGTCCATCCCGCGTCAGCACGAAACCGGCCGTGCTTGGCTTCGTCGTGAACGGACGAATCAGCAGCGCCACGGAATCCGCATCGGAGAAGTGCTGCTCGAGCGTCCGCACATCCTCTTCCGTCAGCTCCATTTCGTCGCGTGTGTTGGCCCGGAAGAACCCCACCGGACGCGGAAACCCGGCGCCGTTGAGCCGCGCCATGGTTTCGCGAAACAGCTCGGCGTCGCCTTCCGAGAACACATAGGACGGTCCATGTTTGTACTCGATGGGGACGCTCTCGAACGTCTCCACCGTCACCAAACGCCGCGATCCGACGTGCGCGACGTTGCCCAGCAACACTCCGCCCACTTCGGCGCCGCGTTTGGGAACGGCGCCCAGGCCGCGCATGCACTCGTGCAGAATGCCGTCCACCGCGCTGAGGGCGAGGTGAACCTCGGTCGCTCCGTCCGGCGACTGCCAGATGAACTCGCTTGCCATGGGGGCAGGTCCTATCGTATTACGCCGTACAATGGTCGTGCCCGTATGCCCGGTACGCTCTTCATCATCGGCACGCCCATCGGAAATCTCGAGGACATTTCCTTCCGCGCCGTGCGGGTGCTGCGCGAAGCGGGCCGCATTGCCTGCGAGGACACCCGGCACACGCGCCGCCTGCTGGAACATTACGGCATCGACAAGCCTCTGGTGAGTTATCACCAGCACAACGAGAGGGAACGCACCGCGGAACTGCTGCGCGAACTCGAGGAAGGCGTCAGCGTCGCACTGGTTTCCGACGCCGGAACGCCGCTCATTGCCGATCCCGGTTATCGCATCGTGCACGCGGCGCGCGAGCGGGGCATTGCGGTGTCGCCCATTCCCGGACCTTCGGCCATCATGGCCGCGCTGAGCGCCTCAGGTCTTGCGACCGACGCCTTCCTGTTTGGCGGATTCCTCCCGGCGAAAGCGGCCGCGCGCCGGCGCACGCTCGAATCCTGGCAGTCGCTCGACGCCACGCTGGTGTTCTACGAGACTCCGCACCGTGCCATTGAATCGCTGCGAGCTATCGGCGAGATCCTGGGTCATCGCCGTGTCGTGGTGGCCCGCGAGCTGACCAAGATTCACGAGGAGTTTCTGGAAGGCAGCGCCGCATCCATCGCCGACGCGCTCGAAACCCGGCCGGCTGTTAAGGGCGAATTCACCATCCTGATCGCCCGAGCGGAAGCATCCGCGGACTCCGCGCCCGTAAACATCGAAGCGGAAGTGCAGGCGCTGATCTCGTCCGGCACGCCGCGAATGGACGCACTCAAAGCAGTTGCCCGCCGCCACGGTTTGTCCAAACGCGACGTTTACCGCCGCGTGGAGGGCGGGTGAACCCGCTGCGGCCCAGGGCAGCAATCCGCCCGGCAGACATCGGGCGCCGGTCCGTATCGCCCCACCGCGCGCCGCTCCCAGCCGTCCGTGCGTTCGCGAATCAGCTCGACAATCATGCTCACAAACGTGGGATGTGTGCCGGGTGTTTCCGCGCGCACAAAGTTCAATCCCATCCCCTCGGCGGCCGCGCGAGCTTCCGTGTCCAGGTCGTATAGCACCTCCATGTGATCCGAGACGAAGCCGATCGGCATCACCACCACATCCTTCGCTCCGTGCAGCGTGCCGAGCGCCTCGACGATATCCGGCCCGAGCCACGGTTGCCCAGGCGCGCCGCTGCGGCTTTGATAAACGATGTGGTAATCGTCGCGCCCCAGGCTCGCCGCCAGCAGCGAAGCCGCCTCCTCGATCTGCCGCACGTAATCGCTGGTCTCCGCCATGGCCACGGGAATGCTGTGCGCCGTGAACACCAGGTGCGCGGCCGCCCGGCGCTCCTCGGGAATCTGCACGAATGCGGCTTTCACGCGCTCGCTGACGGTGGCGACAAAAAGCGGATGATTGTAGAACGCTCGCAGGCGCTCCACCGCGGGCGCATCGGCTCCCACCTCCGCGCGCGCGCGTTCAATGTCCTCCAGATACTGCCGGCAGCCCGAGTACGAGCTGAATGCCGAAGTCACAAACGCCAGCGCGCGCCGCCGTCCGTGCGCCGCCATCTCGCGCAGCGTTTCCGCCAGGAAGGGATGCCAGTTGCGATTCCCCCAATACACCGGCAGCGCCCCGCCCAGCTCCGCCTCCAGCGCGCGCATCAGCTCGCGGTTCTGATTGTTGATGGGGCTCTGCCCCCCGAAATGATAGTAGTGCTCGGCCACTTCGAGCATCCGCTCGCGCGGCACCGGACGCCCGCGCAGCACGTTCTCGAGGAACGGAACGACGTCCTCGCGCTTTTCCGGGCCGCCGAAAGAGACCAGCAGAAGCGAATCGTATGGGACCTCGGCCATGGGCAGATTCCATGATTCCGCACCTTCCGCGTGCAAGGCAACGCCGGTAAAAGGCGGGGCCGGCCGTTGGTTGCCGGGCCGTTTGTTAAAATCGAGGAGTTCATGACCGCAGAAATGGAGCTGGTCACGCGTCTGCAATCCCTGGATGCGCAGATTGACGACCTTCAGAAGGTCATTGCCGCTCTACCCCGCCACATCGCGGAAATTGAAAAGGCGCTGGAATCTCACAACCGGCGGCTGGAGGCCGACCGCGCCGCCCTCGCCGCCAACCAGAAAGAGCGCCGCTCTCTCGAAGACGACAACAAAACGCAGGAGCAGAAGATCTCCAAACTCCGCGATCAGATGCTGCTGGCCAAAACGAACGAGCAATACCGCGCTTTCCAAAACGAGATCGATTTCTGCGCGAACGCGATTCGCAAAGCCGAAGATCGCATGCTCGATCTCATGGCCGAGTCCGAACCGCTCGACGCCAACGTGAAGACAGCGGAGGCCGCTTTGAAGGCCGAGAAGGCCAATGTGGAAGCCGAGAAAGCGGAAGCGCGGCTGAAAACGGAAGTGGACAAAAAGAGGCTCGCCGAACTGCAGGCCGAGCGCGTGCAGAGCGTCGCCCGGCTCGATCCGAAGCTGATCAAGGCATATGAGCGCCAGCGGAAAAAATGGCGCGCAACTGCTGTGGTGGAGGCTTTGGAAGGCCGTTGCAGCGGATGCCAGATCAGCCTGCGTCCGCAGTTCCTCCAGGATCTTCGCCGCGGCGATCAACTCATGTTCTGCGAAACCTGCGGCCGCATCCTTTACTACAACGCGCCAGTCAGCTTCGAACACGAGCTGGCCACGAATCTTCCGAAGGGCGCCAGCGACACGCAGAGCTGACCAGCGCACAGGACCCTCCGGCGTCCGCCCCGACAATCCGCTACCGGGCGCCGGCCGCGGCGGTTGTGCGCGGTTTCGTGGATAACCCCGCGACGCCCCAGTCGCGCAACTCGCTCACACGCCCTTGCCCATACGGCGGGCGCAGTTCGTGAATCTCAAAGTGAACGGCGCCGCCGTTTACATCCACGCGCGTGTGTTCGAAGAACCAGCCGTCCTCATATTTCCTGGATGCGCGCAGATGCCCGCCGGAGCTGGCCATGGACATGTACTCGACGCCTTCGAGATCCGTGTGCAGCATCTCATGCAGGTGCCCGGCGATCACGAAATGCACGCCATACTTCTTCGCGAGTTGCTGGATGGCGAAGCCTGGGTTGCCCAGGAAAGCGTCCAGAATCCACGACGGCCGATGCGATACGACGAATTTCACCGGTTGCGCCGCGTGGGCCTTCAGGTCCTTTTCGAGAAACTCCAGTTCTTCGGCGGAGAACTGGTCGGTGCGGCTGTTGTCGAGTATGGTGAAATGTGCGTCTTCGTAATCGAAGCTGTAGTGCGGCGGGTGATGCGCGTACTCGCGAAACAGCGCCTCTGATTCCGCCGACCAGATGTCGTGATTGCCCGGCGTCAGGTAGAGCGGAATTCGCCGCCACGGTTTCAGGATCTGCTCGACGGCATCCCACTCGGCGCGCGCAGCCTGGTCGTCGCCGCCCTGAATGGTGTCTCCCACGGTGACGACGAATGCCGGTTTGTCGGCCGCCGCCTCGCGCCACGCTTCTTCATACACCCCTGGCTGCGCCTCGCCGGTCCGGTCGCCGAGGATCTCGAAGTGAAATGGCTGCGGCTTTGGCGGGGCGGCCAGAACGATCAGCGCGGTCAGCGCGGTCAGCGCCCCAGCTAACGCCGCCACAGCTCCAAAGCCGCGCCCAACGCTGAGAAGACGAGAAACCAACCGAGCCATGGCACCTCCGGGTAGCCTATTGAAATCCACTTCACATCACCCGCGGAAAGCCGGCCATCCGACGGGTGGATCGCCACCGCGAGAATCCGCCGAAACCGGCACGGCGACACCCACCGCCAGTTGGGCCCCGCGGCAATCGATTTCGCGAAACGGCCCTCACCAATTTGCACGACCACTGAGCCGCGCGCGGCGCCCGCCGGCCGCACCCGCCAACTGATCTCGCGCAGCGCCAGCGCCCGCAACGGCGGCGTCTCGACGGCGATCTCCGGCGGTGCGGTTAGCGTCGCTGCCGCGTCTCCGGCGCTCAGCTCGCGCGTCAGATGAACGGTCACGATAGCCGGCTCGTTGAGTGGCAGCGGCGCATGTCCGAAACCCGCGTCAAACTGCACCAGAAGCCACGCCATCGGCAGC